>Ga0209496_10000023_pt1 | contig 18030 bp, 19 predicted proteins | sample Plant_0915_D1_FD_187692 | JGI IMG/M metagenome (GOLD analysis project Ga0209496, IMG submission 187692) | Wetland microbial communities from Old Woman Creek Reserve in Ohio, USA - Plant_0915_D1 (SPAdes) (version 2) | ecosystem: Environmental > Aquatic > Freshwater > Wetlands > Sediment ...
ATGCGTTCGATTTGATAAGGGGTACCACAAGTCCTGAAACCACTCACTTTGGACGTCGATCTCGATATCTTTGCCCTTCATGAACGAAAAGATGTCCATCATGCCGCTTTTGTAGCGCAAATCGTACAAAAATTGGTCGATAAAGGCCCTAAGTTGGACCTTATTTGGGGATCGGGAGGAATTGAGGAGGTTGTATAGGCCTTTTTCGTTGATATAGACGGCTCTACCGTCATTATGAGACAGATTTGGGATGTATGTACCGAGAGATGTGGGGGGGTTATATACGTTCACTTCATCATTAAGATTTTTCAATGATTTTTTGTTATCATGATCAACATAACGTTGCAAAGAATCTTTCATATCTTTGTAGTCCAATACAGTACAAATATCTTTGCCGCAAAAGTAAGGACAGTCAGATGTCCCTTGGAGTCTAATCTGTAGGTCTTTGTTGTTAATGCGAACACTTAATTCATTAATTACGTTTGAGTTCATGTTTACTTAATTAAGGAATTCCAAGTCCGTCTGATCAAAAGTGCATAATCATCTTTTTGAACAAAACACGGGTAGTGGCGCCACTACCCGTTCGATTTGATAAGGGGTACGGCGCGAAACCAGGCACTTGAGTATAGTACTCACCTTCGTATCCTAACCAGGTCAAAACACGCATAGTCACGAGGCTATGCGTTCGATTTGATAAGGGGTACGGCGCGAAACCAGGCACTATTATTCGAAACAGTTTTCTTGATTCTATTGATGATTCAGTGGCTTGGGCAAAGCCCAACCAGGTTATTAGGAGCAGTTGCGGCTAACACGCATACTCCCGAGGACATGCTGCTTTTTGCTCATTGGGTACGGCGCGAAGCTTGGGCTGTGCCCAATTGGCGAAGCCAAGCGCCGCGCGCGGCTTCGCCGCGTACCACAAGTCCTGAAACCACTCACTTTGGACGTTGATCTCGATATCTTTGCCCTTCATGAACGAAAAGATGTCCATCATGCCGCTTTTGTACAAAAATTGGTCGATAAAGGCCCTAAGTTGGACCTTATTTGGGGATCGGGAGGAATTGAGGAGGTTATATAGGCCTTTTTCGTTGATATAGACGGCTCTACCGTCATTATGAGACAGATTTGGGATGTATCAGTCAGAAAGTGAATCGAATGCTTCGCCTAAATGCGTGTCAAAGAACAATTGGGCGTACGGTAAAAAATTGAATTTTGACAAAACGAAATGATATAAAAATATATTTATAATGTATGAACTTGAAGGAGAAGATTGTTCCAAATTTCACGAAGAAATCGTTAGAATAATGAAATACGATCCTATCGAAAAAATAAAAACGTCGACGCTGATGTCAGATCTTAACGACGCTTTAATGTTTTGCGTAGAGATCGCAAAAGCAGTTGTTAAGCATTCTTCGAACACAGATTTGATATCGGCTAACAAGATTATTCTATCAGGAGATGATATGGTTTTTTTATGTAAAGTAAAAATATATGCAGCCAAAAAACTGAAAATAATGCTTTTAGATGAAGCATCTCGTAATTCCAATTATATCAGAATTTGTCGAAATAAAAATCATAACCCTAATGACTTGTGGGAAGCTCTTGCTTGGAATCATAATTTAGTCTAGACATCGTAGTTTAGAAAAGCCCTCGTGGGCCGGCAAAACATCTCATCACTTTAAAGTGCCGAGATCATTCCAATATTGCAAATGATGAGGGAAAGAAGATGCATTTCTCCTTTTCCTGCATTAAATTTCAATTTATATCCCTCCTGGATATAAATTTGTATTCCAATCAAATAAATCTATTTTTTTTTATTAAGCAACTTTACGCTATTATAATCCGATGACACGTGTTGAATTGATGTCACGAAATTTGTTTTTTGTCATTTCATCTTCGAACAAAAAGTCGTAATTGGTCTGTGTATTGCTCAAAAAGAAGTTGTTGTCATGATTAATATCTAAATTAACGGCCATGCAAAAAAAGGCACTATCGCACAATAAATTAAATTTAGAATTTTTGATTATTTCGATATAATACGGTATTAGATGTCCTATCAACTTATTCGCCAATTCATGGCGATCACTTCCAGGCTCGTAGCAATTGAAGTTTGGGTTTACAAAGAATATTTCGTTTTTGGTTACTTGCATCTTTTGTTCTACTTCTTCCATAGTAAACTGCAACCCTCTATCAGAAAAATTGTGAACAAAGGCGTAATTGGGTTCTTGGTTCTTCAAAAGCATGTATAGCTGAGTGTACTCTTCTTTTTCAGGGATATGGTAATAATTTCTGAATATTTTATAATCGTAATTCAATTGCTGGTAATATGCCAGAGGTACTCGAGATAAATTTAGATATTTACCATTCCACCACCCTGTATCAATAAATTCATAAGCAGTGCAATTCGCGCAATCACGTATAATTTCATTTACTTTATTAATATCATAATTATGATTCTCGAGATTAATAAAGTTATCACATGCATAGAATGAAATACATGGATCGTCCTCGTATATTAATCTCAGGTTTTCATAATTCCGGTTGTATTTCTTCAGTCCTAAATATTCTTTCAAATAAAAAATTACTACTTCGTCATAATAAGTGCTCAAATACCTAATAAGACCAATTGCAGTGATATGATCACCCATACCAAGATGAGTCAGTACAAACACTTTCGACTTTTGCGTCGTCGATCTATTAATTTTTCGAATGATTCGAAGCTTTCTATTAGTTTCTTTCAAAATGCGCTTACTCGTTGTCTCGTTTTGACAAAGACATTTGCATTCATTTTGGCATTTACAGAGACATTCTTTTTCGCAATGGCAAATTTCATGATCGCGAGTTAATTGTTGAATGTTGGAATTTATCAGTTGTAGTACTTTGTAATAGAATTGATTACCGTTCAAGTATGGCTCCAGTTTCGTGTATAACGCATCGTAAACATCATGCTTCGCATCTGCATGATCATTTTCAGAAGAATTCAATTGAATTTTAAGCACAGAAAGTGAATCGAATGCTTCACCTAAATTCTTAATCAGTGTCATTTTTGTAATGTGTATAAAATGTTATCCTTTAGTAACAAAATTACGAGAATCAATTTATATCTTGGAAGATATAAATTATGCAGAGTCTAAAATATTTAAAAGTTCACTTTCATCGTAATAACTAACGAATAAATTTTTTTTAATACTTTTACATTCTTTCAACTCTTTTTTCAAATCTTCTTTTACTTCTTTTGCTAATTGCGTTAAGTTTTTATCTTTACGAGCATTAATTCTTATTTCTTCAATCTTTGGACAATTTGTTAAAATTGGCTTAAACACATTTACTATTTTTTTTTATTTGTATCAACTAACAAATGAATTTTTTTGAGATTTGGAGGTAATATCTTTGACATTTCAATGTCATATCCAAATTTTAAACCTAATTCTTCAAGATTTTCCATTTTGTTAAGTTGCAGATCTTCAAGTTTAAACGGATTGTAACGCCCCTGTGTCAAAATTAACGTCTTAATATTCTGATGCGTATGCAAATTTCTTGAATATATCTCATTTGATATTTTATCTTCACCATTAGAATTGTAATTGTCCACTTCAACTTCTTTCAATTCTAAATATTTGACGGTCCTGGAGGTATATATGGCAAACAAATTCTGAAACCTATATAAACTCTTTCAAGTGTTGAAATTTGAAACAAGGCATCTAATGCTTTTTCTTTACCTTCTTGAAAGTAAAACCAATCATAAACTCCTTCAAAATATATTTCTTTAAGACAAAAAAAAAGTTGACAGGACATCAAAATCTGAAGTTCTTTTAATGATAAACGAATTACTTTATAAAGATATAGATAAAACTGACTATTTCGTTTTCAGCAGTGTCATTTTTATATACACTTATAAAAATGTTACAATATATGTCGAAAAAACCTCAACAAGTTGAGGTTAATGGAGAACAAATGGAACTAGTAAACCTTCTTGAATCATTTACAGTAGATGTAAATGGTCAGCAAATGGAACTAGTCAATTTACGCGAAAATTTTTCATTAGATCCTATGGATCCTATGGATGAATATCTATCTAATCAGACACCGTTAGTGATAAATGACATTCAAACAAATGAAAAAACGAAATTAAATAATTATCCGACTGAATATTTTGAAGAAGCGATTATTATACCTCCTCTTAATACTGATATCCGATTCAGCTCTGTTCTTCCACTTCATGCACCTACAGAAAATGAAAAAATAGGGATGAGCGTTCATAATAAAAATATTATAGTAGAAGATTTTTTTGAATTTACAAGTCCCGAATACTTACCTGATAATAAACCGTACTTGCCTTGGGAACATCAACATCGATACAAAAAACATCCAAAAGGCATCCACGAACATAAAGAATTTCAAGAAAATTTTTCATGGGCTATATCAACAAAAGAAGACGATGTGCTAGACCGAATCAAAAAAACTATTATCCACCCAGTTAGCACTCAACATTCATGTGGGTCTTGTTGGGCAGTTTGCTTTGCAGATACAATGAGTGATTGTTTAGTGGTAAGTGGGGCAGTTGGATGGTCTCCGAGAATATCAGCAACGTATATTATGGCTGTAATTCCGACTAATGGTATTCAAAGTCAATGTGCAGGAGGAAATCCAGCTAAAGTAGCTGAATATCTAGAAAGTGTCCCACTAGTAGATTCGTCTTGTATTGATTATTCATGGTGTTCCGGAGATAGTAAAGTGTGTACTAGTCTGTCTTCTGCTAGCCACTTTGATGCAAAAGAGCTGTCAGGTAGATTAAATAATAACATTCCCAAACCAGCTGGTTGTTATTTTGGAGATATAAAAAAATGGTTATACAGAATTGACTCTGGGAGTGACTATTTTTCTATTAACAAATCCACTCCAATTGATGCTTTTCGAAATTCTGTTAAATCACATATACTAGATTATGGCCCTGTTATTGCTGGATACGTTGTATTAAAAAATTTTTTTAAAAGTACACATACAAATCCTAAATTAAATGGAGGCGTATACTTTGATCGAGCTGACTATGAAAACTATTCTCCAGGAAAAAAATTATCTTTTAGTGATTCTAAAACAAAAGAAACCAAAGGATTGCATGCCGTAAGCATAGTAGGATTTGGAGTAGCACGAAATATACAATACGATAACGATAAATTTGGAGATGTTCCTTATTGGCATGTGCGTAACTCGTGGGGAACAAATTGGGGATATAAAGGTTATTTTAAAATGGCCATGTATCCATTCAATAAAGTTTCACAATTTGATAAAGAAGTAATGACTGATATAGGTGGTCCAGTCGGCTCGATGATTTTGATAAGAGCTACCAAACGTCCAACAAAAGGTATACTTAAACAAATACAGCAACGTTATCTTCAAAGCATAAATAGAAGTAAGCCTGATGAGTATTATAAGGCTAATGCTGACAACGTGAGACTTATTAATAGAGAAAAACTTCCAAGTAATATATTTTATTCATCAATCAAGAATGAAAACATTAATATATTTATCATTGCTTTATTTTTTGGTGTCGTTACAATTTTTATTATCTTATCATATACGCGTCTACAATACTGACGAAGGAGCAGATGGTTGAAAAGGAAAGTACAGCGAAGAGATGCTGTTACTGACTTCACGTCGTAACGCCTCGTATGCGCTAGTTGAACACGTATTGTTGAATACGATGTTTGCAATTCGAGTATCGTCAATACCGAGAACTAAATCGAAAAATGTACGTCCGCCAAAAGTTTTGAACCAATTAATATTGGCTTTGTTAGTGAGCAACGCGTTAACCAGGTCATAATTTCTAATATTTTCAAATAAAACTTGAGTAAAATCACAATATATGTACATAAGATTTATTAAATCGCGATATTTTCTTTCCTTTTTCATACAAACAGTGTAGACAGTATTGACGTTTATATTGGACAGTTTTAACAAATAAATTATATAAGACAGTGAATATGACTTATTTAAATATGCTTTTAAAAGCATTTTATCATCTTCACTGAGTATAGGATGAGAACATAAAGGGCATTTAAGTTTGTATAGTTTTTTGACACACTCATCGTGAAAAATATGACCACATAGCAATTTCTGGCTTTTTTGTATGTGTAAAAACTTAGATAATCTTGAAAAAGGGATAATTGTTACTCTATCAAGACATATTGAACAAATTGGTCGTTTCATTTTTCTACGAAAATGAAACTTTTAACAGCTTTGCTGCGATGCTAAGGAGATTTTTTCTATTTGCTGTTGTAAAGAATCGATTTCTTGATTCAACTTATTAATTTCGTCCAATTCAACGGAATTCAATGGATTGAATTCACTCCATGGATAATGATTTTTCATTTTTCTGAGGCGGTTTTTAACCGACTCCAATTCATGCGTAATCATTTCACATCTATCATGTTTGAGTTTTGGGGTGCTGTTTTCGATATCGTTCACCAATTTGTACAATTCAGTCTGTCTGTCTAGTAATTCATACTGAAATTGATTCACCTCAGACGTTTCTCTCAACTTTTTATATTCTTTGTCTATTTCGCTTAGTTGTGTGTTTAAGTTTTCGACTATCATTCTATTTCTAATAATTTCTTCAATGGTAATTGAGTCTTCATCATTTTTGCTAGTCTCTTCAAGTAGTTTGAGACGTTCAAATCGTTTGTTCAATCTAAAAAGAGCAGTTTCGATTTCTTGAATATTATCGTCGAACCAAACTTCTCCCTTTTCAAAAATGTACGGACCAAATTTGCTATATGTTTTTAATTTACACATCTCATCACATAGCTTTACACGCGATAAAGTCAGTGAGCTATGAACATCTGAAATTTTAAAGTAATCAGCATTTAAATCATCGTAATTAAGCATCTCGTTCTTGAGATGCTTGATGCTGATATCCAATTTTGACATCTCTTCACGTAATTCTTTTAGACGCTGACCATTTTTAATAAGTCTTTCAATAATTAATTTATCTACTTCTTTTTGTAGGTCATCTGGTAGATTTTCATATATATAACAAGAGTCCATATTATCGTATTTGTCGAGGTAATCTAATATTTCAATTGGTTTCATTTTTTTATTCCTACACTTTTCTACTAAGTCTTTTGTATCTATCTCACGAATAAAATTTAATTTGTTCATTTAAATACAAAAATTAATATTCATAAGTTATTTGTCAAAATCGATCAAATTATCATTTTTGTTTATTTTCAAACTAGTAACCGCGTCTATAATTTTAGATACGTCAGGTGGTTCGCCTCTTTCTACTGATTCGATTGTTTCAGACACTGTTTTAAGCGTATTACGTGTTTCAGGATCTACATCGTTTTGTACCGCGTTTATAATTGTACTCATTGTTGATGTGAGATCTGCAAGTTTATACTTACCCGTTGTTAACCCCGACTTTACTTTTTCAACCATCGATTTGAAATCAGGTAAGTTCATTATAGACCCAACGTCTGTGATATCATTTAAATTGGAAACAGATGATTTAATTTGTTCCACAACATCTGAAAATATTAGATTGTTTTCAAGATTTGAAAGTGCCCCGCTTAGACTTGTTACTGATGGGTCTGAAAGAGATGGTAACGGTTTAGCGTTATTGAACAATAAATTATCAAGTTCAATCAAACTTTCCCAAAAAATACTATTTTGTTCTTCAGAGTTAGATAAAAAATTATCCATTGCTAATGTCAATGAGTGTTTACCTGTTTTGAAATTGGGGTCATCGAATACGCGATTTTTAATTTGCTGATTATTAATCAAAAATTGCTTAAACAGATTTACTTCACACATTTGATTGCCGGGCTCGATCCTTGACAAGTATTTTATGTATGTCACGATCATGGGGTATTTTCTTTTCATGTGGACTAACGATGAGAAAAAATTTACGTATTGCTCGAATTCCATTTTCATGAAAAAGTCGAATGTTTAACTCCTTTTTCAAAAAAGTTGATTTTCAAGTTTATTGAAAATAGAAATTAATAAAATGGAAAATGTCATTATGAAGTATCTTATTGATAATCTTGCCCCTCGGTTATCTCAACGTTTCAATCTTGAGTTAAATGACGTTGTTCAAGAAATATCGACTCTGGCACTTGTCAAAGCGCCTGTGGCGGTGTACGACAATCTAAAGAAAAAATCGACACCTGTTGCTCAAAGAAGCTCTTATACCTTCTTAACAGTTGAACAAATGAAGACTCTTGCTCGCGAACGAAAACTAGTAATACCTAACAGAATCAAAAAAACAGAATTGAATAAGATATTAGGCGAATATGACGTGCTAGCTTCGAAAGTAGAGTTGCCAGATGAAGCATTACCACTGACTGTCTTTAATAAAATTGTTAATTTGTATTGCAATTCTAAAAAAAACGTTTCGGTGAACGATGATTCTAGGAAAGATGTGCAACAAATAAAGTCATTTCAAGATTTTACAAATAAAACCATATTTGGTTTCAATAATCCAACTAAACTCTGGTATATAGGCGAAAAACAAGGATCAGGTGGTTTTGGTGTGATCTACGATGTTTCATGTCAATCTACTAGTAGTAAATTGGAAGCAAAAGTAATTAAAATTGAAAAAAAGCAACCAGGAGTATCTTTATTCATGGAAATAAATATATATAGAGAAATGAAAAAAATAAAAGCTCGAAATATTCTCGAAATGATTGACAATGGGATGTATAAACATATTCAAGATTCCGTGCAGGAAGATTATTATTTCATGATCCTACCAAAATGCGACTTTTCTCTCAAACAATACATCGAAATAGAAAAAAATAAAATGACAATCACAGAAATTAACAAATTATTAACAGATATCATAACAGCTCTTGAATACATACACTCTTGCTACTTACATCTCGACATCAAACCCGCTAATATTATGTATCTTAACAGTAACTGGTACTTGATTGATCTAGGTTTGGCAAAGAAGTATAAACGCGAGGAAGAATCAATTTTTGACAAGAAGTACGCTGGGAATGGAACTGCCTCTTACATGTCTATTCATGCTCATGATGGATGCATGAATCGTCGATGTGATTTGGAATCTCTTATATACATTTTATTCGAAACTCTATCCATTGAACTTGCTTGGAGAACAAAGCCAATTTTGAGAAAAAATGAGATTAAAGAAGCTAAAATTAAAATGCTTACATTATTTAACACCTTCTCTATTCCATCCAATTTTATACATTTCATCGGCAGCATTCTCGCCATTAAACCCGGCCAAGACATAGACTATCAATACCTTAAAAAGCAAATTTTAGGAAAGTAAACTAAAATATCAACATCTAAAACTGTTGCTTTCATATGACGTGTCATATGAAAAATTGATTTTCGAAAGTAAAGAATAATTAAATTAAAAAATGGATACGTCTGACATTGCTTATTTAGACAAAGTGTTTGAAAAAATTAGAATCAATAAAAAAAATAAAGAAGATGAAAATCAGGAAGAACAATGTACTCATTATGAAATAGAGGAAAACGGAAAAATTATATGCTGGAATTGCGGAGAACTGATATCACAGAATTATATCACTTCTCAGTACACAACAACTACTAAAAGACGGCGAAAAATTGAGTGCACTATTTACAATGACATACCTTTGTATGTTCCGCAGTATATTAAAAATCAAACCGTTGATATATACAAAATAACTACTAATAACAAGACATTCCGCAATAAAAATAAACGCTCTATCCTACTTGCATGTCTTTATGTAGCGTCAAAGCTTAATAAAAAAGATTACTCATACACAGATCTACTTGAAATGTTTGAACTAAATTATCACGAAGCCAATAAAGGCTTTGAATTTATATCCAAACATATACAAAAAGATTCTCCCTACTTTATATCTTTCGATGTTGAAAAAGAATACACTAACAACATCAATGCATTACTCAACAGCCTTCGTATGAAGTCCCTTACCCCTTATGTATTCTCAGTGTTTGAATTGGCAAAGAAAGCCAAACTACTCGACAAGTCACAATGTAAATCTATCATATGCGCATGTATATACTTTTGGATCAAGCGCAAAAACATTGCAAAGTCTTGTAAAGATTTAGCAAGCAGTCTTAACATCTCCGATATAACTGTAGCTACTAGATACGTAGATGTCAGTGTCGTGGTGTTTAGACATATAATGAAACAGTTATTTTCAAAACTTCTAGAGAATGCCGACATCAATCTGGTTCAAGGGCGCAACAAACATAGAGAGTTCTTAAAATCCATTCCTCAATCGTCTATTTACAATCCTGATATCGAGACTGTTATACACAATCCATACGATCATACACAGATTGAAGCGATAAAAAAGAAAGTTGACATTAAATACCCATTAGACGACGTAACAGATGTCACAGAATGGAATATACTATTAAATAAACGATACTACACTACTAACAACGGACTCATCTTTATAGACGTGACAATATCCAAAAACACAAGAGATTTGACAATAGATTTTTCCAAATACGACCAAATAAATAAAACAAATGGCTTGAAACTCCTAAATTTAATTTTGGAGAAAAATTTTAGCAAATTTAAAGATCAAAGCGCCATGTAAGCAGAAAAATAATTTTATATTTTATCACACTTGTGTGTTAAAATCGTGCAGAACCGAGCGTATTTTACAAAACATTAATCATCTTTTCGCCAGAAATGCCAAAGAAGAGTTTGCTGTTATTTTGTAAAGCTTCTATTCTTTTGAGAGTGAGATAACTATCTGTCAGTAATTTCTCATTTGCTGTTGCTTCTATTTCTTTGGCTTTAGCTTTTGTTTCAGCATCTTTCAAGCGTATTTCGCTATTTGTGGATTCAGTTTCCTTGAGAATTGCATTTTTGATAATAGATTGTTCTTTTTCAAGAGAAAGTTTTTCTATTACAACTTGTTTATTCATCTCAGCTATGCGCTTATTAATTTTCTCTTCTTCCAATTTTTCATATCTACCTAAAATCTGTGTTGGAATTACCGGAATACTCAACCTAGTCGAGAGAATTTGCAAATAACTAGAATCGTTCAACCTAGTATTAATGTGTCTCTGAATATCTACTGTTAAATCATTCTGAACAGATGTAAAATTTGCCAGTATATCATCTACTGTTAATCGTCTGCATATTGATCCGATATAATTTCTAACATTGGAATATATTAAAACTTCGTCATAATCGATACCATATGATTTAATCACCGGAATAACTCCTTTTCGACTGAGAATATTAAAAACCTCGACATTCTCAAAAATTATGGATACCCCTTGCTTCAATTGACATTTAACATTTTTAACATTGTCCGATTGGAATATTACCGAGATATGATGATTCTCCGTCAATATTGGCATTTTGTACCCAAGTCCTGACTCGCTTGTGTCGCTCAACAATTTTCCAAATCGGTAATAAACATCTACGTGTCCTTCAGGAACCACATGAAATCCAAATAATAGGGTTGCGATTAACAAAATAATCGCAAAGCCAGACCCTACTAATTTAAACTTACTGTTACTCATTTTTATGCGATAACCTATCTTTAAATTGTTTTAAAATATCGGTGTAAACTTCCAACCTAGTTTATCAAACAGTTTTTTACATATAGTGTCATGAAAAAGTTTACGATCAATAGTCTTCAATATCGTAAAGTCTTCTATTTTACATGGATGGTCATGTCTTCTGAGTAATTGAAATAAAAGATATTGTACGTTCATAAAGTTTTTCCGATTTAAAGCGTCAGGCTTATCTTTTCCGTGCACACTGTCGTATATATCGACTAATTTTTGAAAGTCTTCGATCAATTGATTTTCCAAATGAGATATATCGTCGACTCGTTTATTAGTGAGTGTGAAGTATATCAGGTTTACATTCTCGTAGTGTTTAGTGTATTTCAGCTCTTTCAAGAACCAGGAGATGTGATTTCTTGTAATCTTTGAATATCGGAGATACTTGTGTTCACCTGTATTCGAATCATTTAGGGATATCAATAAACGATGTGCTTTGAACTTTCGATTCAGATCTTCGTAAACACAATTGGGTATTTTACAATTTTGTTTTCCTTGGTATTGCTTTATGCAATCTTGAAAATGTAGAACACGGTTATATATGAACTTTCCAACTATGTTAACTCGTGAATAATCTCTATGTGTTGTTCCAGTCTCGATTATAGTTTGTTGGTTCGAACAAAACAGACAGGTTCGTCTGTTGAACTCGTCTACCTCAAAGCAGCTTTCCTTATCACATTCAGAACACGTTTTTGGTATTTCCCCGCATACTATGGAATCTTTAGGGTCAAGAGGGAGATAAATATTCCATTGTTTATTGTTTATCAATTCGCGAGCTATATTCAAATATTTAACAACTAACAGATTCTTTCTTTCTATAATTTCCGTATTCTCGCTACTCACTCTCGATATGGGACTTCTCAATATCTTTGTGTATTCGTCAATAATTAGACTCGTTTGAGCGACAAATATGTTTTTCGTGTGATCGAACAAAATGGAATCTTGAAGTATCATTAGCTTTTGACGCAGGTCTTCATTCACATCATTAGAGAGCGCGTCAGCAATGAGCTTCAATTTTTCCTTATTTTCGTGTTCTTCTTTGTCAATAAATGCCATAATTAAGGCGTTTATAGAAATAATGTTTACCGACATTTTTCTAAAAAAAAATAATCCTTTATCTTGAAGATATTTTAAAATTTAAAATTTATTTATTAAAAATGACTAAAATAGCTGCGTTATTGATGGTAAAAAATGAACAGAGAAGAATTCATGTTACACTTGAAAGTATTAAAAATGAAGTAGATGGAATAGTATTATACGACACTGGATCCACAGATGACACGATAAAATGTGTAAAAATATTTGCAGAAAATAATAATATAGAACTTCATTTATTAGAAGGAGAATTTGAGGATTTTGCAACGTCTCGAAATAAAATGCTAGATTTTGCAGATACTTTTCATTATGATTATTACTTATTGCTTGATTCCAACGATGAATTACGACTCAGCTGCGCACTCAAACAAATTATTCAAGAATACAACGAAGAAATATTTTTAATAAAACAACAATGGTATATAGGTAATAACAACTCCGACTTGATATACTTTAATACTCGTTTAATCAAAGCAAAACCTAAATTCAGATATAGAGGTGTCGTTCATGAATATATACATAAAGATGACATGCTAGAAATTCCTAAATTATCAAATATCATCTTATTTCAAGATAGAATCGAAGATAATGATGGAAAAACTAGGGATAGATGGGAAAGAGATCTTGAGATGTTAAAAAAGGAGATTCAAAAAGATCCAACTGAACCGAGAACGCAATTTTATCTAGCTCAGACTTATCAATGTTTACGCAATGTAAAAAAAGCTAGACGCTATTACAAAAAACGTGTCAAAAATTTAAACGGCTTTTATGAAGAAAGATACTCTTCGATGGTTAGATTGGCGTTATTAGCAGAAGATGAAGATACAAAAATATCGTGGAATCTTAAAGCATTTGAACTTATAAAGCGAGCAGAACCCTTAATAGAAATTTCACGAATTTACAGGTTTAAAAACCAATTTCATCTTGCATATATGTTTGCAAAAATGGCTTGTATGCTTGATTACCCGCAGTCGAATTTAATGGTAGATGAAAAATGTTATTCTCATGATAGATGGCATGAACTTGGAATTGTCAGTTACTATGTTGCGAATGAGATAGCTCCATACAACTTAGAAGAAAGTAATAACGTGTTTATGACCGGTAAAGCTGCATGCGAAAAAGCAATCGAATCTGCTGATGACTTAATCAAGCAGATTGATATAAACAATTTAAAATTTTATAATTAAACGCATTTTTATTATGATGATTGATGATTCATGAAACATCGTTTCATGAATTTACTTTAGGATTTAGGCGACAATTGCGAGTCTGTCTCGTAAATTATCATAAGATATTTTTAATTTGTGATCTAATATTCTCTTTTGAATGGCTTGCATATCTAGTTTTAGTTTACTAAATGCATCGTCTGCGTAAGACTTTGTTTCTAGGGCGTTGAATATATTTCTCACATTTTCATACTTAAGAATGCTTGTGTTAATGTATTTACTAATTTGTTCCAAATTTCCATATGCTTTAATGTACTTGTACGACTTGACTGGGCCTATTTTTGGAATGTTGTCATTAAAATCGGTGCCACACATGATACAGAAATCTAACCACTTAGAGTAATCTAAATCTAATTTTTTTAAAATATTGTCTAAATAAATTATACTAAATACTCTAGATTTTAACTTAATATCTGAAAGCATTACAGGACATCCACATGCAAGCACGTCAGTATCTTTAGTGAGAACTGCGTATGCAATATTAGATTTGACAAGCTGCGAGCACAAAATCTCGGCTTCTCCTTCTGCTATTATGTAGTGTACACCGAATATACTACAAAGCTGCTTGACCAATTCAAAGTCATAACTTGTCAGTGTTAATACCTGCGACTTTAATTTTTCAACATACAATGTCACATGAGCCAAAGAGAAATTATCCTTTAAAAACTCATGACCTTTTTTAACAAGTTTATTATTAACGTCCCATAACAATTGACTAACCTTCTGGGTTTTATGATAACACTCCAAATCACGTTCCAATGACTCGATTCTGACGCATTGCATGTGTTTCTTTTCTTCCCTTTTTTTCTTTTCTTCCGACTTTTCTTCAGGCGATTTTCCATCAAATACAAATATTGGTTCTATTCCATGTTCTAACAATGCTACAAATAAATTCATAAATTCTTCTTCAAAAGTATTAGGATACACAATTTTATACATGCACACGAAAATTGAAGTATCTACTGCAATCTTTTTACCACGCAAAACATCAAAAGGAACCAATTCTTCAAAATGTTCAGGGTTATATTGGTTCTTTAAAAAATTTCTAATGCCTTTTATGCCCATTTTTTATTTTATTATTTCTTATTCCTGCTTTTTCAATTTTTAAAATTCATTTTTTAAAAAATGAATTTTTTGCATAATCGCAAATTGCTGATATAAAATGAACGAACATCCATTGACCCCATTGACAAAATCTACCATCGACATCATCAATCAAATTTCCAAAGATATTAATGAAGACTCTAAATGGATCACCAGTCAAGTTTACGAAGACATACAACATCTTAAAAGAACATTGAGTGAAGATCAATTGGCGTCGAGTGTACAACAGTATTTACAAAACCTGAAACTTGGGTGGAACCATCCCGTTTTTGCACAACACGCGAAAAATCAACAAGAAGAAGACGATTACATTCTCACTCCATTTGAAGTCGAAGAAGGAGTCGTTGAATGTCCACGTTGCAAAAGCTTCAAAGTCCTCTCCATGTCTGTTCAAACTAGATCTGCTGATGAACCAACAACTACTGTAGCAGAGTGTATCAAGTGCAAACTTAAATGGACACAGAACAGTTAATTTTTTTTAGTAAAATTATTATCTTTTGTTCAGAAAAGCATGACTAGATGGACAGTTGTACCTCAAAATATGAACAATAAGGCTCAGCCTTATGCTGATCCTTATTCTCAACCTTATTCTTATATGCCATACCGTGAAGCGACTAACTTAGCATCAGAAATGGCATACGCAGAAAATCAAAATTATATCAAAGGTGTTAACGACGCTTTACAAATGACTTCTAATTTTGGAGATATTGAAACAAAAGTAAATCAATTTATTAAACACGATGCTTTCATATACGGTATAGTCGCAGTAGTGATTATCGTTATACTACTTTTCATAAAGGTATACTAAATAATTTCAGTTAGTTTTTAATTTACGTCGTAAATTAAAAAGTATGTTAACAAGATCATTAGCATTGGGTAAATGGATGATATATTATCTGAAGAACAAAAAAAAAAACTTGTTGATCTCGACAAACAAATGAAGCACAAACGAGAATATGAGATTAAACATAAGAAGCGTAGGGAAATGTCATCTGAACTTACAGGTATTCCCGAGAATTTGATAGATATAGATGTGGTAAAGATTGGCATAATGCTGGGCATAATTAAGAAAAAAACAGTTATCGAGGGAAAAGAGCCTAACACCGGCTCTCTCTTTGATGTCATATTCGGAGACAATGACATCGATGCTCCAGCCAATTTTCAAGTGCCTACTCATTATAGACAAGCAACATATTTGATTGAAGAATCGGAAAAAAAAACGATTATCGAAAATAATGTACAGCAACAAAGCGTGTTCTTCTCTAATATAATGACCACTACTTTCAATAAGCGATTAGAAAATATTCGTGCTTTTGTTGACATAAATGTCGCTTCGCAAGGAATTGAAAGTTTTGTCACTGCATTGACTGAAACATTGAATATTCTGCTTGAAGAAGTGCTTTCTGACAATGATCAATATGATGATCGTCTTTGGAAAGCTTTACAAGTTACGCGAAATAATTTATTGGGACCTGTGAATGTTTGTGAATATAAAAACATAGTTATTAATCAAATAAAACAACTTTTAGATCGCTCCTTAGACAAGGAACGTATAGCTGAAAATTTAACACCAATTGAGAAACAATTAACTTTGTATCCAGACGGTGATGGGTTTTCAAATCCTTGCGCATCTACGCCACACCCATTTCTAATTGAAGAACTACAGTTTCGCGCGTTTACTAGTGATCCGCAGTTGAAAGCGTTTGAATTTAGACTAATCATTCAACAATGCTGCACTCCTAGTCTTTTATTCACACCTATTCCATTCGTTCTCGACACAGTAATGATAGGGCCATATCTAAACAACTCAATTGGATATTTAAACCAGGAAGATATAAGTAATTTTTATGTTCTCAGTGAAATAACCAATGAAGGCGCTCGACTTTGGGTACTTGATCCAGATTTAGACAAATTCACTGTTGAACTTGAACATGCTTTATGCGTGTACTTGATGAAACTATTTCGCACCTTTTATAAAAAATGTTTTTGCACTAACAAATACATACCACACTTTGAGAAACCTGAAACGACATGCCATTCTGATGTTTTCATCACCCTTCTGAACAATATTGCTTTTATACGAAACAAGTATCAGTTCAAGACTTTCATCACTCAACTCGTGAAAAAAAAATCCTTCATTATTCCAACCAAATATGATTTTTTTAACAGCTTTGCCCCAGAAACACGCTCTACATCCGAACCGAACAATAGTAATTCCAATCTAAACGACTTACTGTTCGACAAATGAGTAAATTTCACATAAAGCTAGTATAAAGGACTAAAATGTTGCAATCTAAGTTGTTAGAGTTTATTAATGCACTACTTGTCTTATTCGAAGATAAAAATAAAATTCTTTACAAAAGACTTATTCTTGCACACCATCAAATCAAAAATGTTCTTGACGAGAATGAAATTAATCAATTGCTGACCAAGTACTTCAAACCAGTCCATGTAGAAATGATTCGGAATCGAAATACACGTTTTTTGGACAATACACCTCTGTCAATTGACATTGCACTTCTATTTGAATATTGCACATCTGAAAATAAAACAATCATATGGAAATGGATTGATGTCATTCTTTCAACTTATGTAAATAACTAACAGCTTCAATTTCATTACCTGAAAATTACGCATCAAATAGTAATGAAATGACCAGATTGTTCCAAAGGATAGGAACGACATAAGAACTGTTATTCCTCGTAAAATGTCTAAAAAAAATCCTGACTATAGATATTCATACGATATTGAGAAAATTAAGCACAGATCTGATAAGTCCTTATAAGTTATCATCGATACTCCAAAATGTCCTGATATCTTTCAGGACGACGTCGCCTTTTTTGATCAAGTTACCGAGTTGCATATTAGTTGTCACGATGGCGAATCTAAAAAAGATTGCATAGATATAGTCAAATTTCACAATCTCGAATACCTAAGCATTAGTGCACTCACTCTTGAAATGTCAACGTGGGTCGAGTTCTTTCAAAATTGTTCACGTTTGAAAGAACTTCATCTATACAGTGGTTCTGGTTGC
>Ga0209496_10000024_pt1 | contig 17775 bp, 33 predicted proteins | sample Plant_0915_D1_FD_187692 | JGI IMG/M metagenome (GOLD analysis project Ga0209496, IMG submission 187692) | Wetland microbial communities from Old Woman Creek Reserve in Ohio, USA - Plant_0915_D1 (SPAdes) (version 2) | ecosystem: Environmental > Aquatic > Freshwater > Wetlands > Sediment ...
TTGAGTGGCTCTCGGGGCATGGTCTCCTCCTAGGGGATGATCCGTGAGACGAGCGGGGGGACGACCAGGCCGGCGCCGGCGCCCGCGGCCGCGGCGATCCCGGTCCAGTGCCACCGCCACCGGTCCAGGTCCCGCAGCTGATCGTCGTGACGGCCGAGAGTCCGCAGGGCTCCGCGGAGCTCCACCCGCATCTCTGCGACAGCGATGCGGGTCTCGGTGACTTCGCCGGCGATGTCGTCGAGGGTGGCCACCTCAGGCCACCTCCCGGGCGGCCTCGTCGACGCGGCCGCGGACGTGACCGGCCGTGGCCCGGGCGATGCCGACCCCGATCAAGACGACGCCGAGCGCGAGGAACGCGCCTCGCATGAGGATGTTGCCGACGCCGCCGAGCACCGTCTGTGCCGCCGACGATGCCGCGTCGCCGACGGCACCCCCGACCGCGCCGCCGGCGGACTGTCCGAGGCCGTACGCGGCGTTGCCCAGGTCCGCCGGCCAGTTCCACGGCGCCAGGGCCGGGCCGACCGTCGGCAGAGGCCCGCCATCACCGCCGCCGGCGGACTGTCCGAGGAACTTCTTGTAGGAGCCGCTGCTGTAGGTCGACCAGGCCCGGAACCCCTGTGCATCGAATATCGCTTTCGCTGCGCGCGCATTAGTTGCCGGATCGAATAGCGCGTTATTCGATCCGATCCCGAACAGTCGGCGGCGTTCTGGGCCCATCGACCCGAGCATGTTGATCTGCCACAGGCCGTAGGAGTTGTCCGGCGGCTTCGGATTGTAGGCGTTGGTGTTGTACGCCGATTCGGCCCCTGCGATGGCCGTCATGATGGTCGCCTGGTCGGCGGTGAACCCGGCTTGCAGCGCAGCCTGGCGGACCTGGGCAGGGGACAGCACGGCCACGGGTCAGCCCACCCGTAGCCGCGTACCCGGGGTGATCAGGGAGTATTTGGCGGCCGTGGACCCCTTCGACTTCTTGCCAGACTGTGGGTTTGCCACCGTGATCGAGGGGTTCAGCCGCCGGAAGCTGGTCAGGCTGAGCCCGAACTTTTCGAGGATCCCCTGCACGGTCTGGTGCTTGTTGCCGGCGCCGACCACAGCCCACGGCCAACCCTTGGGGTGCGCCGTCGCCTTGGCTGCCGGCGCGGGTGTCGAGACCGCAGGCTTGGGTGCCGGTGCGGGTGCCGGGGCGGGTAGGGGCGCAGGTTGGGGCAGGTTGGCGGTGTAGTCGGCCAGCTGCTGCTGCAGGCCTGCGCCCAGGTTTCCGATCGCGGTGGCCAGGTCGGTGCCGGTGGAGCTGAACACTGCCTGTCCGCCGCCGGTGGTCGGCTGCGTGTCGGTGCTGGAGCCAGCGCCGCCCGAGGTCCGGCGCTGCCACCAGATGATCCCGCCGAGGCCGGCCGCGCCGAGCACGCCGAGCAGGGCCGGTTTGTTGCGGCCCAACTGCCGTAGGGAGGGGAGCCTCATCCCATCCCCCGGCGTGTCGGGCTCATCCAGGCCAGTGCCTCCTGACCTGCCTGGTCACGCGTGGTCGGGTAGGCGCTGCCGTCGACGACGCCGTAGCCGGCCCCGACGCGGGTGGTCGGGGGTCGTCCCACCGGGTAGACCGCGGCACCGACGTAGGCCTGCGGGTTGCTGGTCCGGCCGGACCACCGGTTCACCCCATACCCGGGGTCACCGCCGAACGGGCCGCCCACCCCGACGGACATGGGGGAAAGCGTGTTACTGGCGATCGCCATGGACGCCGCTAGGGAGAGTGCTTGCCGGTCCGGCCCACACCAGGTCCCCGTGACCGGTTGGGCGTTGCCGCGAATTGTCCTGGACATCAGCGGCCCTGCAGGCCCGTGACGAGGCCTCGACCGGCGGTGCCGGCCGCGCTGATGGCCTTGCCGAACCCGGTGGCGTTGGCGACCACCAGGTAGAGCGCTATCAGGCCGGCGGTGTAGGTCAGCGCCTTGCGCATAGGGTGCTCCTCACTGGGCCCGGTTCGGCCCGCCGTTGACCTTCACTGCCCGGTCCGTGGTCCTCGCCGAGCTCGTAGCACCGGCCGGGCCTGCCCCGGGGGTGTGCGTGGTCTGGCCCACGTCGGTGATCGATCCGTTCTGGTCGCCGGCCAGGTCTGGGATGCCGGCGACGTCGGCCGACAGGAGCCGGCCCATGGCCGATGTGACCAGTCCGGCTAGGCCGGCCGCCTTGTCGGCCGCGGCCGGCTGTACGAGGGTCTGCAGGGCGATCAGGCCCAGCGCGCCACCGAAGACGCCGCGCACGCTCACCGCAGCAGTCCCAACCGGGTCAGGGCTCCGCCCCAGGTCACCTGGGAGATCACCCAGACGCCGGCGACGACGGTCAGGACGGCGCCGGCGAACGATCCGCGGATCACGGCAGCTGACTCCCGTCCTTGGCCTGGTTGAGGAACTTCGCCCGCAGCACGTCGCGGATCCCGACAGTGCCGCCGGCCAGGTACGGGCGGACGATCCATCCCCACGCCAGCAGACCGAGGATCACGCTGGCCACGTTGTCGCCGGTCCGCCCAAGCGTGGCCGGCCACCCGCCGCGTGACTGCTGCGGCTGCTCCGGCTGCTCCGGTAGATCGGTGTCGGACTCGGACGGCTCAGGATCGGTGGGTTCCTGGCCGTCCGAGCCGGTCCGGGGTGCCGGCTGCGGCTGCGGCGTGGTGCTGCCCGGGTAGGTCGTCGCCATGGACGACCCTCCCGAGTAGGCGCCCGGTCGCAGCGTGCCGGCCATGACTCAGCCGACCACCGTGAGCGGCTGACCGTACGGCGTGGCGACACCGGACAGCCAGATCACCTCCGGCTCCCAGTCCTCGCCCGGACCGGGAACCCGGCCGACGCCGACGACCAGGCCGCAGCGCCCGGCGTCGCTGCGCACGAGCCCGCCGACCATCGATGCCACGAGTTCCGCCCTGGTCAACTCAGCAGCCGCGGGGATGGCGGGTGCCGCGGCAACGTCGGGTGCCGCGGCAATGTCGGGTGCCGCGGCAACGTCGGGTGCCGGCTTGTCGGTTGTCTTGGTCACTTCGTGTCTCCGATCGAGGCCGAGGCTTTCGCCCGGCCGAGCCGGGCCGAGCCGGACACGGCGGCCGCGCCGACCGTGACCGCCATGAGTCCGCCCAGCCAGACGAGGGGGTTACGCGGGTCGACGAGGGCCCGCCATCCGGTGCGGTCCATCTGCAGGCCCATCGCCTGCGTGACCGAAGCCACCCCGTACGAGGGGGCCTGCGGCTGCGTGCCGTAGAGCTGCTCTGCGGTGAACATGGCCGGCCCCGGTCAGGCGCCCACGGGCGCCGCGAAAAGCGTCTCCTGCAGGATCTCCGCGAACGGCGCGGTCGGGGCCGCGACGAGGTTGAAGAAAAGCCGGAGGTCGGACGTTGCGCCTTCGTCGACGACGTCCCGCAGCGCGAACTGGGAGGCGAAGTCGAAGGCTCCGTACCCCCAGTACCCGCCGGCGTCGACCGAGTAGCAGCGCTCGTTGATGTAGCGAAGCTGACTCCCGTTGGCCACCATCTCGGGAGTGTCGTTGCCCCCGTACCGCCACCCGAGCGGCCCGTAATTGGCGGCGTTGACCGCCAGCGGGGCCGCCACGCCTGCGACGGTGGTGGTGACCTGCCAGGCCAGGCGCAGCAGCTTTCGCCCGATGCCGGTGCCGGGCAGCAGCGCCTCGTTGTCGCCGGCCGCGATGTTGGCCGTGCGGAATCCTGCGACCTGGTGGAACTGGGACAAGTCCGGTACGACGTAGCGGCCGCCGACCTGCGGAATGCTGTAGACCAGCCCCTGGACCTGGTAGGTGAGGGCGTCCGCCCAGGTCGCGCCAGCGCCGAGGGTGACCAGGTTGGCCTGGGTCTCCCAGTCGATGTCCAGAGTCAGGTTCGTCGCGCTGGACTGAGCGTAGACCGCGCCGATCAGGCTCACCTGGTCCGCGGCCAGCGGCACGAAGAAGTTCAGCTCGACGGTGTAGGCGCCGATCGCTGGGACGGTCACGCCGGGGCCGAGCAGGCCGGCGGCGGCGGAGATGCCCCACTGCTCGCAGGCCAGCGACAGAGTGCCCTGGTCGGCGCCGACCAGGGCGCCGATGTTGCGTGCCACGCCCCGGTCATTCAGATCGGTGTTGGCCGCGAACTCCAGCCACTTCAGCTGAGACCCGTTGCAGTTGATCAGGTTGCTCTGGCCGTTGGCGCTGACTCGGACCGCGCGGAGGAGGTTGTGCGGCCACCGCCAGGACATGACGGTGCCGGCGATCACGCCGCCGAAGGTCACGGTCCCGGCAACCCGGATGTAGAGGCCGGCCACGATGCCGGTCTGCCGCAGCTGCGTGCTGTCGGTCGATCCCAGGCCTGCGATCGGGGTGATCGCCCGCATCGGGAAGACCATCCGCCTCGTCGCCGCATAGAAGCTTTCGGGCATGACGTCGACGTTGGGGGCCTCGACGCCCTGCAGGGGGGCCGAGGGGGTCAGGGTCTGCGGGGGCATCAGGAAGGACCTCCGGGGCCTCGGTGAGTGAACGCGACGAGACGTTGAAGCCCGAGCGCGGGGATCTTCTCCGCTGCGAGCTCGAGCAAGAAGTTGCTGAAGATGGCGACCCCACCGACGGTCACCCAGAACGCTGCCCTGCGACCGAACATCGCCGCGGGTCAGCCCTTCTTGGCCTTGTAGGCGTCGTAGCCGATCACGACACCCAACGCGATCACCGCAGTGATCATGACTGTCCGGCCGCGCATGGGCCCTCCCTGTCAGAGTCGATCAGACAGGCAGAGTGTATATAACGATTTGGTAACGGTGGCGGATTGCCGCTGGTCAACCGGCCAGACGTCGGATGCGAGGGTGCAGGCGGGAGGCTGCGGCCTCGATGACCTCGCGTGCGCCGGCGGTCTCGACCAGGACGTAGATCTCCGTGGTCCGGACCGAAGCGTGCCCGAGCAGGTCCCGGATGACGTCGAGGGACAAGCCGCGGGCGTGCCAGGCGGTGGCCGCGGCGTGGCGCAGCTGGTGCGGGGTGACGCCGGCGGGCAGCACCGCGGAGACGAGCCGTCCGACGTATCCCGGGGAGAGGTGACCTTGGTCCCGTCCGGGGAACAGGTAGCCGGTCTCGATGGCGGTCAGCAGGGCCCTCAGGTCCCGGGGCAGAGGCACGACCCGCACCACGCCGCCTTTGCCCCGCACCCTCAGGCCCAGCAGTTCCACATCCCTGGTGTGCACGCCGGCGGTCTCGGCGCGGCGTAGGCCGAGCTCGGACATGAGCCGGAGCATGAGCAGGGTCCGGACCGGGGCGACGGCCAGTGCGGCGAGGATCACGTCGTCGTCGGCAGGCCGCGGTGCCCGGCGGGGCACCCGGGCCCGGGGTAGCCGGCGCGCCGGCGACACCTGGAGCAGCTCGACGTCCTGGGCCCAGGTGAAGAACGTGGCCAGGCTCGAGCGGATGCTGCGCCGGTACTCCGGTGCCATGCCGTCACGGGCGAGCCAGTCGACCAGGTGCTGGCGGGTGACGCGCGCCGGTCCCCCGGGATGCCGGACGCCGAACTGTCGCAGGTGTGCGGTACGGAGTCGGATCGTGCCGGTGGCCAGGCCTGCCGCGCGCATCTCGCGTCGCCACAGGCCCAGTGCGTGATCCCATCCCATGTCAGCTCCCCGTGGTCTCGAGGTCATGCACTCAGGGTGTCGGCGGGATGACGATCTGTCAGACGACGTTGGCGGTTTCCACCGTTTGTGGTACTTGCACCGTTGTCATTCGTCCGTCTGCTGCAGGGCGAAGCGGACGATGACGGCGACCGCGGCGATCGCCACCGCAGCGGTGGCTATGACGGTGGTCAGAGCCAGCAGCACCCAGACCCAGCAGGGCATCGGGGCCGGCTATCCGGCCGCGGCGGTCCGGGCAGGGCGCAGCTGGACCACCCGCGCGACCCGTGCGACCAGGCCCGACGGCGAATCGGCAGGTTGTTGGTTCGAGTCCAACCGCGGGAGCTCTGTTGCCGTCACCAGCGCCGCCGCGCTCACGCCGAAGATGCGGCGCAGCTTGTCGATATCTGTGGCATCCCACGGAGTGCGCCCGCGGAGGCGGTTGCTGATCACAGCCTGGGACAGCTTCATGGCTGCCCCCAGCTGGACCTGAGTCACTCCCCGCTGGGCCATCCATGCCTTCACGTTGCGCGAGATCACCATGGTCGTGTCTTCGTCATCTGGCGCCGGGAAGATCACAGTCATCGACATGACCATGAGCGTACTACGCCACCAACTGACTCACAACGTCATGTCACGAGCTATCCACGTCACCCAGAGCGGTATCGCTTGACTCAATATTGACTCATGCGATAAACCATCCGCATGGACGAACGGCCCTCCACAATCGCCAGCGCCAGGATCCGCGGCGTGATGGCAGAAACGCGCGTCACCCAGACCGTGCTGAGCGAGCGCATCAACATGCCGCAGGCGGTCATCTCAACCCGCCTCACCGGCCGCACCCCGTGGCGGCTGGATGAGGTGGTGGACGTTGCCATGGCGCTCGGCGTCCCCCTGCAGCGGGTCCTGCCGCTCGACGAGTTCGCCGGACGTGCGTCGTGACGGCCCGGCCCACCACTCCGGTCGAGATGGTGCTGCCGGCGTTCGACCCGATCTCAGGCGAGGTCCGGTCGCGGCAGTCCTGGCGGGACGTGCGGATCCCGGCGGCGATCGATCTGGACCTTCCACCGCGGCCGATCGCCACTCACCACAAGTCGGCGGCCTGCCCCCTCGGCCGCCACCTGTTCGACGCGATCAAGGCCACCGGGTACGAGACATGGGACGAGTCGGCCGAGAAGGACACGCAAGCGTTCCGGCTGGTCCTGACCTGCGTCCGGTGCGGGCTGGTCGAGTCCATGGAAGGCGTCCTGGACTCCAATAGGTCGCGGACCCGCAGCGTGGATCCGGTCCCGCTGCGTGCCGGGACCCTGCGGGCCCAGCAGACCAGCCCCTCCTGGAGCCGGAGCGTCCCTTCCTCTGATAGCTGGCTGGTCTACGACCAGGCTGGCGCGGTCGCTGGATGCATCGACTGGGCCCGCGGCCAGCGCGGCCGCGCCTACTACGTCGGTCGACTGGCCACCTGGACGGACGGGCAGCACATCGAGGCCCCGACTCCGATCGGGTGCCTGCGCAAGCTCGCCCGCGCGGACCAGGCCGGCGCCGCCGACTGATCTCCCGGGCCCGGCCGGTGACCCCTCAGCCCCGGCCGGGCCTGGGCTCCACCCTCCACCCTCCACCTTCTCTTCCTCCCTCACCGATCCCGAGAAGGACCCCCTCGTGCTCCTCACGCTGCTCTCTACGGCCTCGCTCATCATGGCCGTCACGCTCTACCAGATGATCAAGACGGTCCGGTCGCTGATCGCGGCGATCGCCGCCCAGACGGCCCTGCTCGGTCACGTGGCTGACGCCTGCTCGGCGATCCAGCGCTCAATGGACGGCCTCGACGTCATCTCGGAGGCACTGCACCAGGTGTGGCGCCTGGCCACCCAGTCGCAGCAGCTGCTCACACAGATCGAGGAGCGCACGCCCGGCATCAGCGTGCGGACTCGCCCGATGCCGGTGACCGGTCGGCTCACTCGCCAGCATGGCCGCCGGGCTGTCCCGTCCGGCGTCCTTCCCAGTGACTTCGACTGGTTCACGCAGCAGGACCTCTCGGAGGACGACTACCCACGTACCGGGCAGGACGCTGCGGCCAGACTCCCCGTGGGAGCCGACCGGCGGGCGTGGACCGCCTTCCCGGATGACCAATACCTGGATGACCAGGACAAGTGACCTGCGCCCTCTGCTCGGTCTGCTCGTCTCCGCGCGTGCCCACGACCAGGGGAGAGCTGTGCCCCCTGTGCCTCCCCCTGGTCGTGCCCGCCCCTCACCCACACACTCTCGCCCGGCATCTGGAGCTGGGAGAGCGCTACGACCTGCCCACTCTGGCCCTCGAGGCCCTCACTCTGGGAGAAACCTCTTGAGTTGGCGTCTCGTCGGCGAGGTTCTGGTGTACACATCACGACGCCTCGACCCGCCGATGCACTCGACTGACCGGTTCATCCTCGTCACGATCGCCGAGGAGATTCGAGACCCGCACCGACGGTGCACTCCAGGTTCTGGCGTGCTCGCCGAGAAGGTCGGCCTGAGCCGTATCGGTCTCCGTAGGGCCCTACAGCGCCTCGCCAAGCGAGGCCTCGAGGTGCGGGTGCCCCTCATGATCGGAGCCGATGGCCGGGCGGTGTTCGCAGTACCTGGACAGCTGCAGACCTACCGCATACCGCCACTGCTCGACTCATCTTCGCAGGTCAGACAAGGCGGTACTCAGGTACCGCCTGGCGGTACTCAGGTACCGCCTGGCGGTACTCAGGTACCGCCTGGCGGTACTCAGGTACCGCCTGGCGGTACTCCAGGGGCAGCCAGGCAGCACCTGGAGGGGGTCCCCTCTCCCTTTTCCCTTAATCCCTTACCACCACCGGTTGACGACGAGCCGAGTCCGGCGGTCGTCGACGAGCTCGTGAGGGTGGTGGTGGGAACGCTGCGAGGAAAAGCCCCGACGCCGGGCCAGCAGCAGCTGCGCCGGGAGTGCTCCCGGCTCGCCCGGCTGCAGTGGACGCCGGCCCAGCTGCAGGCGGTCATCGAGGGCCATGACTGGACCGGCGCCCGCGCGGGCGCCGTTATCACCCACCTACGACGGCTCCAGGCACCCTCAGCGGCGCCTGAGCTGGCCCCGGACCGCCCCGACTGGTGCGGCGGGTGTGATCAGACCACCCGGCTCCTGACAGACGTCCACAGCGGCCTACCGCGCCGCTGCCCGACCTGCCACCCACTCACCCACCGGAAGGACGCATGAACTCCACCGAGAAGCTCATCCGAGCTCTGCAAGCGGCCGGCGCCTCCGCCGCGCTGCTCCAGCGCGCGCGGGCAGACGAGTTCAACGACTACCGATCCCCGCACGCCCTCCCGCAGCACCAGCTGCTCGCGGCCGCCCGGGCCGAAGGGCTCGAGGACATCTGCCGCGCCGTCATCGCCGGCGAGTTCGACGGCACCGCTGAGGAATCCGAGATGTGGGCCGCGAGTCCGGAGGGTCAGGAGGCCTTCCGCGAGCTGTTCGAGGGCCTGAGGTAAGCCGGACGTGCAGGAGGCCTCCCCGCCGCCGTGGAGGCCGGCGGTGGGGAGGCCTCGACTGGGGGGTGAGTCAGCCTGCCCAGGTCCAGCCTGCGGCCCGGGTGGACGCCGGCCCGAAGATGCCGTCCGGGGTCAGGTGGTGCGCGGACTGCCAGGAGCGCACGGCCTGGGCTGTGATCGGCCCGTAGATGCCGTCAACGCCCTGCGGGCCGGTGCCGGTCAGGCCGACCAGGCGCTGTACCGCGGTGACGTCGGCGCCATACAGGTACGGGCGGGTGATCCGCAGCAGACGGCGGATGGTCGGGCGGCCAGTCATGGCGCCGGCGGCCCGGTGTGCTCGGGTGAGGAACTTCTTGTAGCTGCCCGAGTTGTACGCCGACCACTGAACCCAGCTGCCGCCGTGCCCGGAGATCCGGTAGGCCGCGGCCGCGCACCGGACCGGATCGAACGCGTCGGCGTCGGAGACCTCGGGGTGCCAGTAGTCGTTGATCTGCCACAGGCCCCGATCGGTGCTCGCCGGGTGGTTGCCCGTGCTGTTGGCCGCGTCCGTCTTGCCGGCGGACTCGGCCAGCGCTACGGCGATCGCGAACACCAGGCCCTGTCCGGTGAAGCCGGCGCCGGCCGCGATCTCGGCCAGCTGGTGGTCGGTCAACTGGGTCATGGGGCCTCCACTGTCGGGGCGGCAGTCGCCGCCTGTTCGATCACGCTCAGCGCCCAGGACCGTGATAGGCCGGTCGCCGAGGCGATCTTCTGCCCGGTCCAGCCGGCTTGGTCCGCCTCGTACACCGCGGCCACCAGGGGCACCCGGTCGTCCTGGGCCGCCTGCCGGGACCTGATGTAGGCCGCGCCCAGCCGCTGCAGGCGTGTCGCGAGGGTGTCACCTTCTGACACGTCCGCGACCGGCGCTGATGCCATCACCGACACCACGCATGGGATGCTAGGACCATGCGGGGAATCATATGACCGTGCAAGCACATGGGGTGACGCATGAGTGAGCCACTGCGTGTCACCGGTGCCTGCCCGATCTGCAAGCACACCGTCACGACCACCGCCCTCAAGGGCCGGCTCACCTGGCGTGGCCCCTGCCCCCAGGACGGCTGCACGGGGACCGTCACAGCCCGCCGCAGCAAGACCCCTACCAAGACCACCCCGCCGGCTAGCAGCACACCGGCGAAGAAGGCCTCCCCACCCGCCGCGAAGAAGATCAAGGTCAGGTCGTATGAGCGACGCACTCGCAGCGATGAGCCCGCCGGAACCGACGTTCCTGCCCCCGGATCCGGCACCGGCGCCGCTGCCCCGGTTCGCGAGCCCTCGACGCCCGCCCCTCGACCCCCCGCTGCAGGGGGCAAGCCCGACAGTGGCGGGGGAGGCAGCTGGCGAGACCGGATCCGGGCTCGGACCCGTCACCAGGGACGACCTGACCAGCCAGCCCAGCACGAGCGGCCGAAACGCTTCCCGTACGACGTCTACGACCTCTGACAAGCCCGCCGACCCCAAGATCGCCGCCCAGGTCGCCGTTGTCGTCCTCGGACTGGCGTTCGCCGGGATCGGACTGCTCGCGCGTCTCCGTCGCGGCGTCGTGCTGCGCGAACCCGACGACGACGAGCTGACCGCGATCGGCGAGCCCGTGGGCCGGATCCTCGCCCGGCACCTACCAGCCGGATGGATCACCAACGACGGCGCCGACCTGCTCGAAGCCGGGGCAGCCACCGGCCGTTACCTCAAGGCCGGCCCCCTGTTCCTCCCTGTCCCGACAGACCCCCAGATCCCGCCCATGGAGCCGATGTGATCGCCACCCTCCACGCCATCATCTCCGGCCTGCTCGCCGACAGGCGCGTGCGCACCATCATCGGCCTGGCCGCCGTCACAGCCGGTACCGGCATGCTGCGCGCCGTCGAGCGAGAGCACGGCCGGACCCTGATCGAGCTGGACGAACGCATCACCGAGCGAAAGACCCACCTCGCCAAGATCCTGCGCGAGATCGGCGAGGTTCTCGGCGCTCAGTGCGACCAGGTCGACGAGCCCACCCAGGCCGACGACGACGGCCGGGACCGACTGGCGGTAGCTCCGGACTCGTTCGCGATCAACTTCGACGGGCTCGACGCGGCCGCGCACGAGTGAGCACCTTCAACGGCCGCGGCGAGATCGACCGCCCGGTGATCGTGACCTGCCTGGGCCGCAAGGGCACGGGCAAGTCCATGGTCGGGCTGTTGATCTTTGAGTCCTACCCGTACGACCGGGTAGTGATCGACGTCGCCGGCGACGACGGCCCGACCGAGGCCGGCGCCGGCAACACCGAACACGACCGGATCCATACCCTCAAGGGCAACGTGTCCGACCTGCCGACCACCTGGCCGGAGCACCTGCGCGACCGACCCGAGGACCGGCTGACCCTGCGCTACGTGCCCGACCCGACGTCACCGACCTACCTGGAGGACATGGACGTCGTCGTCGGCATGGCCTACAGGCACGGCCGATCCGCCATCCTCGTCCACGAGATCCACGAACTCGCCCCGTCCAACCGGACCCCACCCCACACCCGGCGGCTATTGCGTCAGTCCCGGCACCGGGAGATGACCGTCATCGGCTGCGGCCCAAGGGCTGCATGGGTCGACCGGCTACAACTGGCCCAGTCCGATCTGGTCTACGTCTTCGACCTGCCGGACCCGGACGACAGGGTCACCGTCGCCAAGACCATCGGAGTAGAGCCCCGCCACTTGGACGAGCTCGTCCGCGGGCTGAAGAAGCACCAACACGTGCTGTTCGACGCCAACGCCGACCCACCCGAGCACGAGGGGGAGGAAGACCTGCGGCTGCAGGTGTTCGATGCCCTCCCGCAGGAGGAGATCGAACACCTGAAACGCTGGGCAGGCAAGACCAACTGACGGAGCGATGGGATGGAAACCGTTGAGACGCAAGCGATCCAAAGCCAAGCACGCGAATGCCACGGGCCCGGCCGGGCCGACCCTGGAGGACACCGTCTACGGCCTGGTGACCCTCCGCACGCTCGAGGGCGACATGGTCGACCCGCAGGCCATCGAGCGGTGTCTGAAGGCCCTGTACCCGATCCTGCAGGCGCTCCCGCCGGACGGTGACCTGACCGAGCCGCAGCGACACTGGCTCGCACAGATCAGGGCCATCTCCGACGCCATCGGCGCCCTGGACCTCCTGTGGACGATGCAGCTGAAGTCCGCCACGTTCACGCCCATCGACCAGTTCGACCAGGCCGAAGCGGATCCGGTCCGGTGAGGCAGCTGCTGGCCGCGGTGCTCGCCGCGGCGACGTCGGCACTCAGCCTCGGCCTGCTCCAGCACCCGTGGGCCGAGTGCGTCACCGTGGCGATCGCCGCTATCGGCGCGCTGTACATCTCACCGACCACGCCCACCCGGTGCCCGCAGTGCGGGACCGTGCACGGTCTCAACGACCCGCCGGCGCCGACGCCGCCATGGCCCGGTACAAGGTCGCCCGGCTGACCCCGATCGCGGCCGCGGCCTCTCCCGCCGTCCCCCCACCGTCCAGGATCCGCCGCGCCGTCGCCAGCTTCGCCGGCGTCACCAGGGCCGGCCGGCCCCCGACCCGGCCGCGGGCCCGCGCGGCCGCTAGCCCCGCGCGGGTGCGCTCCCGGATGAGCTCGCGCTCGAACTCGGCCAGGGCCCCGAAGACCTGGAAGACCAGCCGGCCCCCCGGCGACGTCGTGTCGAGCTGCTCGGCCAGCGACCGCAGGCCGAGGCCTCGCCGCTGCAGGTCGTCGACGAGCTCGAGCAGGTGCCGCAACGACCGCCCGAGCCGGTCCAGGCGCCACACCACCACGGTGTCACCCGCGCGGGCGTAGTCGAGCAGGGCCGCGAGCTCGGGGCGGTCCTGGCGGGCGCCGGAGGCCTTCTCCACCCACACCCGCCCGCACCCGGCCGCGGTCAGCGCGTCCAGCTGCAGCGCCGGGTCCTGCTCGGCCGTCGAAACCCGCGCGTACCCGAGCTCAGCCCCGGTGGGCCTCACGGCTGCTCCTGTTCCGTCAGTCTTCGGATGTTCCACCGTCCGAGGACGTCGGAGAGCTCGTCATCGGTCAGCGGCGCGCACGCGGGGCTGAGGAGGATCTCGCGGGTGATCCCATCATCGCGGGCGGGTCCGGAGAAGGCCGCCTCGCAGGCCTGCACCTGCACCTGATGGTCGCGGTGTTCGGCCCGCAGAGCGGCCCCGACGACGATGAGCACGGCGGCGGACAGGACAGCGCTGCCGAGCGTGACGATCCGCATTGGTTGCACGGCGGAGATCGTCTCACTATCTGTCTTGCCGCCATGCCATGAGACGTTGATTGCAGGACGCCTTTTGAGACGAGGAATCCGCAGGACGACGTTGATCAGCGGCGATGTCGGCAGGGCGTCTCGGATCCGGTCGATTGTGAGACACGGTGCGACGACCGTTCGTTGGAGCAGGTCAGCGCGTCAAGTACCGTTGCCCCTGGACCGGACGGCGCTACTTCGGGTGCGCTCTCCTCGGGTACGACGTCTCCGCTCTGGCGGCCGTCCGGCCCCCGCTGGGCAACGGCCGGGGAACGCGGGCAAGGAAGCGCCGGCCGTGGGTGCGAGCACGGGACGCCGTGAAGGAGCCGCCAAGCCATCCGCTCGCACCCTGCACTACCCCCACCTAGATGATGAGGGGCGACGATCAGGGGCGGGATCCAGCAAGTACCACGGGAGCTGGCGGCGTCCGCGAGCCGAGAGAGCGGAACCCCTGTCGCCCCGGCGGCCCCGGCATCGCCCCGTGCGTGCCGGGGCCGTTCTACGCTCTACGGCATGGTGAAGCGGGAGCCTGGGGAGTGGATGCCTACCCGTTGGCGGGGGAAGCGGGTAGACGGCGGGAAGGTCTCACAGCAAGATCGCTGGTGGCCGATGCGCTGGTGGCGTGGGCACTGGTTCAAGCGCCGGTCATGCGGGCAGTGGCGGGAGGATGGCGGACCCTACGTCTGCCACGAGCACCACGGGCACAAGGGAGAGCACCGGTTTACCCCAGCGCCGCCCGAGCTGCTGTACCGGCGCGCCGCCGGGGGTCGGCGCCTGTCCGGCCGGGAGCGGGAAGCTACCGAATACAAGGCCTACCTCGAGGCAAGACTGGCCGCTGCCGACGACGCTACCCGCGGAGTAATGCTCTCCGCCGAGGGTGAGCGCCGCGGCATCCGATCGCGGCAGTGGTTCGATGGACGCTCGAAAGTGTCGGACCGGTACGCCTCCGACGAACTCAAAGAATGGCTGCAACAGCATGGGCGGACGTTGACGGCGTCTGAATACCACGCGCAGCACCGGGAACGCCACGAGGACGATGCTCACCCCTACGCGGACGTCCTCGGCTGGCGTTAAGCCGATGCTCTGGATGGACTGGGCACACCACTCATCATGAAAGCCGGAGGCCTGCAGGTGCGCCGGCTACGGGTGCCAGACGTGCGGCGCCGATAACCGCTGCAAGCCCTGCGGGGCGGGCGGCGCCCACGACATGTGCCATGAATGCGCGAGAGAAGCGGGCTATCGGTTGTCACCAGGGTGTCATTGCCAGGGAAACGGCCCATGAGCCGGCGCCTCCCTGGACTACGTCGCAGCGGATGGGCCGGCGAGGGATGATGATTTTGGACATTGCGGAGATGCCGCCGGCGCTGACTGGAAGGACCAATTTGGCGAAATTGGTTCCGTCCACCAGGTCGTAGAGCAGTGCTTGTGTTGCCGCACCGGCGACGCCTGGAGCATTGACCGAGAAGAGCGCTTCGCCCTCGTAGGGGCGCGGGTAGTCAGTAGTAGTGCCGATCGGGGCGGCGACCCGGGACATGTTGAAAATGCCCGCGAATCCGTCAGACTGGAGGCCGACGAACCCGGAAACCCTTGCGTTGTCGTTGCCATTCCAGCTGCTCGGGCTGGTTGCGCGCATGGCCGCGTAGACGCGGTAGGTCAGTGTCGCCTGCTGCACGGTGACCGCAGCAGTGCTGGTGATCTGCAGGCCTTTTGCCCCGCCCGGCACGGGAACTTTGATCCCTTGGGTGCCGTTGAAGGCGCCGTAGTAGTAATGCTGGCCGTGGATCCGGTCGACTCCGGTGAGGTCGGAATACCAGTTCAGTACGAGGTGCCGCCAATTGGTGTTTGGTGCCGCGATCCCTGTCTCGGTGGCCCAGACCTCGACCATCGTGTAGCGCGTGACGTCCAAAACGGCAGTGTTGGCAGGGGCGACCCCAGAAGCCACTACCTGAACATCGCTGAGAAGTAATCCCGGCTGATCGATCGGCGGTGCACCCTGGATCGATATCTGTGCCGCGATCAGGGCCGGCAGGCCTTGCGCGATCAGCTGTGTCGAGATCTGCGCCGGGTCGAAGATCCCGTCGGCGTTGCCGCGGACCTGGATTCTTCCGGTGGTGCCGACGGCGACTCCGACGTAGAGCGCCCGGTCTTCGGTCCAGATGCAGTTGGCGCCCGGGTTGAGGGGGGTCCCGTCGGCTGCTGGGTCCTGCATCGGGTTGTCGTCGAGGTAGACCGTGGTCGTCCCCGGGTTGTACAGGCCGGCTGCCTCGTGGGGGCGGCCGAGCTCCCAGACGGTGATGCCTGCGGCACCGACCGGCAGGGTGTCAGCCACCGGCGGGCGGTCGCGTTGCGTCGACGGCCTGCAGTCGGTGGACGTACTCAGCTAGGGCAGCGTCGCTGACGCTGCCGGCGCCACCGCACAGCGGGCACAGGTGCACGACGGCCGGCGCGGTGCCGGTCACGGCTTCGATCTCGGCGCGGGACAGGTCCTGTAGGTCCCGCGCGAGCTGGTCGAGCTGGTCAGCCATGGTCACCACCAGGTGAAGGGCCGCAGGATCCGGGGCTGTGCACGGCCGCGCCCATCGTAGGCGTCCCACAGCAGGGCCCAGCCGGCCGCGAAGCAGCCGAGGCCGAGAACGACGCCGAGGACGTGATCTCGCACGAACGGACGTCGGGACATGGTCACCCCCCGGTCAGAAGTGGCTGACAACGATCACGATGGCGGGGCCGCCGTCCCCGCCCGGCTGGGACGGCTGACCGTTCTTCGCCGCGCCGCCCCCGGCTCCGCCGCCTCCGTAGTCCCCTCCGGCGCCGCCGGCCTGCGCGTTGCCGTTCACTGATCCCGCGCCTCCACCGCCCCCGGATCCAGGCCGGGCGCTGCCTGCCGGCGCGTCGACGGCCGGCGTCGGTAGGGCGCCGTCGACGATGCCGCCTGCGGCGCCGGTGCCCGTCGTGGTGTAGGAGAGGCCGGAGTTTCCGCCGGCGCCGGCGACGTTGGCGGCGGTGATGCCGCCTCCGGCGCCGCCCGAGGATGGGCCGAGCCCGCCGAGACCTGCGGGGCCGGCGCCCGCGGCATTGTCCGCGGCGACGCCGGCGACCCCGTAGCCGTCGGTGCCGGCGCCTGCGTAGCCGGCCGCGCCGCCGGCCGCCGCGGTGCCGCCGCCGCCCGGGCCGCCACCGGTCGCCACCAACAGGGTGCCGAACATCGTGTTGCTGGCCACCCCGGTGCCGGCGTTGCCATCGGTGTCATCCGCGGCCGCGGCGAGGCCTCCGGCGGGTGGCGCTGGGATGGTCACGGCGACGGTCGCAGGCAGGGCGCTGTCGACGAACGTGGATCGTGAGACGCCGCCGGCGCCGCCGGACCCGCCGCCGCAGCGGATGGTGCCGTCTGCGCCCCGCCGGCCAGATCCGCCTGGTCCGCCGGTGGCGATGATCGTGACGTCGGCCGACTTGAGGCCGCCGCGCCTGACCCAGTTCGTGACGCCGGGCGTCGTGTAGACGTCGGTGATCGTGGACGGCTCGTAGAGCGGGCTCACGACAGCTCCGTGATCCGCACGGCGCCCGCGGCCGCGGTCCACAGGCCCGAGATCACCCCGGTGTAGATCGGCCGGGGGAGCTCGTAGTACCCGCCGGCGTTGATCTGCACGGTGTACAGCGCCACAGAGAGAGAGGCGACCGGGCAGAACCCGAGGTGCAGCGTGTTCACCGAATCATTGTCGAACGTTCCACCTCTACGGTCGGGGAACGCGGGCAGCAGCTGCACGGCGACCGCCGACGCGGCGACGCTGGTCAGGGTCGCCGTGTCCGACGTGTCGACGCTCTGGGCTGGTCCGGACGTCGGCGGCTGCGGTCGCGTGAACACCTCCAGCGAGACCAGGGCTCCCGGCTCGCCGTAGAGGGTCAGCACGTGGTGGGACAGGTTGATCGTTCGCTGCACTCCGGCCGGGACCCGGTGCACGCCGCGGCCAGCGCCTGGAGCGGCACCGGAGGGACCGCCACCATGCAGCACGATCGGGTGCCCGGAGTGGTTGGCGACCGCCGCCGAGCCGCACGACACCCTGAACTCCCGGACCGCCTGCCCGGTGGTGTCCAGGGTGAGCAGCTCGCTGGTCAGGACATCGTTGACGATCTGGGAGCGGAGTTTTGCGATCTCGTCGGTCATGGTGCGTAGCGCGTGGACGGCGTCGGCCAGTTCGATTCGGTGCAGGTCCGTCTCTGCGGCGTGGCCGGGGGCGAGCTCACGCAGGAGCGCGCGGCCGAGCGGCTCTCGGGGCATGGTCTCCTCCTAGGGGATGATCCGTGAGACGAGCGGGGGGACGACCAGGCCGGCGCCGGCGCCCGCGGCCGCGGCGATCCCGGTCCAGTGCCACCGCCACCGGTCCAGGTCC
>Ga0209496_10000025_pt1 | contig 17521 bp, 23 predicted proteins | sample Plant_0915_D1_FD_187692 | JGI IMG/M metagenome (GOLD analysis project Ga0209496, IMG submission 187692) | Wetland microbial communities from Old Woman Creek Reserve in Ohio, USA - Plant_0915_D1 (SPAdes) (version 2) | ecosystem: Environmental > Aquatic > Freshwater > Wetlands > Sediment ...
ATATAAGGTTCTGGAACGTGTCCCAGAATTGTAAAAGGCCCCGCGCTTAGGAATCCTTTAGATAGAAGGGTCCAATCTCCACCCGCAGGAGGCCAAGCAATTCCAAATGTGACCGCAGCAGTTTCAGGACAACGCTGATAGCCGCCACCACCAGTAGCAGCTACAGCAGCATTATACTCTGCTAGGTCAGCAAAGAAAATCGTATAATGAATATAAGTAATGATGGTAGCCATTAGTAGACGCTGCTCCCCGTAAATTTAGGAGTTACCTCAACCAAACTACCAACACCGGGCGTAAATGGAACAGCAGCGGGTGGAAATCTCTCCGCCCACATCAATAATCCATCAGAATCTCGTGTAATGAAATAGCCATAAATCGTTCCCGGAGCATTAATAGCTCCAGTAAACGTCCATGATTGCTTAGGATAAAGACCAAATGAAGGACTACCAGATGTAAATGACCAATTTGCAAAGGTAAGAGGCTTATTTGCATATCCTCCACCCGCAATTTCGGTAAAACTTGCGGCTGTGGATGCAGGTCCAGGAGTAGCATTATTCCCAAATATCCTGAGAGTCATATTCAGGTTGAGAATTTGCTGTAGAAATCGGATTTCTGCTGCGTCGGGAACTACAAGTGACATGGTTACACCTGGTCACATCCAAAAATAAGTTCACTCACATTAACAAGGGCCAGAGTGTTCACATATACCGAATTATTATCAGAAATCTCGAATGTCCACGGACACCAACGAATACTTTTAGGGTCAAATCCATTAGCATAGTTACCAAACATTACTGTTCGGTCAGTCATGACAATGTATAGTAACTGATTAACTGAATCATTCACCATTTGGATGATACGATTCTTAGTTTTGAACTCATTTTGCAGCCAACGAGTCTGAATCTTCCAAGTTAGTTCGGGAAGAATATATCGACCATTGAATAGCGTAACACCTTTATAAGATGCTACGAGTAAATAGTCAATATTAGATGACCCCGCATCTACTACTGTCGCTATGCCATGAACTCCGCAGCCCATAGCATTATCAACGCCAGAATAAGGCCAGAAAGCAGGTTCCTGACCATTATCTACGAATGAACCTGTCTTATTACGCTTAAAGAAGTAGAGAACATCTCTCATTTCTGCCGCATTGGTAATTGGATTACCATCTGGCGGCATCAATAATACACCGTCAATTTGATTGATAGCTTCGGGTTCGCCTACTGCACTTGCATATCCAAGTGACACGTTATTGTAGTCACAATAGGTTACAAGTCGATTGTGGTAAGTGCAGAGTCCAACTCCCGCCGGAATTTCCGCGAAGTTATCAGTAAGATGAGAGGCGTCAAGCAATAAATCAGCATCAAAGAAAGATTGATTAGCGAGGACGGTGCCCGTGTTATTAGGAATTGTAGCACCCGGAATGAAGAATAGTTGATAGCCATTTACATCACCGTTATACGTCTGAATTACCTTAGAAGCTACAATATGTCGTTTAGTTACATGAGCTAGAGGACTAACAGCTACACCAGTAAATGATACTGATAACGCTGCTCCAGTAGTAAATGCTACTAGTCCTCCGGGGGCGGAAAGATAACCCGTGTCAGTTTCGAAAACATAGCCAAAAATATGCACACCAGCATCAGTATAGCCAGCAGCACCATTCGCAGGAACAAGAGCGGTAGTTGGGCCAGCACCCGCAGCTTTACGCGCAGCAGTTCCATCACCTTTGTAAACGTAAAGGAACTCACTTTGAAGCCCTCGTTCACGATTCAGCTCATCTACTAATGCAGTAGTAAATGGAGTGATATATGCTCGTCCTGCATATGGAACAAAGCCAAAATCAGTCATATTAGCAATAGTAAGAATAGGTCCAAATACAGTCAATCCATCTACTACATGATAAATCTTACCCCCTGTTGTTAGAACTAGAAGGGTCTGTTTATCTGCTGTAGGATAATTATATATCCTCAGAATATTCTGAGTAGGAGTAGCTAGACTCTGATGTAGACCAATTCCATCACGCGAACCGAAAGCATTGTCTCCAATGAACTTTAGATTCCAGCACTCGCTAAAATGGTCTAATGGCGTATCGACGATAGTTCCTCGATTATATAGACCATTAAAACTTTCCAATCTTATAGGTTCATGCTCTCTCATGTCATGAATCCACGCTTCTTAAAGGCAGCTCTAAACGGCCTACGACGAGTAAGAATAGTCTGCTTACCCTTAACTCCAATGCCCGTAGCTCTATCCAATCCCATTACTGCATAGACATTAAGAGCGTTCGCATTAGCTTGATTACGTTCAATAAACTCCGCACAAAGAGCAGCCGTGCGATATTCCAAGAAAGTTGCACCATTAATACAATTAATAAGGGAATTCTCATCCACCAGTGGTGTGAACAAGTCTTTAATATAGTCGATTTTAACGTCATTATCTCTATTACATTCAAGGAACTTCATTATATTGTTTTCCCACACATAGAAACTAAATCTACCTGTGGGTGTTCCTTCAAGATTATGTGGAATATAATCTCGCCTCGCCATAGGAACAAACGGGTCAATACCCCGTTCTCTTTCCCAAACTTGCTGAGGCTCAATCATATCACTAGGCAACCCTGGAATAACATTGAAAGTCAATGAAGTTACTCCCGCATTAACTGGAATAACTGCGGAAGTAAGCTGAGTTGACTGAATATTGTTTAGTTCAAAATGTTCTTGTAACTCCTGTAGAGCTATCTGAAGATACGGGAGGACAGCCGTATAAGTATAGACAGTCCTCGCCGTATCATTCAGCAGAGTTGCTGATTTAGCTAGAACAGTAGATGCAACGAGGTCTACAGTAGCCATTTTAACCTACTGTGCAAATGTAAGGCCCAACTCCTTAGCTTTCGCGGGGTCGTTAATAGCCTTACAAGTTGGGCAAACCGGAAACATAGGATTAAGTAGCCCACCACAAGCCTTGCAACGAACAGTATCCACCATTCTAAAGTCTTTCATCCAGTCCTTAGTCTGATTCATCTCTTTTGCAGCCAGTCTCATAGTATCGCTAATTGCAAGGGGATTACCACTTGAACGCGCCCACAGAGAATCAGCCAATTTAATCAGAGCTGAATACCAATTACGCTGCCTAGCCAAAGCAGCGTCCAAATCCTTCTTATAATTCTTACGAATATCCTCTAGGTCATGCTCACCAGGAATATAGAACAATCCCGGCATAGCACCTGCCATATCACAGCCAAGAATACCGTTACAGTAGTCCTTAATGACAGAATCAGCTACCTGAATACTTGAAACTGGAATTTCAAGCAACGGCTGGTCCAAATCAATCTCTCGCCACCAGCTACTCGGTCCCAAAACTACGATAGCAGGCTTTTCATAGCTTCCAGCAGGAATATGGAACACTCCCGGCTGAATTGTGGGCTTAGTTTCAATGATTTCCGATGGATAAATGCTCACAAGAGTAGTTTTATCCATAGGATTCACTGGACCACGAATAGTTCGACGCCTAAAAGCCTGCTGACCCGGAAATTCGCCAACTACTGACATGATTAGCTCTCTTTCTGTGTGGTTTCAAACGATTGAGGCACCACAATAGCCTCTCCTGTCACCGTTCTGCCTAAAAGATTCGATTCATCACCAAAAAGTTCTTCCTCCAGCTTCTTAACACGCTGTCTTTTAGCTTCTTCGGGATATTTTTCAGCTTCATCCACGTATTTTGCCAAACTCGTTTTGCCCATAGCGGCATAAAGAGTGTCGATTACAAACTTTGCAGCCCAAAGTGTGGGCGGAACATACTCCTCGTTCTTACCTTTGAACACCCAGAGAGGTTCATACGATAGTTTAATACCTGCAAGCTCTTGAATATTCTGTTCTGGAACAATTACGAGTCTCTCAAGGACAAACTTCTCTTTAATCCACTGATACTTGGGAAGAAGTTTCACCATTGGAAATGGAAGAATAAGTCCCTTCTCACTTCTATCGGTCAAACGCTTCTCAAGTTGGTCCTCTGACCACACAATCCTAAAGATAGGCTGTCCAGTTGCAGTATCTAGGCCAAAAAGGTCTATCAACTGCTGATTGATTGATTCAATGGGTTCTGCTAGTTCCATAATCCCCTGGGGAGGGATACTAGTCGGAGCCTGACTAATACCCCTCCCCCCTCAGTTATGCAGACCTACGCCGGATTAGCCACAATCGCATCTGCCGCATCATTGACCCAATTACGCCACGTATCAGTAGCGCCACCTTCAAACCCATTGGCAACGCTATATCCAGCAGTAGCTACCTGCCGGAAGTAGTTATTCAGGCTAAACAGATTAGCACCTGTAACCTGAATGAACTTACGAGCGCCATCAACTGCCGCTTCAAAGATATTATCTCGCACAAGGATGTTAGTCCCATTTGCAAGAATAATATCATTGGCACAGCCAGTGAAGATATTGCGCTGAATGATACAATACGAGGTATTGGCGATACCACCATCAGCACTACGCCGAATAGCAGTTCCACCCGCACCTGTAAGACCTTCAAACTGGCAATCTTCAACAACAATACGCTTACATTCTCCCAGATTAACGCCATGACCAGCAGCGCCACCAGTAGAGAAGTAACAACCCCTCACTCTACCATGCGAGCCGTCAGGGATTGTAGTAGTTTCCATACGACGGAAACGAATACAATCTGAAGCTGCCACAGGAGCAAACTGGATATTCTGAATATCCCAACCCTGTTCAATAACCTGCAACAGAGGCGTAGTTGCTACTGGAGATGTAGGAGCCAACCATGATGCACCACCACCAGTAGGAACACCACTATTCGTAGCCTGACGAGGCTGATTAGCAGCACCTACAATGGTAACATCATACACACCAACAGGCGTAATAGCCTGTTCCCTCAACACACCTGACAGAAGCACAATATCTCGACTTCGGAGATGTGGTGCCATATCAGAGAATGTTTCAAAGGTGAAAGAACCTGATGGACCACCACCCTGCGGAAACAGATAAAACACTCTCTGTGTTCCATAGTCATGGTCGCCCAACATTACCCTACGGCTATCTTGCCGAAGGTCACGCCAGAAGCCAGCAATCATTACTTTTCTCCAGTCTCAAGGACCAGCGTTGTTACGCCAGAGAAATGCGCGTTGGATATAGGTATGCGCGCCCCACCTTTTTATTTACGCCGTAGTAACCGGGAAGTAATTTCCCGACACTGGGTCGTAAATCAGCAACATCGGTCGGAGTGCAACGGAAGCAACTACCGCCGAAATATTACCCGTGTTAGTAACACCTGTTGCATCAGCGAACATAAGCGCGAGCATATGTGCGCCAGTGACAGGGGGAGTGATTGTCGCTACAGCCGGTCCTGCACTCAACACAGTGAGGAACGTAGTAGGAGCAATCGTAGCAGCAGCAGCCATACGAGTAGGAGTAGGCTGCAAACCACTGTTGACAGTGTTGATGTTCTGGTGATTAAGGTCAGACATTGTTTTCCTCCTTTTACCTTAATACCAGTTAATAACCAGTGGGAACTGCCAACGCATCAATATAAGCGCAAGCAGCAGGATTCGTAACGAACGTCTGCATACCCACGACCATATAGAAGATGTCAGCAGTAGCCACACCACCCGAAGGACCACGGATTTCAAAGATTCGACGACCATCGGTTGTATAGAAACCAATGGGAAGAATCTCACCGCGACCCCACACTTCATCAACGATGAAGTCAATACGCTTCTTATCCCAGTTGAAGGAATCACGCAGACTAGCACCAGCCATCTGCATACCATCACCGAAATACATATTCAGTGATTCTTCCTTCGGCAACTTGTGGATAATGGAAACAAGCTGTCCGATTTCCTCGTAAGCCTGCTTCTGGCAAGGATGCAACCATGCAGTAGGCTTAAACGTATTGTCAATTCCAACACGGTTGCCAATCTTGTTCATCGCAAGACGCGGCAACGGAAGTGACAATGCAGCGTTCAAACCATTAACACGGTTTGCACGAATCTCAGGAGTAGCAGAACGGCTAAACCCGAGCCACGTTCCAGTAGAAGCATTGGAATGATGATACGGCACACCATACAATGCAGGGAGAGAAGTAGGAGTGGAGATACCATTCGTAACCAGCTTATCAGTGGCAATAGCACCAGCAACAGCCGGGGTTACGTCGATACTCTTATTCTCAACATCCCACTTGGTAATGACACCACTACCACGCAGAACACCAAGAGCAGTATCAAACACCTGAACAGTCTGTCCATAACGCACCAAACGTGCGCCAAAGCCATCAGTTCCAAGTGTATAGGTATCAACACCACCCGCAGTAGAAACGGCGCTGATAACACCAACAACACCGTCTCCAGCCTGCATCATCTGAGCATCCAACTGACGACGAAGCTCATCCAATGCAGTAGCCGTAAGTCTGCGAACTCCGTTAGTCACAGCCTTACGCTCATCATCAGTGGCCCACTCTGTCAGCTTCGTGTATTCGATATTCTCACTAACGAATACACTTGTCAGAACAGCCTTATCGAAGGTCGGACCACCACCGCGTCCCAGGTCGCCACCATCAGCATTAAAATACTGAAAGCTACCACCAGGGCGAAGTTCCAACGGAACGCGCATCTGCCTGTTAGAGATTTTTTCTACGTCACGCTTCTTCACGTTAGCGTAGAACTTATCATCTCGCTCAAACAGAACGCGAATCTTTGGAATCACACGTTCCAATTCAAGACCCGCTACCTGTGATTCAACAACAGCCATGTTGTCCTCAATCCTGCATCAAAAAGTCAATAGTTCGCATCCCTTTCGGAATGTCGCTCGCTTTAGAAATCTTGCCACCTCTTGAATCTTGAGAACGTGGCCGTCCTACCGAAATTGGACTCTTATTGGGAGTCTCCTCCTCGTCGCTACGCTTACCCAGTCCTTTAAGAGCATCGTTTCTGGCCTTTTTAATCACTGATGGCAACAGTGTTTTTGCTCTGGACAGATAAGCGGATTTAATACGGTCAATAGATGCCTTGCTAAAGTTCTCCTTGAAAGCGGATTCCCACAGTTTATCCTTCAACGCAGTAAACCGTGCATCCTTACCCAAAACTGACTCTAGCATTTCCATAGCTTCTCTGCTCGCATTTTTGCGAACATACTCAGTCATGGATTTCTTAGGGTCAATATTGGCTTCAATGGTATTCTTAAGAGTATTATTAATACGAGTATTCAAATCACCAACAGCAGATTCAAACTGCTGTCTAACAAACTGCTGTTCTTTCTGTTCCAGTTCCTTATCCTTACCATCTTCCGGCGCTGGCCTAGAAAGTGGCTGAGGAGGCTGGAAATCACTAGTTCCAAACACAAACTGGTTAACAAGCTGTGCTGCTGATTGCAGAGCCTCATTACCACTTCTCCGAGCCTCGCGCACCATCGCTACAATGGTATGCTTTGTGACGTTACTAAGCACATGATAATATGCTCGCTCGTCTACACGCGCAAGAGTCGGGAGGTATTCATCAACCAGTTTTGCAAATCCTTTAGGATTCTGTTCTCTAACAGCCTTAAGGATAAGTTCGGTGTTTCCACCCATTACATCAGCTTCCATCCTATCGAGAGTCTGCTTGGCTTCTACAGCAGCCTTAGCATCATCAATCGTAGGAAGAAGCTCAGTGAACTGTTGTTCCCTGTAATATGCCTTTTCGAGATAAGGAAATTCTTTGAAAAGATTAGGATACTTAGAAAGAATTTCCTTACGTCGAACAGGTGTTACAAGTTCCAACTGTTCATCTGTTGGGCCTTCTAGTTCCTGTTCAATTTCAAGAAGTTCGTCTACTTCTTCTTTTCCTTCTTCTCCCTTTTCACCCTGTCCAGCATCTTCAGCTTTAGGCTTCTCTAGGGGAAGAACTTCTTTTTCATCATCATCTGCCAAGAAATCAATTACATCTTCATGATTCATTTCTCCGTCAGTTACCGGAGTATTAACAGCGGAAGTTCCTACACTATTGCTGGGTAGCGACATTTCCTTCTCCTTGAATGGGTGCTTCTGGTTGAAGTTCCTTCGGGTTGGGCTTTTCAGGCGGAGCCGCACCTTGCTCATTACCTGGAGCCTGTTGCATCATCATATTCTGCTGCATTAGTTCATAGTGCATTTTAGCGTGCAAAAGAACATTCTTATATCCTGGAGGATTATCCATCTTAGCTTGCTGACCAGCAGGGCTTACAGCCCACTTTCTACAAATCTCAAACTCAATAGCATGATTCTCCATCATTGGGTCAACTTCTACTGAGGGCATTTCAGGCATCATTGGGTCGCCTGTAGGCATTGGCTCAGAACTCAATAGAAGCTTGATTTCATCATACTGATGATTTCTATCGTCCTCTCCAGGAACAAAGAAATCTGTAAGACCAATAGCTTCCCGAATCATGGGAAGATTCTCAGGTGAACCAATCACAGCAAGAATCTCAGGATTAGCAGCCGTCAAAAGCTGCATAATGATATCCTTCTGCTGTGACCATGTAAGAGGCAAATTCTCATTAGCCTCAAGTTCTACCCTACCAATCTTTCCTTCAAGCTCTGCTTTGCGAATGAACGTATTGATAAAGTTACCATCAGCATCACGTTCAACATCACGTTCATCTTCCTTTACTTCTTGGATGAACGCGGGAATGACTTTACCAAAGATTTCCTTCCACCAGATTGTAAAAATTTTCCATGTGTTCTGGAGTCTCTGTAGTGCTTGCGCACGAGACATTGAATACTGTGATGCAGTTTCACTTCCTTGTAGTGAGCCACCAAACAAGGATGGGAGAGCGCCTGATACAAGTTGCGCGAGTCCCTGGATTTGAGTTGCAAAAGGTTGAACCTCTGGCGAAAGATTCGCAGTTTTAATTTCAAAGAATCCGTCTTGTAGTGATTTACCCGACTTAGGAATAGCCTCATAAATACCGCCAGGAACAGACTCCATCTGACGGTAAGCATTAAAGTTCAATACAGCGGGGTCAGCAAATGTCTGACCTATTCCATGCTCAATAGTCTGGAGAGTGAGGGAAATAAGGTCATTAGTAATTTCCTGAACACTAACAAGTAACAGACCAAGAGGGTCATGATGCAAATAGTCAGAAAGAGGATTATAGGTGAGTGTCCAGGCGTCGTCGAGTCTTTCGTTGTAGGCGTCTCCAAATTCATCATTGACAAGACACACCTTCGCTCCATTAGGAAACTCTTTCTTGAGTTTCTTTACACAGTCCTCATCCTGAAGAACATTAAAGGCTGCGGGGCGGAGCCATGCTTCTCGAATAGTTACGTTATTAGTAGGATATGCACCCTGATACTGTGGAGATAAACGGCCCCACTGTTCATAAGGGTCTTTCGGTCCTACTGACGATTCAATCTTATCTCTTTCCTTAGCAGTTAGTTTACCATGAAGATGCTGATACTTTTCAATCGCATTAGCATAATGCGTTTCATAACTGAAAATAAGATAAGGACAATCTTCCTGCTTACGTGCATAGATAGGAACCTTTACATACAGTCCCCCGAAACAATCAATCATGATTCGGGTTTTAGGCTTATGTGTAGTTCCTACAATACGAGTAACAAGGAAATCTTCCTGCTGAACTAGAGGCTGAATAACCTGTCCACACGCAGGACACATCTCTGGTTCATAATCATCATCGTCACGCTTCAGAACAGTAGTATATTCATCTTCCTGCTGCTGTTCCTGCTTTTCTTCATGCAACTCACCAAGTTCATGATTAAGCTGCTTATCCTCAATATTGTAACCACACTGAGGACATGAAACTACTTGATGCTGTTCCTGAATTTCCTCTTTCTCATCCTCAGCATAAGTTCCAAAATATTCATCCGACTTCGGATAAGTGTAACCCGCAACCATACCTTCTGTGCAGTAAATGAACAAAGCATGGAGCCAAGTTAGCTGAACATTATTATGACGATAGATTAGCTGAGCAATTTTATCGCCAGCTTTCGCAGTAGCCAAATCGAGAGTATTATCTGCATCATCAGGATAGCACTTAACAGGAGGGACGACCACGCTAAGTGCCGCGATGATAGACTCCAAATAAGCGCGGAATACGTTAATGGGCTTATCATAATAAGACTGTTGAGTATCGTCGGTTTGAACTTCATCCCAGATACGCCAGTCATGCGCTACTTCACTATACCACGCTTTCTGAAACCCCTCCCAAAACAGCTTTAGCCTACGCCAAGTGCGAATTTGGCGTTCCCTAATCTGTCTATCTTCTCTATCGAAGTGGCTAACCACTTCTTTCAAGAGACGCTGGATTTCCTCGTCGTATTCTTTAGACATTAGAAACTCTTAGTAAAAGAGATTGTTTCTAAATGGCCTATTGGGTAGTGATGCACCTGCTCCACCATATGCACCACGGAATCCTCTATTAGCCATAGGATTTCCCTGCTGCATATCCGGAATACTTGCACGATTGGGGTCAGTATATCTACCACCACCCATAGGATTACGTCTAGGAATTCTCAACCCTGGAGGAGTTGATGGTCCTACTAAGCCGGGGTCAAATTCAAATGAAGGAGGGGGAGGAATAGTCCATTGACCAGTATTAGGGTCCATTTTAGGAGCTTGAGGATTCCAAAGTCCAGACGAAGCTCCAGCAGTTCCACTACCTATTCCGGGAGGCATTTGACCCCCTGTAAATCCGCCCCTTTCTAGCCAAGGATTTCCACCACCACCCGGAGTTTCCATATTAGGAGGTAACTGAGATGGACCAGTATTAATTGGACCTGGACCCCCACCTTCCCAAGTTCCACCCGGAGTATATCTAATACCAGGAGGTTCTGCAAATGGATTCTGTGGAGGAATTACTTTACCACCCTGCACAGTTCCATACCTACGGAATGGGTCGCCAACTTGGGGAAGAATACCCTGATTACCCATCATTCCTGAATAACGGAAATTAGGGCGTGGAGCGTTTCTATCTCCAGTATTGTATGCAAACTGCATCTTAGGTTTAGATGGTGCAGTATTAATACCTGGAGCGCCTCCGCCAGCCTGATACTTCTGCTGTTCAGATGCAGGAAGTGAATTCCACTTACCTACATCATATCCAGCCTGCTGATTCTGTTGTTCCTGCGGTGCTGGTTTATAAACATCCGCAAGAGGCTGTCCCCATCTACCCCATCCACCTGCAAGTCCAGCCATGTTATACTCCGTGTTCTTTCTTAACTTTTTTAGATGGCCCCGCGTCTAGTCCACGCTTATTAGCTGTGGCATAGAATACACGCTCACCCTTATCCTTGCCATATCGCTTCTTCATAGAAGCCATGACTTTTTCGCCAGAGCCACCGTAATATTTGGAGAGTGGCATGATTACCTCAACTGTGTATCTCGACCTTTAGGTCTATAAGGATACTTTACCTGAGCAATTTCAGCTTCTCTTTCTTCAGGACGTTGAGAAACTGGAATATTACGTTCCTTATAAGCCTGCCACAAACTTCGTGGCTTCTGCTTAGTATGAGTAAACTCATGAACCAGAAGGTCAATCATATCGTTAGGATTCTGTGCCCTCTCCATATTAATAGCAATAGTATTATTAGGATAAGCTAGTCCACCCGTATCCTTACCCATGAAATATCGTTCAAAGGCATTATAAGGACGAACCTTATTTACCTTTGCATCTGGCATATGAACCATTACGCCAGCAGCCGTTCTATCTAGCAATTCCCTCTGCTTTTCAGGAGAGGGATTAGCTAGTTTTTTCTCTTTGGGTGGCGGCAATGTCTAATTCCTTTTCCAAATCTTCCACAGAAGGTTTAGGAGCTTCACGCAAGAGCCTTGCTCTTTCACGGTCCTCTGCTTCTAGCATTTGTCTACGCACATTCCAGGGAATATTCTTAGGGACTGATACTTCCACTGGAGCGCGTGGTGCTTCAGGTTCAGGCTTCTCTAAAATCCTATCAAGAAGTCTTTTATTTTCAAGGCGAGAAATCTCAAGTTGCGCCCTAAGAGTTTCACACGATAGACAAACTCGCGCATACTCAAGCTCCTCTTTACAATGAGGACAGTGTGGATTAAAGAACTTATGAAACCAGTTACTCATTTAATCCTCAAATTCGTAGGAGCGCCCGGAGTTACGACGAAAGCGAAACTTAAAGGGGCAGACTTAACGCTCTCCCCTGCAATATTGCTTGCTGTGAGAGTGAGAGTATGTGGACCCGGAGTAAATGCTGGAAATGCAACTTCACACTGATAAGGTGACACAGTTCCAGCACAAGTAACGGAAACTAGGGTGGTCCCTACTGTCGCAGAATCAGGGTAATATTTATAAGTGTATCCCTGTGCCTCTGCCAATGTTGGGGCAGCTTGGTCCCACCCTATTTTGTTTCCGCTTGTTACAGGTGGCTGCGCATACACCACCGATGCAACAAGAACGAGTATGATTGCAAACAAAATCTTTTTCATTACCATACTCCGCTTACTACATTCCAAATAAGATAAGTCCAGATTACTACAACAACCAGTATGACTCCTACTCCAAGTTTCTCACCTACGTCCATGACTAAACCTGCTTACAACTTGCATCTTAGGAGCCGCATCGACTGAACGCATATTTCGATAATAGGCTGTCCAATCTCTATTTCCACTTAATACTTCACTAAGAAACTCTGCTTTCTGTATCTTCGCAAATTCCTTAGCCGCCTCTACGAAGTATCGTTCTGCTGAATCTACTGCATAGCGCAAGTCATCGTAAGGGTCATCACCTTCAAACGTCGCAACATCCTCAGCAGGTTTGTTATCCTTAGGCTTATCATAACTACAAGCCCTAATTGCATCAATCATTAAGGGACAGCAATTAGGATGACCATCATGATTACCAGCTTCTTCGCATTTGAATATCTGCAATTTCGGAATATTCTTTTCCTCCTCGGGAGGGTCAAATAGTTTGAGATACGCTTTATAATCATCTAGTCCCTTATTACGAAGAACCCACATCGCATATTCTTCGCTATAAGTTGGCAATTCTGATGGAGGAACAACCGGCTTTGGTTTCCATCGCAAATATTCATGCAATAGCATCTTACCAGCAACACGCGAACCCGGAGTATTATTGCTAAGTTCTATCGGTCTACCTAGCGCGTGTTCAATCTGCTGTTGGATAGTATGTTCTTGTCCTCTATCCTGACCAGCAGACCGACAGAACTTAACAACCTTCGGATTCTCGCGTTCAACGAACGCTTTAATAATTGGTGCCCATTCCTCAATCTTGGTTTTCAACCAGTAAAGTTCACGATATAGATACAGTTTCTTTTGAGGAGAAATAGCATAAAACCCAATATATGTCATCGCCGCGAAACCCCAATCCCCGATAACCATCTTAGGCCACCAATCGGGAATTGAGAAGGGTGGGACAACATGTATCGCGTTATCTGGCTCATCTGGATAGTGTCTATCTCTAAATTCATCAAATACTTGTCCCTGATAAGCATCCCAATCACCAAACTTACGCGCTTTACGTTCCGCTTCAGACGGAATACCATCAAGACGAGCACTATATTCAGGGTCAGCGTGAGGATTATCAGCGACCGTAGAATGAACGTAGAATCGTTTAACATTTCCCTTACCTACAATTATTTTTCCACCGTCAGGGTAAGGTGTAACAAATCGCTTCTTAACGAAAGTGTGACCGATACCTCCTGGCATCCCCGCGCATCGAATAATTGCTGGAAGTTCGGGAACTTTCGTTCTAACTCGTGTAAACCCGATGTATAAGTAAATGTATTCGGTGAAGGACGTAAGCTCGTCGGGAGTGAATAAGTTGATTTCCATTGAGTCATACTTGTGAACATCTGATTCCTCCTCACAATGACCCAAGAAAATCATCGCTCCTTCGTTAGCTAACCCTGTTCCTCCATATTGGTCGGGTCTAGGAAAGGTCCAGACCATATCAGTTTTATTAAATGATGCTCCGAACTTAGGATATATTTCGCGGGAACGAGGAACAATCTCGTTCCGCAACTCGGGAAAAGTTCGTCGCATAAAGACTTGCTTAAAATTTGGATTCTCATGCCACCTGTGGATAAGTCCATATACAAGCAGCACATCCGATTTTCCAGAGGCGTTTCCTCCTCCATAGAACGCCTCAAATATTGAAGTAGGGAGTGCAAGAAAAGCCTCCTGCTTCCTATTTGGTTTCCAGAACCCCTTATCGAAACTCATACTACTTCAGTCTATCCGAAACCCTATTAATCTTCGCAGCTAGTGTAGCACCACCAAGAGAAGCCAAGAGTGCAAGAATTGTCTGATACGTTGCATCATCAATATAACCAAGTGAATGAGCAACAGTAACTAGAGCCGTGATAGCCGCAATGATATATGTCTTATAACCCTGTAGAATCATGTTGTCTCCTTACAATGGTTTCAGAGTTACGATACAATCAGCAGCGGTGCTACGAATAAAGCCACCAGCTACTTCCTTCTGTCCATCAACCAATGTAATATTCACATCTGCTGTCATTACATCGGTATTGGACTGTTCAAGTGCAGCTCCCGCTGTATCTACAAACAGAAGGCAGCGCCTCGCAGGAAGCGCATAGATTACATTCTGAGTTAGAGTCTGTGGATATCCGATTGATAGGAGCTGCATTGGTTTATTCCTTTACTCTAACAACATCGAATACTTCTTCGCGCCTCATCTGAGGAGAGTAGAAGATAAATGTAGGACCAGAGTTACCATTAGTCTTTGGGCCTTCAGGTTCCATAGTCTTAATGACAGCAGCCATATCCTTAGCTACGCCTGCAATATCCTTAGCCTTCGCACCTTCAATCTTCTCTTGTGTAAGAGAATTGAGTGCCATGACAAGTCTATTACGAGCCTTCTTAGCTACACGTAGCTTCGCCTCATTGATATGAGTAAGATTAGGCTGTTGGTCGTAAGAAGAAGTAGAAGTGGAACCGTGAGTGTAGGCTGAGACTGAGGAAGGACTAATACCGAACTTATCTGCTATCTCTAGTGCTGATTGGCGTCCATTGACAGCAGCTTCTTCACCAATAATTTTCCGTAATCCCTCTGGAACTTCTACATTACCTTCGCCTCGTCCTTTATTTATTGGAACGATAGCGACACCAGTTCCTCTACCCAACGGCATTGGAGGGCATGGAGTTACGTCATTTAGTGCTTTATCAAAGTCCTTGTCGGACACAATTCCCATAGGCATCGGATTTCTCCGGTGTTAAAGGAATTAAGAGATAACGAAAGCATGGTTAGTGGAAGTAATAGTATCCGTAATAGTAGTAACACCAGTAAGGTCAAATTCCTTCGCGGGTCCGGTAAGTTCATTACCCTGATAAATCTGAACTACCTGACGCTTAATATCAATGACAAAAGATGTGACTCCGGCAAGAGCCAGTGTAGTAGCCTGTTTAGCTGGACCAGTCTTAGCCGTTACCGTAGCTGCACCTGTAGGCATTTTCTTTCTCCTATCCTAATAATATTACCCAGTTTTCAGAGCTTTCCCTACAGGAACAGGATAGCATAACGGAAACTGAAAGTCAAATTTTTCTTTTTTTCCTAGAATTTTCCACTGGAGTCCCATCGAAATAATATTATACTCAGTCAGATGATTGCAATAGCGGCAAATTCCATGCCAACTTTACGTTCACAGTCTGAGCGGTATTCCGGTATGGGTATTGCTTATGAGTGCCCCCCGCGCAGGTTTCGCACCCTCCAAAATTTGGGGCTAATTGTCAGAATGAGACACCAATTTATGTAGGCACCTAACTCATTGATAGGATTGGGGTTAGCCCTCGGTGCCCCGAATCGGGACACTCGGCCCCCTGATATATGAGGCTTCCATTATACTGTTGAGAATATCGACGCGAAAACATTAGGAAAACCGCGTGTTTTCAGGCCGGACGATGGCACACCGGTTGCTATAGAGTAGGGTAGACGTTGGCTCTTTGACAACCGAATAAGAGGCGAGTCGAGACTGTCACCTTAAAGGGACAGTATGCAGACCAAAATCGCAAAGTTCACCTTCTCCGTTCCCGAGGGCCATCCCGAGGCCGGGAAAAAGGTAGAAAAGAGTTTCGAGTATTCCGTTTGCGACACGCAGACGGAGGCCGAAACTGTCATTACTGACAAAAAGTGGTCAGTAGTGGGTATGGTTAACGACATTCTCAAGGCTAACGCCCGGTCCAATGCGTATCAGGCCGCGCTACTGCCTTACCGTCCGTCTGAGGTATCCGCCGAGGATATCAAAGAGCGTATGGTCCGCGATTACATCCGTCTGGGTGTTTCCGAGGATATCGCTCGTAAGACGGTTGCTGCACTTCTGGCCGCAACCGCAACCGCTCCCGAAACTGAGTCGGGAGACTCTAACTAACTAGTCAAGACTCGCCTCTTATTCGGGGTTTTAACCCTAACTATTGGAGGAACTATGAAACATACTCAGGACTGCGATTGTATCGGTTGCGTTGCACCGATACCAAAAGAGATTCCCTACACCGAATATCAGCGCACCGAGCACTCGGTCAGTTTCAAGTTTCAGACGTTTGACGGCTCAGATTTGAAACCTGCAACCTTTTCAAACCTCGGAGACTTGGCAAAGATTTTGGAATACTCCACTCCGGTCCAGGTAGTCCATCAGATTCGGCAAATTCGATACCAGCGTCACAAGTTCGACCTGGTGAGGTAGAAAAGAGGGGAGGGAAACCTCCCCCTTTTTATTTTTATGGGGCGGCCCGTCTGCTAATTGCGTAGTCCTACCTAGTAGTTATTCCCACCTTATTATTGATGATAGCAAGGTTCCTCGCGGGGCGGGGTAACTGCTAATTGCGACGTTCATTATAGGGTAGTCTTGCTGCTAATTGTAAGGTTCATATTAAGCAGGTCGCTCTGCTAATTGCAGCATCGCATCTATATTCCAAATTAGCTCTCAGATTCATAACGGAATCGTATACGAGCTGATTCCTACCGGATTCTACCCTGATTCCATACTGGTTCCTACCGATTTCCTACCTGCCTTTTCGGGCTAAGTGCTTCATTTGCAAGAGGTTAGCAGAGGGGGAGGGGGACTAGGGTAAGACCGGGGTGCCACTTTCGAGGGTATGTCACCAGAATAGGACACCACGGGACAGGGTTTTGTTTCCTTTTTATTTTTTTTTTTTTTTTTTTTTTAATATATAATACCATAACATTATGCCACTGTCCTCTCTAGGTGACATATGGCTGAAACAGGGGGTATCGACTTCCATTAGAGGGGGAGGGGTTCCCCTAACTCGTTGACTCGCGGCCACTTAGGGGATAATCGTAGGGGGGAAAGAGGTATGAAACAGGTATGAAACAGGGGGGAATCAAGTAGGAAACCGGCCCCGACGGATTTGTGAAAGTTGATAATGGAATAGTTCTCACTATTATTCGAAAGCGAAAGTATTATATTATCTTCGCCTTTTGTTCGTATTCTACTCAGGGGTAGAATACTGGGACTTTTGTCATCCCAAAGGTTGACTTCTGGAATGGCACGGAGTTTGCTTT
>Ga0209496_10000029_pt1 | contig 16380 bp, 28 predicted proteins | sample Plant_0915_D1_FD_187692 | JGI IMG/M metagenome (GOLD analysis project Ga0209496, IMG submission 187692) | Wetland microbial communities from Old Woman Creek Reserve in Ohio, USA - Plant_0915_D1 (SPAdes) (version 2) | ecosystem: Environmental > Aquatic > Freshwater > Wetlands > Sediment ...
ACACACACCTTATGATACCCATGAACTATGAGCGTAGTCGTGCGTTCACGTCGCATGTTATACGACGCGCTACTGGCCTGCCGTGGAAAGACCCTCGGGCAGAAGAGGGCGAGATACTCGATCCGGCTCGACGCTCGATGGCCGAGTGCGATGCGCGTCGCCGTGACCTCGGAGAGCAAGGATACTCGTCGCAAGAGCAGCAGCGTCCGGCGCCGGCCACTGGCGCGCTCATAAAAAAATCATGGATTCGCTACTACGACGAGCTGCCTAATGTGTCCGAAGGGTACACAGTACTCAGTATCGATGCGACGTTCAAAGGTGGACCTGGGTCGGACTACGTCGCCATGGAGGTATGGAGTAAGATAGGCGCCGATATGTACCTAATCGACATCGTACATGAGCGTATGGGGTTCTCGGAGACGTTAGCCGCAGGCGAAAAGCTAATGCGCCAATGGCCTACCATAACCGAGATACTCGTTGAGGACACGGCCAATGGTCCGGCTATCATCGATACGTGGAGGCAAAAATTCAGTGGCATCATACCGGTAAAGCCCGACGGCGGGAAGGTCGCGCGACTGAACGCGGTCACATATCTGTTCGAAGCTGGTAACGTCTACATCCCCGCATATGCGCTTGCACCGTGGTCCGCTGTGTTCGAAGCAGAGCTTACGTCATTTCCGCTCGCACCTCACGACGATTTGGTGGACGCTTGCTCGCAAGCGCTACGGCGGATCGGATACGCGCGCTCGAACATGCTGACTGGCGTCATCGGTATTACTCGTGACCGAGGCTTGCTCGACAGAAATCGACATATATACGAAATTCCTGGAGTCGGCGCCGGAGGTCGGTTCACGGCAGACAGTGTACGCGATGCGTTATCGCGTACCTAAAAAAATAGGCTAGACAGTTTCCCATCTGGCCTACTTACCATGCCTAGCTCAGCCCCGCCATGCTATGCCTAGCCACGCCACGCCGTGCCCCGCCAAGCCCATCCTTGTTCCTTGCCTTGCCATGCCCCGCCATGCCGCGCCTGGCCTCGCCAAGCCGTGCCTTGCCGCGCCGCGCCGGGCCTCACCACGCCTTGTTCCTCGCCACGCCTAGCCTCGCCCGGCCAAGCCCGGCCCAGCCAGGCCTTGCCCGTCCTCGGTCCATGTTACATTCAGGCACATACCATTTCCCTATGCAATCCATATGCCAAATCCATACTCGAATTTTGATGTAGTACGCCCGTTCCCGCTAACTCCACTACATGTAAGATACATTTTTTGAACATTCGTCTTTTCCCCCTAAAGATTCGTCAAAAAAATCCGTTATTAATTATGGTGGAAGAATATCCTATCAGATGTAGTACGCTTTCCCTGCGCAACTCCACTACATGTAAGCGCGTAGCTACTGCACGCCGCGGCCTTCCCAGAGCGCGCACGATGTCGACTCCACCTCGCGGTCATCAACCATTGTCCCCTGTAAAGTGCATTTCCAATACAGCGGTATTACACACCGAGTAGACCCGGTAGGCGACACGAACGTTTGCGATGCAATGCACTGTCGCTTGTTTAAGTACACGCATGTGTTACAACTACATGTGGTCATTTCATTCTCGATTCTAGATGTAGTACGCCCGTTCCCGCCAACTCTACCACATGTGTGTAATAGCTCCAACATCTAATGTACGAAATATGCTATGACACGTTTGTCATATCTGCCGATAGGCCATAGTGTAGTACACTGTGAACGCTTATTCCGTCTATGCTAGAAATATCTACAGTAAAATCTGGAATATACATCCAAAATCCACTAGACCTACATAGTGCTATGACATTTGAGTCATACCTATGACATGAATGTCATAGTGAAATAAACATTACCTACATGTATTTTTAGTTATCCGCCAACGTAGAGCTGTTTATCCCTTGGCATGCCTCATGCATATATATAGAAGCATGATGACGACAACACGAAGAGAGCACGGGACAGCAGAGCGATTCGAGCTCGTTTCCCTCCTCAAGAGGACTTGCAGCCAGACACTCTAAGCGCCGCTCTTCGCGGGGAACGTGGCATCATCCTGGGGACTTCCACCTGGGTTTTTTATTGCCTATTCAACGCCACGTTGCCATTTGATTCGCCGCGGCTATAATCCATCGTTGCCACGAACCAGGGAATCCTAGAGCCTGTACGGCGATACTACGGTTACATGTAGTGGCGATGAGCAGAGAAAGCGTACTACATCTATATGTTCGACTAAGAGTTTTGGCACGCCTCATGCATATATAATAACCATGACTAAGCAACAAACAATCGGTTCAGTGCATACCTACTCTGGCTCATATCATAAATGCATCATCGGCACTAAAGTGCGCATCGTGGCCGTACTACAAGAAGATCGTCACATCACTGATGAGTCAGACTTGCTCTTACATGGTGGTATCAAGCGTACAGACCGCGTAGAGATTCAACCTTGGATTGAGTCACAACAGCGATATAGCTGTGTAGGATACGACGCCCTGTACTCAGAACTAAGATAGTCTTGGCACGGCTCATGCATATATAATATATCAAGGAGACACACACAATGAAAAAAATCACATGCACAGATTGCGGAGTTGAGTTGAGCGTCGGTCACTACAAGTCGTTCATGACGACGACTTCCGACCTTTCGCAGGATCACGGCCTATGCCGCGGGTGTCACGACCTACGCGCCGCTGAAGCTACATGTCAGCCTACCGGAAGATTGCGATACAATCAGCGCCGCAGGTCTGCTCGACTATCTGGTCTCTGCCGTTGATATGGCCTAACTTTTGCATATAATCTAACTAGAAAGGAAAACGCAATGACATCGTACAACGACATCCGACACAAAATAGCCGAGGTCATCATCCAGTCCAACCCGTGGGTAGATGACCCACACGCGCGCGAGTTAGCCGATAGCGTCATCGATGCGTTGCGCATGGGATACGAGACATCGCACATGCTCGCCATCTGGGAAGGCGCCAAGCGTGGCGAGATGGTGGTCTAATGGACGACGATCGCGACACTATCCCATGCCCTCCGCCTACCGGCGAAGTCAACTATCCTACCTACAACTACTACCACGACCGGTTGACATACGAAGGAGACGACACACCTACACTGTATCCTCCTAGCGATGAAACTGACATGTAGTGGCGCTGAGCAGAGAAAGCGTACTACATCAAAATTTCGGTAATGAAAGGGAACATATCAAATGGGAAAAAATAGAACATCAATAGAAGCAATCTCGCAGTGGATCGACGATGCTAGTCTCAGCCTGGCTAGCGCGCGCTACGAGCTCATCAAATCGCCGGACCTCACTGAGGCTGACAAAGATACCTACAAGCTACAAATTGTAGGAGCGTTAGCTACGTTGACCGTACTGCGACTAGAGCTCAATCGCCGAGGTGCGCAATGAGTATTGAGCAACTCACTAGCCTAGAAACGGCAGCCGAGATATGGACATATCGGTTGTACAAGCTACGTGAAATCGCACATAAACAGGGATATCACGACTTGGCCGACATGTATCTACAACGAGCAACGGCCGCCGCTAACCTCAAGGCAATGTACGACAACGACCATAACCGCACACATTTGATTGCAGCTATATCGAGGTAATAAAATGAAATACACCGTAGAAAAGATAATGTGGTGGAAGCCATGCTATACCCTAGAGCGCGTCAAAGAACTCGTCGGCGACGGCCTTGACGCCGTCGAATTAGCGCATCTTGATATCCCACCAAAAGACAGAGTGTGGGTGCTTATACGCATGTTGTATGACACATGCAATGAAGACGCAGTTATAAGTTTTGCTGGTAACTGTGCGCTTAGAGCGTATTATCTCAGCTCGTATGCCTTTGCGTGCACCTACAATGGAGATGTCATAGAGGCTGATGCAGAGGCATTCGCCACAGCCGAGCTCGCCTTTGATGTCTCATTCTCATACGACGATTTAATTTCCGAGCGTCAATGGCAGATTGACTACCTGGTCGCTGCTATCGAGGGAACAAGATAAAACAAATCATGAAGTGGAAGCCATTTTACACCCTAGACCACGTCAAAAAGTTCGTAGGTGACGGCCTTGACGCTGACGGATTGACGCATCTAGATATCTCACTAGAAGATCGCGTTTTGGTACTTATCCGCATGCTATACGACATAAAAGGAAAAGATGCTGTTGTAAGCTTTGCCGGTAACTGTGCACTTAGAGCATACTATAACGGTACCGCCTACGACTGCTACGCGGCTATCGCTGCATCTGAAACTAGCTACGCTGCATCTGCATTTTACTGTACAAAAAACGCCATTTGCGCCGCCAATTGCGCTGCAGATCTTACCGATGCTACTTCTGTCTATCCCGGTGTCTCATACGTCACCGAGCGCCAATGGCAGATTGACTATCTAGTCGCTGCCATCAACGAAAACCACATGTAGTGGCGCTGCGCAGAGAAAGCGTACTACATCAAAATTCGAGTATAAAAATGTCTTACCATCGCGGAATACACATCGGTACTATTTACACGTCTACGTTTGTTAAATGTGACAGTTGCTCACATAAATACATAATACCTGACGGATATATGCCACCCGTCTGGTTTATAGACGGCAAAGCGCCTCCTAAATGGAGGATAGTGCGTCGCGACGAGAAAAGATACGACTATTGTCCTACATGTAAGAAAGACATAAATGAAAAAACTAAACGACGCTAACCTAATCATCGCTGGCGCCGATGTTGCACTTAGCGACATACGCGCACCTATCATCCGTGACACCGAGCTTGAGCCACTTGTGCGCCTAAAACCACGTCATCAGCGCATCGCCTACGTGACTACCGAGGGCGACGATGCTCGACTCCCGGATGTCGCAGGCGCATGGCAGGCGATTAGCCTCGACTCAAAGACAGTCGAGCAAACTGCTCGGCGACGATGCCGAAACATGTTTGAGTCGTTGGCTACACTGTCCGACATCGCTCAATGGTACCTAGTGCCTGAGGAGCTCGCAGGCCGCCGATACCGAGGCGTGTGCATCGTAGGCGCCGGTCATTCACTTGACCGCGAAATCGAGCTACTCGAGGCACTGCGAGCGCATGGAGTGCTCATTGCCGCCACTAACACGGCTTCTACGGCCGTAGAGCCTGACGTAGTAGGCTACCTGGAGTCGAACGACTTCGTGGGCACTGTGCGTCCAGGCGTCCCGGTATTGTCCGAGATTACAGCGTATCCGCTAGTAGGCAAACACGCATGGTTTCAATCGCTAGATCCGGCATTCGACGGATGGGCAATCGACCAACGGCTCATGCCGATCGAGATAGGCCCATCTGTCACATCCTCGCTTATGTCGTGGGCGGTAGCCGTTGGATTCAGACAAATCGTCCTAGTAGGCGTCGACCTCGGTCGGGACGGCGGGCCTCGGTACTCACAGCGCTCGCCGTACGCTGACCGAGTGCGCAACCTACAGCCAGTCCTACTACCAAAGGTAGGAGGCGGTAAGATAGATAGCCACATTATCTTCAAGGATGAGCTCGAGTGGTTTGAGACCTACGCCAAGCGCCGGCCGCCCGGAGTGCGCCTGATAGATACGGCGTTCGCGGCTGCCAAGCGCGGATTCGAAAACACGCGCCTCGAGCGCGTTGAGTTCAACGAGGATGTAAACCCAGGTGAACGTGCATGCCTCATTAGCAACCAAGACGTACGAGTATGGCTTGAGACTACACGCGACGGGCTTATTGCACTCCGGCAAGCGGCCTCAGATAACGACCACTGGGCTGTCAGAGAGGGCCTGCGGCGCCATCTGTTCATGGATGCCATGATGTATGCTGACCTACTACGCATGGAGGATTATGGCACGATATATGCAAAGCAGAAGTTTATGATGGAAACCATAATCGAACGAACCACGGAGGTAATATCGTGGATATGAGGAAGTATGATAACTAAACTACAAGGAGTCACAAACCTACATTTCGTGGGGGACGGTATCTATCGTTCCGCACATCCGACTAACTTCGGGTATGAGTCTCTGCGAAGCGCACAATTCCGCACGTTGATTGACCTGTGTGGATCTTGGGAACAGGTAAAGCGTGGTGAGTACATGCCGTACATTAGCGACTTCGAGTACCACAATATCCCACTTGATGGAATGTTGACTCACATTCGCGCATCCGACCTGATGCGTATTGTCGACACGCTTATCTACGTACCTAAGCCGGCGCTCGTGCATTGCCTCCTCGGCGCTGACCGCACTGGCGCCGTAGTGGCCGCGTACCGTATCATGGTCAACCACATGCCACTACAGGAAGCCATTGCGGAGATGAAGGACTACAAGCATCAGTGGTCATACCTCGCAGGAGGGGTAAATGTCGAGCGACAGCTCGCAACGATATCTGCATTCTTTTCAGGAAGAGATGGCATCCCGCTTGCATGACTAATCTACAAAGGAGCAACCATGATAATCACAATCACCATGTCTATCCTATCGGCCTGCATGTTCGCAATCGCCATTCTGTGTTACTTACATGACCGTAGCACGGCGCTAATGAGCGCGCGTATCTACCGAGCACTGGCTCGAGCGCGCGAGGAGGAGCAACGCGCATGATTGACAACGACATCATCCGAGCGATCGTGGTAGCACTGGCGCTAGTCGGATCGTTCTACTTCGGCATGCGCTACGAGCGCGACCGATTACTGCATGAGCTCAAAGATGCGCTCAATCGTACACGCTCATTCTTGGCGAATCAGACGCAAATCATCCGAGCTGGAGACGTTGTAATCATTGACCCACAGACTGGCATAGTCTCTGCATATAGAGACTACAATGGAGATAACTGATGACTACTGCATTCTGGATTGCTGTAACCATCATTGCGCTATCGTGGGTGTTTACCTACATTGCAAACAGGAGATAAAATGAACAACAAAGCAATCGCTATCATCCCCGCGCGCTACGGGTCTACTCGGTGTCCCGGCAAACACCTACGACTGATGCACGGCAAGCCGATGATTGAGTGGACCATCGATGCCGCTTTCGCCGCGCTCAATGTGGACAAGGTGTGTGTATCTACAAATGACCGAGACATAGTTCGTTACTGCCATAAATACATGTCGCGTCCAGAAAACAAAGATAGGATGATTCGCATAGACATACCTGACAGCGCAGTAGTAACCGACAGAACGCAGCTAGAATACCCGCAACTATACGACGTCTTTCTGCACATGCCGCCTCCTATACCGAGCCTAGCTGTCGTCTTACAGCCTACCAGTCCACTACGAACTGCCGCTCAAATCGAGCAAGCAATCGACCTATTTCGCATTCAGCGCAAGCTTACACCATCTGACAAGTCAGTCGCTGTAGTAGGCGTACATCGCGCTAAAGCGCTTACATGGGCATACAATGGAACCGGGTGCACCGCCGAATACAATATCGACAATCGACCGCGCTCTCAAGATGTAGGCTTTGTAAGCTTTAAGCGCCTCGTAGAGAATGGCTCATTCTACCTTTTCGAATCCGATATGTGGACTCGCTTTGTTACAGGCACATCGCGCTTGTATGCAGATAAAGTATTTCCCTACATCGTAGACGAATGGACTGCATTAGAGGTTGACACCGAGGATGACTTCCGGTACATAGAAGGTGTGTTGAGTAAAAAAAATGCCAGTTCAATGGCTTATAAATTGAGACAGTAAGCGTCAGTAGCTCATCGTTCTCCTTGACCCACATGGCCCCCACGAGTCCTTCCCTGCTCGTGGGGGTTCTTTTTTGACCGTGACACGTTTGTCATATCAGACCATGTCGTAAACGGTAGGATATTTTAGGTCTTTTTCTTTTACCATTGAAATAACTTAGACTCAAATCTGGAATATCATCCGTTTTTACATGTAGTTATTTATCACCGCGACATTTGAGTCATAGCTATGATCTAAATGTCATAGCAAAACTACATGTGTTTTTAGATATCCGCCTTCACAATGGCGCTCATGCCTTGGCATGACTCATGCATATATAATATATCAAGGAGACACACACAATGACCAAATACACAGTCGAACAAATTGAAGAGCTCATCGGTATCTTGTACGATGTGCACGGCAAAGATGCGGTCGTGGACTTCGCTGGTAACTGTGCACTTCGTGCGTACTATAACACCTCCGCCTTCGCCGCATCCTACGCCGAGCACTTGACAGACTCCGCCGCCAACGCAGACGACGCCATCGACATTATCAAAAACGCCTACAACGCCTCCGTCGTCTCCGCCTCCGTCATCTCCGACTACGCCGCAGCTACCGTCACTGCCGAATGTGAATGGCAAATTGACTACCTCGTCGAAGCCATCAACGAATAAATGGTATAACGTTTGCATATATAATATATCAAGGAGACACACAATGATAACGAAAATCACAATGATTAGCAGATGCGGAGACAGCGAAATGGATCGCGAGAGTTTGAGTGAGTGGAAAGAAGCACTCGAATCAGCTCTCGAAGCAGAGTACCCAGAAGCCGATATCAGCATCGTAATATCTCCTGAATCCGGCATCAGCTCGGTCATTATCGACCACGACGGTACATTTTACTTCGATGAAGAAGCCGAGCGCCATTTTATCAGGTATCTATCAAATCAGATTTGGGACAGCATTCGCTGATTGGCATAACGATTGCATATATAATAACCATGACCAAACGACCAAACAGACCAGTCGTCTCGTTCTACCGCCTGACCTCGCGCAAGATTTGCGCGGACTACCCCGAGCTTACGCCGCTCATCATGCAACGCGACTCGGCTATCGACGCCGTCCGCAATGTGCGTGGATTCGGCGCGCTGAATGCCGATAGCGTCCTACGCCGCATCGAGGAGCGAGTGCGCATCGAACTAGATGCTAGGTACGACATTATAGGATAAGGAGGACAACATGCGATTACTGATTACAATAGCACTGCTATCCCTAACTGTAGGATGCTACACACAAGAAGACGCTGACCGAAAGACGGCCATCAACCTAAAAGCGCAAATGCGCGTAAGCTACGATGTAATTCTTGAGAGAGTACAATGCCATCACGAATGGGACTGTACGCAACGCGCATGCTTTAGGTTTGTGAAAGAGCGCGTATCGGATGCGCGATTCGACCAAGTGGCGCGCTTTACCTGCTACTAACACCGAAACTCATATGTAGTGGAGTTACGCAGAGAAAGCGTACTACATCAAATTTCAGGTATAATACCTTTAGGCTTAGATGTAGCCGTAAGTGTTGGTTTAGATACAGATGTAGGTTTGACTGCATCCTTTCTAAACGCAACAGGCCCTGGATGAATCGGCCGCGACTCCTGCACTGTTGACCTCACCGGGATGACGTTATCATCACGCGTATAGATAACTATCTTATCTCGCTCGATAGAAACCCCATCTATTATCATCGCGACGCTTACTGGTGTACGAATCAACACTTCGTGATTCGCGGAGCGGCCCACTTCGGCTAGTAGTATATCACTTAGAGTTTTCAATAGCATTGTAATCTCTCCTAGTCCTACATAACTCACCTGTAGTCGATGTAGCATATCTTCCACATTCTCGAATGCGATGATTAGTAGCAGGATCAACTATCCACTCAAGCACCGAGTAGATTTTATTGCCGTCTCTCCAGCTACCTTTTTTCATTCTTTTCCCTTTTCCTGCGTATCCTCGTAATTTCCTAGATTCTACAGCTGCATCAAACATTTCATTCTCCTTTTAGCGCTAATGCGTCCAGTATGTCGGATATTCCCTGAGAACAAATCATAATACCTATATGTAATCCTTCACAATTACCTGATGCGTACGCAGTACCGAGGTCTCCAGCAATAGGCGCCGATGACCGCATTTCCTGTCCTCGTGTCCATAGCTGATCGCGCAATTTACGCAACGTCTCAACTGTACGATTACGGAATCGAGCCTGCGCGATTATCTCCTTACGGAGTACATCGATACCATCTGCCGGACTAGTGCGGAATGGTAGTTTGCCACTCTGAATAACCGACACTAGTATTTCACGCTCACGTTCACGTACTTTATCTTTCTCTTCTGGTAATGTAGGATTACCTCGCTTTTCTGTCGTATCATCCCAATCACCGAACAGATAGATGTCGTGGCCGTCCTGAGTCAGCTTGATCATCGCAACCCTCGCTTGTCACAATTTATAAGCCATTGTGCTGGCATCATTTTAATCCTCGCTTGAGATCAGCAATTTTAGCGCGCTCGTACTCGGTTAGCAACTTGTTTCCAGTCCCGATACCTCCGCTTTCTAGGATGCGTACATCACGCACCATCTGCTCTAAAGCCTTACGCTCGAGCGACGCGGCCTGGTCACTTCCCCACATCGCCCGGTCTAGGGTGATATGCACTTCAATGGCATCGGCGCCCATTAGCACGGCCGAGGTAGGGATGAGTGGACCGGTGCAGTGCGAGGAGTACCCGACCATCGCTCGGTTACCGTACCGCATGCGCATCGCTAGGACAGCGCGGATATTAGCATGGACAGGCTCACACGGGTAGGCCGCGACGCACTGATAGATGAGTATCTTGCGCGCGCACGCGGCCTCGCAGGCCATTAGCGCTTCATCAATGGATGGCCATTCCATCCCGGCAGTAGAAAACTGCACTGGTATGTCTTTGTACCACTCAGCTACCTTTCCCACGAATTTAGCGTTGCACGCCTTGGCCGATGGCACCTTGACGAAGTCCGGCTCGAGTGCGCGTGAGCGCTTTGCACCGAGCACGTCCCATACCGAGAACCCCCACTGCAACCCGCAGTCGTGAGCGTATTCCTTTAGGAGTGCATGCGTGTCTGCTGACAGCTCCCTACCGCGCGCGTAATCTCCGTACGTGATACCCCATGGTGAGTCTTTGAACTCAATGAGCCGGTCCGGGTCATAACACCCGTTCACGTCTCGTATCTGGAATTTGACAGCGTCGCACCCAGCCGCGGCCGCGACATCGATTAGCTGCTTGGCGATATCCTCTGACCCGTTGTGGTTGATTCCGACTTCGGCGCAGATAAAGCAATGTCGCATATCGCCCTCCATCATGTTACATCATCATCCGTTCTACAAATCCAACCAGGCTCGTCCGCAACTTCACCGCGCGCGAATCATCGCCGTCTCGGACGGCTGACTCAAACTGGTAGAGCAACCCGAACCACTCTTTGACTAAACGCTCATGCGCCGGGTGTTCCGAGATGAGTTGTGCAACCGTAGTGTGTTGCCGGTCCCGGCCGTCATGCAGCTTATAGCCGATGTCCAGTGTTCGAATAAGTCTTTCAGACTCCTGAGTCGGCATGCCCTCTTGAATCCTCAAGGCGTACATGTCGATACGGCGCCCGAGCTCAGCGCGCTGACCTAACGACATGCATGGCAGCGTAAGCCGCCGTGGTCGCTCGGCTACCGACGGGAACCGCAGCATTACAGCGTCATCTCGCTGACTGGCTCGAGCGACCACACCGCGGTATTGGCCAATGCCTCAACCGAGAAGTGCGTTGCGGCCGATGGCACCTCGATATCGATGAGCTCACCAGCGGCAACGATAAGTCCCGACTTGGCGGATGGTGTAAGCACGCCTTCTGAGACCGACGAGAACGCGGCCGTATCCGCCTCTACGCCGGTGAGACCGAACACTAGGCACACGGCCTGAGTAGACGCCTTGAACCTACACACGCGTCCTACGCATTCAGCAGGGATGACGTATGTAGCGTGGGTAGTTGTGGATTGCGCAGTGTAGACGTGGCTCGACATCGGCGCGCGCTTGACTTGTAGGTTAGCATTCATCGTCTGTTCTCCTTGGTTCTGATGTGAGAGCTTTAGGCTGTTGTATTATCTCAGAATTCTCTGTAATGTCAATGGGTGTCTTCTCTTGCTCTGTAAGTTTCTTGATTACCACGAGCGCCTCTGTAGGCAGAGTAGCTAGGAACCGAGTAATTATTTCCGATTCAATCAGGCGTCTATCTTGATCTGGCTCATTGGCCGGCGGTCGACCGTACGCCCATGTAAGCGAGAACTCGGCCGCCTTTAGGTCGCCTGCTCTGGCCTTGTCGGCCACACGGCGCAATATGGCTTCTAGCCGTGGCACTTTGCCGTTCTTTAGCTTTACCGGCTCATCCAGTATTTTGGCCGCGATTTCCCGTATTCTGCTATGTCGCGTACCGTACGGCTGTCCAGCGCGATTGATACGCGGATCGCCTTTGACAAATGTCATTTCATGCCTTCCTTTGTATACATCATCCTACCTTTTGGTTATTCATTTAACTCGTTATCATTAAATATTTCCAGTTCTCTTTTCAGCTCATTTATTTTTGCATACAGAATATTTATTGACGTCTGGATAAACCCGCGCCTTGCCATATCTCTCGACTCATAAACTTCCGTCGGTACTCGATAATACATAGTTCCGTCATGAAGACATTTACACATATAGTATAAATCTTCACTGACGGCTACATACATTGGCTCTCCTGATCCTGAATTTATCCACATGCGTTTTTCATTATTTGTTGACATTTTTTATTCCTTTATTCCTTTTATTTTCCGGACTACGTTCTGTCGTTGCCGGCGCGTCAACGATGAGCAGCACTCATCACAGAACAGCTGACGTGTTACTGATGAGGTATAGACGTTAGTGCACTTAGGGTTTGTGCATTTGCGATTGATTAGATGCAATTCTATCATCACAGCATCGCGTTCTATCTTCCTTCTTTGCGCCACTTTTTTAGCTATTCTGTCTAACGAGCATCGATCCGAACACAGCTTGGTCCCCTTGCGTCCTTCAAATTCTTTTCCGCATTCAATGCAAATAATTTTACTATCTGGTACTATAATACGTACTTTCGTACGGTCAGCGTCTTTGCACTTTGCACTACAGTATATACCGCGTAAAGTTTTCGCATTGAAAACTCTTCCACATTTCTTGCAATTACGCTGAAATACTCTCGCTATCATGCTTACCACTTTGGTGTTTACCGGCGCTTCTGCTAACCGATGCTTGATGCCAATCAGCTTTTCTCTGTTGCAATTCAAGCAACCCATGCTGCTTATATTCTGACCACACTTCTGGCACTTCCATTCAGGCGTTTCTAGGCCCTCGTAGTGCGCTTTACCGACGTGACATCCTTTGCACGGCGAAAAGCGTTTATCCATGTTAGTCCACTTGGTGCTGACTTCGAGCTTTTTCAAATCTTCGATCGATTCTGCTAGCGTAATGGAATACTGCCTAATGCACGATTTTTTCGACAGCGTAGTGGCCATTCGCTCGCACCTGAATAGGCCAAATTCCCTTATTACTTCTGGAGTCATTATCATATTTCTTCCCTTTTTGCTATTGCAAATTTGTGTAATATTCTATTGTCTCTATTGCTTCTTTATACCCTCGGCACACTTCAGCGTGCCATCCGCATTCTCGCAGATTTATGAGCCACTGCTCTTGTTTGTCTGACGTTGCTCCGCCTTTTTCGCGCTTGAGCTCAATGGCTATTCTGAGTGGCCTTGACTGTTTCCCAAAAATAAGCACGTCCGGGATACCAGGCTTGAGTCCGCGCCGGCGCATTGAAATCATCCATGCGTAGTTAGGCTTGCCGTGCACACTTGGTATCTCGTTAGGGACGTGACACCAAATGTATCCCTCTCGATCTAGCCAAGCTGCAAGTATTTCTTGCTCGTTTTTTTCGAGAGGGACTCGCACCATTGGTTTTAGTTTTTTATACATTCTCTATGCTCCTATAATCATATGTTTCCACCTTCATTTCTCCTAATAAGTTATTGCACGATTTGCCTTTTGAGTCACATACGTACATGTCATCTATCGAGAAAGATAACGATGTGTTTTTTGTGCTTCCAAACTTTACTTTATTTACAGAAGGTAAACTAGATAGATATCGTAAATCAAATAAATCTAATATCTTGGTAGTTTTATTTTCTGTTTTATGAATTCGTAATAATATTCTATCCGACGCATATTTTAATTCAATGTAACATTCGTCACCAATATGTAATGCATGTTTTGTTGGCGTAGTAATGCTGATTATACTTGGTACGCTAACAACCATTACGCCATGTGGTAATAATGATAATTTCATCGATAATTGTTCGTCAAGCATAAGTGACAAAAGTGTTGCGCGTTTACTTTGTATTTCAGCTTCATTAGAAATAAACCGTAAACCAAAACCGACGTTTATTTCTCCTTCCACTTCTATTTTTTTACTTATCCATCTACCACTATTTAGCAATAATGCTTTCCCTTCATTTGTTGATGATTGAATTAATGTAAGTAAAAGTTTCGAAGTATTCCACATGCCTTTTGAAAGCTCAAATTCGTTTCTATATTTTTCAAACCCTTCAACTATTTTTAGCATTTTTATTTCCCGTGTAAGTGTTTACTTTTAGTCATTATTCATCTCCAATACGCATTGGCTGCACCTGCACGGCTTTTCTTCTTGACATTGTAGGTATTTCGAGAATAGCCTGCAATATGGATATTTCCACTTAGATACTAAGGCCAGCCGCTTGCATTCAACATTACAAAAATTACCGTCTATTTTCACATCATCATTTAGCATGTTCTTAGTACTCATCTTTATTTCTCTAACCACGACAGGTCAACTACCATTCCTGTTTCAGGATGTTTTTCTGTTCTAAAAACAGAACCTCTTGTACCCCATTTTAGCTTTTCGATCGCTCCCATAGTTTCAGCATCAGATCCGATTTTATTAGGCCATAGCAACATAACTACTTCGGCCTCGTTTTCTAAATCGCCCGATTCCTTTAGCGAAGTTATCGACGGCCTTTTGGTAACATCTCCGTCTTTCGGACGTGACAACTGTGATAGTAATATCAACGGAACTCCAGCTTGATAACACGCTCCCTTTAGCGATTTTGCTATATCTGATATTGCCTTGTCATACCTACTAACCTTTAGGTCTACTCTCAATGCTTGAATATAATCTAAGTAAATAATATTGCAACCACAATTTTTCACTAAATGATTTACGGCTCCTACGGCTTCGTTACCAGGTCTACCTATTAGGTATAGCAAATCTATATTGTATCTTTTAGAATTCTCTATTGTGCTTTCAGTCGAATTATGAAGCTTATTCCAAAGCCTTCTATCATCTTCTCCTTTTCCATAAAACTGTTTCACTCGTACTCCTGATAAATCAGAAATAATTCTTCTCCCCCATATTCCTGGTGCATCCTCGCACGAGATAATACCAGGATGATTTCCTGATAATGATTGTCTCATAGCTAGCATCCTGGCTACTTGCGATTTACCGGATGACGTATACCCGCCGATTACCATCATTTCGCCAGGTCCAAGACTACCTATGATCTCTCCTAATACGGCTGTACCTATTTCGATTCTTTTCTTTTTCTCAGTAGTGTCAAATATTTCTTTGTATGTTGTCTCTACTGTTTCATGCATAGTCATTGATGTGAATTTTGAATTTACATCAATCTGTAATCCAGCGAAACCTCTAATCGCATCGGTAGCTTCTAAGATGTTTTCTGGATTACAAAGCCGTAGAACTTCATTTATTTTTTTCTGTAGAATCCTAGATGCTGCAAGCGCCTTTAGACGCTCGATTGGTTCTTTAGGAAATCCAAGCTCTACTGGACAGGTGAGTACTTCATGTACATAAACATCTCCGCCGGATTGAACTGATACCCCACGTATTCTAATCCGCTCCCATATTGATTGAAAAGACATTGCTGATGAAGTTGTTGATTCAGATGCGATTTCTTTCATTACATCGAATATCACCTGATGGCGCAAATCAAAAAACATCAACGATGAAATCTCACCATATCCAAGGTCCCAGTGCTTTCTAGCAGTAGCCAAATATGATCTTTCCAAATCCAAGTCGATATTATCTGTCATATGGATTTTTCCATAGCTGCAAAAACGAGTTCCCAAGAATTTTCATATCTCCCATCACCAAGCGCTTTTTCAACTTCATCGAGCGCTACGGATATCGAACTAAGAATTTCAGTCGCTCTTGAATCGCTTTGAGAATATCCCTTTGATTTTAGCAACACTAAAAATTGTTGAAGCCAAACGGCAGACGTCGGTCCGGATGCCGTACGAGTAGGAGATGATTCTCGTGCTATTTCGATTGCCCGCCATTCCCTCGTTACGCGGATTGGGTCAGCCGAGCGTCGCAATGATGGCGAGTCTGCACGCGCTCCCTCTGCAGCCAACCACGTGCCCGCTGTGTGAGAGTGGCGCTCAGGGGTTCATCGCCACCGCATCGAGCCGGTTGGCCGGAATCTGGTTGTTCGGAAACGGAGCCTTGCTCAGCACATCGTAGATTCTGATGGGCTTGCCGAAGGAGTCGGTGGCTGCCGAGAAGTCGCCGCGC
>Ga0209496_10000035_pt1 | contig 15231 bp, 23 predicted proteins | sample Plant_0915_D1_FD_187692 | JGI IMG/M metagenome (GOLD analysis project Ga0209496, IMG submission 187692) | Wetland microbial communities from Old Woman Creek Reserve in Ohio, USA - Plant_0915_D1 (SPAdes) (version 2) | ecosystem: Environmental > Aquatic > Freshwater > Wetlands > Sediment ...
TCAACTGCTTCGCGTTCGGGGTAATCTTCCACGTTTCCTGTATGAAAGTGTTCAACTGACCCAGCAGGTCGCGATCCTTTAGCAGCTTGTCGAGCTTTTCCCCGGCGTTGCCGTACCAGACCGTTCTCGACTCGCTGACCGGCGAGCCGGTAGCCGCGCTCGTGAAAGTGATCTGCGTGGCGGCAAAACCCGTATGCCTGAGCGCATAGCTGCCGTCCGGGCTGGCCTCCAGCTTCACGTCGGGCACGAAGCACACGGCCTCCGCGAGCTTATCCTTCTGCTGAGTGGTAATCTGGACAAGGCAGCCGAGGCTGGGGATTTCCAGCGCCTTGGTGGACTTCATCCAGCCCTCTTTCTTGTTCCACGCCTTCTGGACCACCTTCCACGTGTCCATTGGACCAACGGACTCGACACCGCTGGCTTTGGCCTGCTTGGGGTTGGTGTTGGTGAGCGTTCGCTTTTTCATTACGAGGGCACAGAGCTTTCGATGCCGACGGTGATGGCACCGCTGCCGCTGGCAATGACATCGCGCAGGGCGGCGACCTCGTTGGCTAACATGAACCGCGCCACGGTGTCGGGGTTGTCCTTCGCAAATCCTTTGCCGTACACCGCGTCAATCGCGGCGTGGACCTGCCATATCTTGTTGGCCAGTTGGCCGTCAGTTTCAGCACTCATAGTTTTTTCGGCCCGCGTCAGGCCCATCCAGTGTAATAGTCGGCGCACACTTTGTTAGAACTGAACGCCGAGCCTTTCGATCACGGCTTTCAGCTTCCGCCACGGTTCCTCATCAAAGAACGGACTGGCCTTGGCTTCGGCGTAGCAGGCCGCGTAGGTGTCCTTGGCTTCGGCCTGCATGAACTGGTCTTCCATCAGCAGCGATTTCTGGTCCGCCTGCGTCGGGTGCAGCGACCGCCGAAGCTGGTGCGTTGTATACAATGCTTGGCCATGCTGCTGCAAGGCCAGAAGCATCAGGCCCGCCAAGCGCAGGAATAGGCGCTGGCGCTCGCCGCTGTCGCGCCACACGTAGCCGCTGGCGTCGTTGCAGACGGCCTTGCCCGCCATGACCTCCGCCGCCATCAGAAATTCCAGCAGGGTCATCGACTCCACCTTCATCTGCCCGTGTTCCCGCAGGAGGCATTGCGCCCCTTCAGCGGCCAGTTGTTGTGCCTGTTCGAGCGTTATCATATTTCATGTCATCCAATAGAACCTCAATTAGCGGCCTGCCGACCGAATAAGCCCGCTTGCAGACCGGGCAGAACCACCGGCCCGGACCTGTCAACCTGAATTCCCTAGTATGGCACCACTGCATTGGATTGTCGCCCTGCGTCATCGGGTGCGGGATGTCGCAGATTTTGCGCCCCTTGCTGTCCACGGGCCACGGATTGCCCATCTGCATCCGGTGGATGTGCGCCCGCTTGAGCAACTGGCGCACCGTGGACTCACTCTTGCCGATCCACCACGCAATATGCGACAGCGGCTTGTGCTCCTGCCACATGCGGTAAACGTTCTCCCAGCGGGCGATGGTATTCTTGTGCCCGGCGTTAAAGAGCCGGATTGCTTCGGTTGTTGATACCGGGTCGTCCACGGTAGTTATCGCATGAGCGCTGCTCGCATCGTTCGCCACTTAATAGAAGAACCGGAAGATGATCCTTTGGACATCGGGCCGCTGGACCGCTACACCGGTCCCGTGGCGTTCAACGCCAGCATCAAGGACATCCTTGAGCACGCCGAGTTCCTGAAGCAGCAGGCCGAGCAGGCTGGAGCGCTCAATCTGGTGCGGCGGCCCAACAGCTTGGGCACCACGCGCAGCGACCGGGACATTGACCGGGCCTTCCTGCTCATCGCCGTGCGCCAGATTCTTGAGCAGGAAGAACACGCGCCCCAAAAGATCGCGCAGGTTCTTGAAAGAGAAATGCACTCAATCTGGTCCTGAGTATGGCTGACGCAAAGGCCATTGTAAACAAACTCATCGAGGCCGAGCCGGACCCTGATTCCCCGGCGCAGTACCTCGACTGGTTGGGCCAGAAGGTGGACACCGGCCCGCTGGATAAAATCCGCTTTGGCGCGTACATCTACACCACCGACGAGGACACCATCCGCACCAACGCCGAGGAACACGGAGTTGATGTTGAAAACCAAGACTTTTGGGAGGCTATCGAGCGCGACATGGCCATCATCGAGGCCAACGCGCTGCGCCTGCTGCGCGAGGCGGGCCTCCACGTCAGCGACGAAGGCCACAACGAGAATGCGCGGGTCGCCAGCGTGTGGATCGACACCGACGAAGAAGACCGGCGCTTGGCCTTGCTCAAGGCCGTCATCTCGTGGGCCGAGGGCGACTGGCCCAGCACGACCAGCGGCACGATGGACTACGCCTTCGGCGCTCATACGACCTCCGACCTTTACAATAACACGTCAGAAGTAGCCCGCTTCATTGACGTGACCATCGAGTTCACCGGCACCGACGCGCTCGTGGAGTGGTCGCGCCTGAACCTGAACGAAGCCATCACAGGCGACCCGGATGACCCGGAGGTCTTTCTCAAAAGCTACATGCCCCGGATGAAGGGCAAACTGTGGATCAACTTCGACGCCATCAAGCCGAACTTCCCCGACGCACCCTCCAACTGGCAGCGCGAGAACGTCAACGCGCTGGACCTGTTCCGCTACAACCGCCTTGGCGAAATGCGCGAAATCTATCGCCAGATGAAGGCGGACCACCGGCAGCGCGGCGCGACCGTACCGGTCAGCACGACGACCTACCGCTACAAGCTCCATAATCCCCAAGGGCACAGCGTTGTCCGGCACTGGCTGGACAAGATCGGCTGCCCGCCTACGATCATCCAATGGGCTTGCGAAACCAATCCGCCTATCTGGTTGTTCGTGTCAGCCAAGGAGTTCAGCGACTACATGCGGATGGTTTTCCCGCAGGCAAAATTCGATGAAAGCGTCGACGACCCAGAGCCGCTGCTGAACCGCATGAAAGCGGAGGCACCTGCGTTTCTCGACGAATGGAAAAAGCAGGCCAAGGGCTGCCTCATCTGGCACTACGGCGCATCCGAGGTCGCCGACGAACTGCCACTGATCGACAACGCCGCCAGCGTGGAGGAAATCGAGCAGATCGTGAAGGACCGCACCAGCGGACTGATGGACTTCGAGGACACGATGCTGCATGGGTTCGACTTTCGTGAAGTGACTGAATCCCTCGATCCTGATGACCCGGACGCGTTCATCCGCCGGTTCAAGCCGCACTGGCAACTGCTCTCGCACCTGCGCAATCACCACTTCTATTTCATCGACGACTCCGGGCGCGTGGCCGTGGCCGACTACAGTATGCAGAATCAGAAAGACCCGGCGACCGGCGACGACGGCCTGCTGATTCTGGACAAGAGCAAGCCCATCACGCGCTACCGTGGCTATCTGGGCAAGAAGATGTGGAACATCTTTGTCACGCAGTACCACGGCGGCGTGGGTTCCAAGCCGACGCCTTCAGGAATCGGTGCCAGTGAGGAAGAATTCGCGGACCTCTGGCCCAAGCTGGAGCCGCTGGGCTTCAAGCAGGCTGTGCGCGAGGCTGAGGAAGACCCGGACCCCAAAGCCTACCTCGACGCCGTGACCGGCTGGATCGACACCTTCGTCAAGGCGGGCATGACCGCCGACACCAGCGAGGGGCACGAGGGGCAGTGGTGGATCAAATGGCGCTTGGGCGGTGCCCACGTCTGGATCATCGTCAAGGTGCGCCGACCCATCTTCATGCAGATTTTGGTCAACGACGCGCTCTACGGGCGCAATTACCTCCAGCGCACGTTCGAGTTCCGGCAGGACTATAAAAACGTCGACCAGAAACAACTGGTCCAGTGGTTTCAGCTACTCTACCGCGTTATCAACGACGCCGTGAAGCACGAGCGGAACGATGCGGACATCGTTTCCAAGCTCATGAGCCGCATCGAGGCTTACCACACCGAGTTCAAACAGAAGCAGGATCGCGGGCGCTTGGGCGAGGCACTGGACGACCCGGAGATGCAGCGCTTGCTGGACAAGGTGACACCAGAGCAGTGTTTACACTGCGGCAATGACCTGACCCAGCGCCATACCGTGGTGCGCCGGTACTACGACCGCAACCTGCGCAGCCATGAGCTTTCCGGCCACTACGAAGGCAGCGAGGGCTACTGGACCAACGACGAGCAGCCGTCAGCCAACCTGATCGCCATTCTGCCCAACGTGGCGACTTTCGACGACATCTGCCAGCGCTGCGGCACCAACACGGCCCAGCCGGTGCGCCACGAGGAAAGCGTCGACGACTTCGACCCCAAGGGCGAGGCCATGCGCCTTATGGCCAATGCGCCGATGCGCTACGCGGAACTGCGCCGCTGGACTCCGTACATCCATGTTCCACGTGGATCATGGGCCAACCCGGAGAACTATTACTACACCGTGTTCATCGTGCCGGTGTTTACGTGGACCGGGCGGCTGAGCAAGGCCAACAGCTACCGGGGCTGGCTGCGCATGAAGCAGTTCACTAACGATAACCCGCCGACATGGGAGCAGCGCGTGGCCGCCGTCCGGGCGCTCCTGCCCGGCAACCTGCCCGGCTTCTACCCCAGCAGGCTCAAGCGGCGCGGCTTTCAGATCGGCGAGCCGTACGAGCCATACGAGGGCAAATTCTACAGCGACATTCAGGAGGGGCGCGATCCCGACTTGCCGCCAGAAGACGACCCGACCGACGCGCTGGAACGCTTTGCGGCGCACCACGAACAAGTGGAAAAGGACGCGCTAGAGTCTGCCATCCAAATGGCCATCGAAGAATTCGAGACTCGCGTGCGCCTGCAAGGCATCAACGACGCCAAGCGGGCCGATCAGTTAGCCGCCGAGGTCGGCAACCAGTACGCGGAGATGGGCGGCTATCACAACGGCACCGACGAGTACGACATCGTGGTATCCGCTGTAAACAATGCCTGCGGCGAGATGTTTCCCGGCCAATGGGAGGACTACGTTCAAGAAGCGCGACCCGATTCCAAACAAGCGGACCAATTCCTCGAAATCCTAGAATCCGACGGCTTCATCAGCCGGAAGGAGAAGGAAACGTACAAGCTGGGGCGCAGCGACGAAAGCGACGCGGCGTTGGTGTCCTGCTACCGGCAAGTCAACCGCAACATCATCGACGACAACGTATGCAACGCGTGGTGCCAGCGGGCAGCGCAAGCTGTTCGGAAAGCCATCGCCGACTACCACGCCGCGCTCAGTGACGCCACTAAGGGCGTAACCGAAGCCCAGCCAGTCGACCCGGATGACCCGGAAGCGGCCCTCCGGCACGTGCCCGTTCCAGTGCGAGCTTGGGCCATCGGCTTTCACGGCCAACACCAGACACAAGTCGACTTCAACGCTGGACCTTATTTCGACAATTTGGCCGCCGAGGAAAACGGGCTGGAGACAATGATTAACTTGGCCAAGGAAGGCTTCGCCATGAGCCGCGAAGCCGACGAAGTAGCCTATTGGTTCCGCGATACTGTACTCAAGGAGTTTTTCGAGAACAACATCGAGATGGGCTACGAGACGCACATGTCGCAGAACGATGTAAAGCGCTGGGTCGAGCACAACAAGCCCGACTGGTATCCGTACCTGTGGCCCAAAGACACAGCGGTCGACAAAGGCTACGACGTTACCGAGGCTGTGGACCCGGACGACCCGGAAGCTTATGTGCGCCACATGGAAACGGACTGGCGCAAAATCCTCCGCAAGTACGGCTGGAAGCCTGACCCGCACGGCGAGCATCTTCACTTCACGCTGGAGTTTCCTGATCGGGTGTGGAAGCGCCCGGTGCGCGTCTGGGCCACGCACGGCTGGGCCGAACCGCCTGAATTTCATTACGAGCACCCCGACCCGGACGACCCCGACATTGACGCCGAGGACGCCGCCTACGACGAATGGCTCAAGCGCCCCGGCAATGACGAGTTCGAGCGGATACGCAATCGGGACATTGCCTTTCCCGACTACGTGGTCTTTCAGTTCGACATCGAATCCTACCGGCGCATTGAAGTCCCGGTCGGCAAGCTGGAGAACTTCTGCGCCCGGTTCGTGCGCGAGGCCAAGAACATCGTCGGCACCGAAACCGTAGCTTCGGTGCATCAAGGCCGTGGGCTGGTGGAAATGCTTTGGCAGAAGGCCAAGGAGATCGCTCGCGGCCTCCAGATTCCGCTCAGGGAGAGCCAAGACCTGCCGGTACCGGTACCGCCGGAGGATGAGGTTGATCCCAAAGCCTACGCGATGGACCTGCCCCAGCGCATGGCCAGCTACGTCAAGGTCAACAGCAACGAGGAAGCCGAGCAGCGAGCCGTCGAGGACTACGAGCAGGCCAAAGGCAAGGTTTTCAAGGTGCCCTACCTGATGGCATGGCGCGAGAGCGACACCATCGAGGTCCACGGCGACTTCGTGGTGCGTGTACTGGCGACCGACATCGAGGACGACATCCTGCGCTGGCACGACCAGTACCTCGATCCAGTCTGGGAAGTCGAAGTGCTCGACGGCCCGCCGGAGGACATGGAGCTTCTGAAGGACACCCGCAGCCATTACATCGACGCGACCAGCTACACAGTTACCGGCAAAGTGCCGCCGCTGAGCGAGGCCGAACTGCCGGTGCCGCCGGAAGACGAGCCAACCGATGTCATCAAGCAGCACGAGCGCGGCCTGCTCCTGCCGGAGCTTGAGCGGCTGGGCTTCACTTACCGGCGCGAGAAGGGGCAGGAATGGGTCTACGGCGACGAGATACCGCGCTGGTGGTACAAAGTCTACAACGAACAGACCCGGCACGCCCTCTACGTTTACTTCTGGGGCGGCCAGACCCCGGAGGTCCAAGCCAATGTTTACGACAGCGAGAAGCGCGAATGGTTCAAGCACGGCGAGGATTCCTCGCCCCGGTCCCCGGCCCAGAGCCAAGCGCATCTCTCCGCCGTCGTGCGCGACCTCGACGCGGCCATGCAGCGCATGGACCCGCTCAACCTGCCGGTCACCGAGCAATACGCCAGCATCAAGCGCGTGCTGGACCACCACCGCAAATGGTGGGACGACACACTGGACTACCTCATCAACACCCAAGGCGGCACGCTGCCGGGCCGAATGGGGCCGGGCCAGCCCGCCTGAAAATAAGTAAAAATTGATGTTGACTGGTGACTGCCAGTCGTTTACAGTCGCCGCATGAATAACTGGCAACCAAGACCGAGCGACATTGCGTGGACCCAAAACCTCATCGACAAGATGAAGGACGGCGGCATCTGGGGCATTCCCCGCGCCAGTAGCGTGTGGCGCTTCGACAAGACCAACAAGGTCATGGTCCAGATTTACGGCGACGCAGACGAGCCGGACAACGAAGCCCTGCGCATCATCTGCCCGTTGATCGGGTGGACCACCGCTTACCGGCCCGAACCCATGACTCCCGAACAGGTCCAAGCCGCGATGACGGACCTCACCGCCGAGACGGCGGGCAGCGGCAAAACCATCAACCGCGCAAGCCTCTAATGATCGCTCATTACTTCAACCCCACCGCTCGCAAGTTCATACTGCTCGGCCTGTTCGCGGGCATCGTCCTGATCGCGTGGCCGCTGCCCGCCGCCCGCTATTGCTGGCTGTGCTTCTTCCTCTCCTGTTACACGCTTTTGAGCCGTAATTAGTTTGTGGCTCGCGCACGACAGATCATCGAGGGCATCGACGACCCTGAAGGCTTTGGACTTCAGGCCCACATGGATTCACCCGTCGCCCGGCTGGCCCTGACCAACGGCTTCGTGCGCGACGACCGCTTTGAGAGCGAGGAACGCTACGTCAAAAAGCTGAGCAACGGGCAGGAGGCATGGCTGCGCACGCGCCCGCGCTCTGAGTTCGACGAACCGGAGACGCTGGACCCCCGCGACCCGCAGCGCCACGGCGGGCGCGAGTGGGAATTCCTGCTGGTGAAGCCCGCAGTAGTCTGCCAGTACTGCAACAACCCGCGCACCAAGGCAACCGGCAGATGCCCGCACTGCCACAAAACGGTCGGCGTGCGCCAATACCACGAGCACGAGCAACTGGCCCGCGCCAACGAAGTGGTCATGAACTACCTGCTGGGCGCACTGCTCCAGCGCCTTGCCACGTGGAATCCCCGCGTGCCGCGCCCATGAAAGTGCTTGCCTCAGTTTTGACTCACGGACAGCGAGCCAAGCTGGTAGGCCGAACAGTAGACAGCATCCGGCGCTCGACGGTTCCGGTGGACGTGGTGGTCTGGTGCAACGACGACCAGCCGGTCGAGTGCGGCGTACCTGTTCTACGTGGAACAAAGCACGGAGAAACCGACAAGCTCGCGGCGGCGCTGACCTACACCCAATACGATTTCTACTGCCATTTCGATGACGACGTGCTGGCCGCGCCGACTTTCATCGAGCGAGCGCTGGCGGTCCTCAAAGACGACCCCGGCGCGTTGGTCTGCACAGGCGGCTCGGTGATCGTGGAAGGAGAAGACCCGGCGCGGCGCAAATGGTGCAGCCGAGCCGTCAGTGATTACCCGGTGCCGCAAATGTACGTCGACCTTTTTGATGCTTGGGCCTTCGTGCTGCCGCGCCATCTTGTGGGCAACCTGCTTCACTTTGAACCGGGCCGTGCGCCGGGCTGGACAGGCGACATCGACATCTGGTGGGGGCCAAGCTTCTGGACCTGCGGCGGCGCGATTGTCGCCTTGGCGCAGCCGCCTGCGGTGCTGGAATGGTGCCCCGAACACTACGCGAACGGCATGTCTTCACAGCCCAGATTTGCCGAGCGCAGAACCGAGGCAATCAAGCGCTGCCTGAAGGCGGGATGGAAACCGCAGGCGCAAGCATTCAACCAATGAGAGCACTGGCCATCGTCAACCGTTTGCTTGAGTCGGACCCCGACGACCCGGAGATGGTGATACGCCACGAGGTCGCCAAGCGCTCCGAGCCAATCAATTCAATCCGCGTTCTAGGCAAGCGCTGGTATCAACGCGGTCCCGGCAACACCTACCACTCCGCCTACATCTGGATCAACAACAAGCTGGTCCACGTGATTCCCTACGCCTACGGCTACGGCGACCAATACCTCTGGAACGCCTTTGACTGGCTCTACAGCCACGGCTTCGTCGAGAAAACCGAGAACGAGCCGCCGTGGGTCGTGGCCGAGCGCATGGGCATCCATCTGGACTACGAAGCGCAGGATGTGCGCCGCAAATTAGACTTATGAGCGGCAGCCCACTCGGCATTGTATTTGTCTACAGCCGCCCGCGCCTCGTCCATGCTGATGTCACCGGGCACGCACGCGTACACCGCCTGAGCAAACTCCGCAGGCGTTCCATGCTTCTGCATCAGTGCCGCCTGCTTCCTGCTCAACCCCGTCTTTAGGAGCGCTTCCAGCTTTTCACGTCTCACGGTTCTTTAGAACATGAAAGTGAAGCTCAAGATCAGTCACGATCCAGACTGGCGGCCAAACTTGCGGCAACACGAGCGCTATTGGGTCCACCTGTCCGACGGCAACTACTTTCCCATCTTCAGCGGCGCGGGCGGCAACTGGTATCAACTTTACGCGCCGCACATGGACTACCCGTGCCCGGAGCAGGCCATCGCCGCCGCGCTCAGTTACGTTTACGCGAAGTACGACAAAATGGAACAGTGGCGCAAATGCAGAGCTAAACCTCAAACGTTTACATTCAGTGAAAGAAAACATTCTGGACTTAGAATGCCAGCCAAACGAAGTCGCCCTCAACCCAAGCCTGCTCGCTGACGGAGACAACTACCTGCTGGCCGTGCGCCACGATGCCCTCGACTGGGCGTACGTGGGAGCTTATCGCGAAGTGCCGATGCGCCAGTTCTGGGGCACGAGCCATGTGACCGTGGAGGAAATGGATGCGGCGCTCAAACCGACCGGGCGGCGCATCACTCTTGAGGAAGGGCAAGACCCGCGCCTGTTCCGGGCGATGGGCAAGCTCTGGCTGGCCTACACCACGCTGCCCCGGATGTGGCGGCAGTGGGTGGTGGGCGTGAGCATGGCGCATCACTTCGAGGCGTTTGGCAGCCCCATGCTTCCCTGCTACGAGGACAACACGCGCATCATTGGGCCGCACCACAAGAACTGGACATGGATCAACGGCGCTGGCTCGCTGGACTGCGTTTTTCGCTGGGAGCCGTTCACGGCCCTGCGCTTCGACCAAGACGGCTGCTGCATTGAAAAGCACTCTGACAACACGGTCATCCTTCCGTGGCGCTACGGCGTGGTCCACGGCGGCACCCCCAGCGTGCTGCTGCCCTCCGGCGAGCGCTTCAGCATCTTCCACAGCCATCTGGATGATCCGCGCCGGTACTACATGGGCGGCGTCTACCACGCGCCGGAATGGCCTTACCGCCCGATCAAAACGCTCCAGCGCCCGCTGATGATCGGCACGCGCCGCTTCGTGCGCTGGCCGAACCTTTTGACCGGGGAGCGGCGGGAAGTTGTGTTCCCCTGCGGCCTTGTCGCCAAACACGACCGGCTGCTGGTTAGTTATGGGGTGGATGACTGCGCGTGTGCGGTCGCCGAATTCAGCTACGAAGAATTGAAAGACTATGATACCGGTGCCTGACGCTCAAGCCGCCTACGACCGCGTGACTCACCTGATCGCCCAGCCCGGCGACGTGGACCTAGTGATCGCCGCCGCGCAGCAGGGCGGTATGCCGCCGCCCATAGTAGACATCGGCACCGTGCTCAAAACTGACAAAGACGCGTACGAGGCTTATCAGATCAATCCCTCCATCCCCAACACGCAGGCGTGGATTGACGCTGATGCGGCAACCCGCGAAGCCCTGAAGAACCATCTCGACGTTTAAGCGGGCGGCTGCGGCTGGCCCGGCGGGGGCATCTGCGGCGGCTGCGCCGAGCGAATCTCCCTGAACTGCGACTCGGTAAACACCCATTGGCCGCCCTCGGCATCCGTGACGATGTAATCGCCGCGCTGCGCCGTGGCCGGGCCTTCGGGCGTGCTTACCTCGACGGGAACGCGCACATTCTTGCGCACGTGACAGGTTATCAATGTTGCGGGTCTTGCCATATTACGTTTTCCTGTTTTTGTCGAAGAACTCCACCACTTTTTGCAGCCCGGCGCTGAAGTTATGCACAAGGTTTGGGCCGCGCCAGCACTGGATGTTGAACCAGTCATTCTTCGGGTTTTTCTTGTCCAGCGGCGCGACCATCCAGAACTCATCGCCCTGCTTGTAGAGCCAGCGATTGACCAAGACCGGCGGCGTGCCGTCATACTCCCAAAACTGGAAGCCCCGGCTCCAGAGCGCGTTGTCCAAGTCCCAGAGCGTGGCTTTGGGCGGCACCACGCCTTTGAGATAGCGCTCGACATCCGGGTCGTCGACTTCCAAGAGCTTGTTTACAACAGTGTCAGGGTTCATAGCCCAGCAGCACGAAGTCGTCCTTGAACCGCTCGTAGATGATGGCCTGCGACTCATCAGTCAGGCCGCAGCCGCCGTGGCTGACATTGATCTTCTTGAGGGGCGGCAGCTTGGCCCCCAGCACGGTGGACAAAAGCGACCAGTCGTCGTCCAGCGTCTCGCAGCGCAAAATCATGGCGTTGGGCGCTAGGTAATCGGCCTGCGGCTTGTCGTGGTAGGGCAACGCGCCGGGACCGGACCAGAGCGACCCGTCCCTGACCGCCGCGTTGACTTCCCGGTGCTGCGTGCGGCCATCCCGGCGCTGGAACTTGAACTCACTCAAGGCGCGGTCGTAGGGATGCCGCACCGTCACGCACTTGCGCCAGTTCGCCACGTGGGGCAGCACGGCCAGAAGCTCAGCGTGCCCGAAATGCTGGCTATCGTGCGGGTAATAGCGGTCGATTTCGTCGCTGTGCTCCCCGTTGTAAACATCGACACCAAGGAACTGGCGAAAGAAAGCGTTCTCCACGGCCATGCCAGCGGTCTTGGTCGGATGCAGGTAGACCAGTTGGAGTTCGGGCAAAATCATACAAAGTAGCCCTGCTGGATCATAGACAGGAAGGACGGCTCGCTCTCCCACTTGGCGAGAATGGCCTGCGCTTCCTCAAAAGTCTTGGCCCGGCGCAGCGCCCGCAGGTCTTCCGCGTCAACGCCCCAGAACTGCTCGTCGCGGGGATTGGCCCACTTGATGTAAGCCCGCACGCTGCGCTTGAACTTCTCCAAGACCTCCTGCTCCTTGGCCGCTCGCTGCATTCCCATCGCCTGCGCGTAGCGCTCCAAGTTCATGCCCGGATCGTCCGGGTCCACGGCTTCCATCGCCGGAACGTGCGCCCTTTCTATTCCGTCAGTGTCGCCGGGTTCGACGGTCTTGAGGTCGCACGTCTGGCAGATGTGATACTTGGGCACCTGCTCGCCTCGAAGATCGTAATGAAGCAGCGTGCAGTAAGCCCCGCAGTGCGGGCAGAGTTCTTCACACTCGCCAGCGCGGCCCATGCGAATGATGTGCTCTTTGGAGAGCAGGTCATTTGGGTCCACGGTTTCGAGCAGGCGCTCAACGATGACTTTGGCTTTCATACCGGCGGATCGTTGAAATGCCTGCGGCCCCGCGCCCAGCACCAGCGGCAGACCGTGTTGTTGTGCTGGTGCGTGTTGTCGCACTCGCACTGGGTCAGGATGCGGCCAAGGCCGTGGCAGCGCTCACAGCGCGTCAGGTTTTCATCCCAGCCCGCCGGGGCACCGGGTTCCTCACCTGAGCCATCACAGCGCGGGCAGGTGTCGTCTGTGCGCCGGAAGCCCAGCGCCTCGAAGAAGGCCAGCATGTCGTCCTCGCTGTCCGTACACCACGAGTCGTTACGCTGGATGACGGCCAGCGCCTTGGCCACGTCGGGGAACAAGTCCTCGTTGTCCTTAATCCACGTCAGGAACTCCCGCTTGTCGTGCGGGTCATCCATGCAGTAGGCGCACTCGCTCTGGATGCGCTCCAAGGTGGTTTCCGGGTCGAACGCGGGCGGCAACTGGCCAAGATAGTGCTCCGGGGGCGGCTCGCCGTTTTCCAGCAGGCGGCTGACGATCTCTTTGGCCTCGTAGCGCTTGTTGGGGTCGAACTTGGGCGCGGGCGCAAACTCATCCTTCAGTTGCTTGTAGAGGTCCATCTCGGCGGCCTCCTTGGTGTCCCATGTCGCCGAGGCCCGCTGCTTGCCTCCGGGCAGGAAGGCGACGGCCCGCCAGCCGTCGTGATACGGCTCGGTGCTGACCTCGAAGTCTAGGGTGCCAACGCGCATCATCCGGTAAACGTGCTGAGCGCCATGACCCGCAGCACCTTGCGGAACTTCGCCTTGGCCTGCGCGGGCAGCCCCTCAATGTCCACATTGAGCCAGTCGCCCATAGTCTCAAGCTGGCGCTTGAAGCCGGACTGGCGCAGCGCCAGATCGCAGCGCCGCTCCAGTTCCTTCAGTTGGTTTTCATTAAGCTGCATACTGCCATAACCTATCAATGTATACAATCTCCGTCAACATCAATTTTTACTTGCGCCAATAGGCCGTGTCGCCGGGATCAAGGAACGGGTTTTCGACCCGTTCCGCCGCGATGGTTTCCGAGGGCAGGATGAGGGTCTTGGCCTGATCGTTCTCGCCCAAGAGCCGCCAGCCCATCGGGAAGGGCATCCACCACGCGCCGTCGCCGACCGTGATGGGCTTCCGGTTGTTGCGAAACCGCTCGATCATCTGCTCGACGGCCCGCATGTGGTCCAGTCGCTCCGGCATGGGAATCTTCTCCAAGCGCATCGCGTAGCGCTCGGCCAGATGCCTGAACGCCCAGCGCTGGACGGGCAGCAGGATGGCTTCGTCCAGCAATTCCTCAACAATACGGCGTGCGGTCAACACGCTCTAACTACTCAACAAACAGCCGGTCGTGAAAGTAGATCAGAAAGAGCACCCAGCCCACTTCAAGGCCAATAATGATGGTCCACCCGACGATGGTGCCAATCCGGTACTTGGTCTTCTCGGTCACGGGTATTTAGGACATGAACGCACGTGATTACAAAGGGCCGAATGCAGCGGGGCAGCCGAGAAATGTGATACCGGACTGGCTGGACCATACGGCCAACGCCAAGTGGCACCTGAACATTGCCGCCGCCTGCAACGACTCCGGGCCGAACGCGGCAGGCAATGAGAAGGAGCCGCCGTCCGATATTCTGGCTAACCCGGTGACCCAGCCTTAGCCCGGCTCTCCTTGATGTACGGTTCGAGAATGGCCCGCCACTCCGGGCTGATCTTGGACCAGTCGGTGGGCGGCAGCTTGAGCGCTCCGCCGCAATCACGGTGGTAATCCACGCCATTCTCGTAGTACATGTGCTTCTCGTGGATTTCCTCTTTACAATGCGGACAGCGCCAGAACTCGACGGGCTTTGAGTCCACGATCACCGGCAGCGGTTCCGCTTTCGATTCGGTCAGCTTCTTTACGAGCGGATTCATGCTTTATCTACACCTGTAGAAGTTGGCGTCATCGAGCATGAAGCCGAGTTTCTTGCGCCCGCGCACTGGCTCCCGGTTCTTCAACACCGCCGCGACCAGCGCCGTGGCATCGGCCTTGTCGGCGGCCACGTCGACGACCACGCGCCCGTAGTTGCGGTGGTCAATGCCGACCTCGGCGTACCGGCGCAGCAGGGGATGCCGCTCCGGCAAGCGCACGCGCTCCGCATCCGCGTAAACAAAATCCATGTACATCACCTGCGGCGCAGGCTGGGCCATCGGCTGGACCGCGACCAACTGCTCCATGAGGTTGTGCTGGGGCATGTTGGCGATCACCGGGAATATCCACTTGTCGAAGCCGCCCCACAAATGCTTCTGCTGGCAGGTGTCGCACACGCGCCAGTAGCGCCAGTGCTTGCTCTTGTAGCCGGGCTTGGCTTCCTCGCGGCACAGCCACAGCCGTCGAACGTAGACAATGGTCTTGCCGCTGTCAGTAAGCTGGGGGAGCTTTGTCTCCCCGCACCACTGGCAGGTATTGTCTACAATCAGCCGCTCTAGCTCGGCCAGCGGGTCCAGCGGCTCGTCGATCTCGAACATCACCCCACGGTAACCGCGAGCGGTTCGCTTATCAACGCGTCGGTCGGGATGCTGCCGTCTTTGGGCAGGCCATCGAGGTACGTCTCCGCGCCGTTCTCTGGGACGATGATGCGGTAGCCGGTCTTGGGCTGGCCGACTATGCGAACCAAGCCCGTGCGGCCCTGCCAGCGCATCAGATAGAGGCCGGGAGTGCCGATGTCAGTGCGATTCCTGAGTTCAATGTTTAC
>Ga0209496_10000036_pt1 | contig 14835 bp, 19 predicted proteins | sample Plant_0915_D1_FD_187692 | JGI IMG/M metagenome (GOLD analysis project Ga0209496, IMG submission 187692) | Wetland microbial communities from Old Woman Creek Reserve in Ohio, USA - Plant_0915_D1 (SPAdes) (version 2) | ecosystem: Environmental > Aquatic > Freshwater > Wetlands > Sediment ...
AGGGCACAGAGATGCTCGTACGGTCCTGGATCTGGCGTAAGCACACAAGCAGGGCTTCTGGTAAAGAAATGTTTGCAGTGACGTACTACGGCGCCCTGAGTGATCCTCCGGTTACCGAGTATCTGACAGTGACGCATGACGGATATGCAGGCCAGAAAGCAGTCAAAACGTTGCTAGACATGGCCAACAAATCAAGAGCCATCATCAACAGTGATGACCTTGAGGAAACTGCCAAGATCATGACCAAAGCTACGCCGCCGAGCGTGGTGGAGTATCGCAAGGAAGGCAAGTACAGCCGAATCATCAACCGGGAATGGAGGATAAATGAGTGAACCTCAAGTAGTTCAGGTGTACCGAGAAAAGATCAAAGAAGCCAAGAAGAACCTATATCCGCCCAGGTGCTGCTACACCTGCGATCACTACGCCGATCACAGCTTCTGCAACATGTTTGAAGAAAAGGTTCCCAAAGATTTTGCAGAATCAATTGACCAATGCCCGAGCTGGTTCGAGGAGGTTCCATTTTGACCAAGAACGAACAACTCAAATTTCAAAGGCTTGAGCGATTGCTTGAGGCTGAGAGGCAAAGAGCGGAAAAAGCCTGGGTGGCATACAGAGAAACTCTTTATGAACTGGTGGATATACAAATGCGCCTGGAGGGTGTACAGAAGGCACTTGATGACAAGTTTGAGGACGACAAATGAGAACAGAACACGAAGAACAACGCGAATTTGTGAAGTGGTTCCGCCAGAGCTTTCCGGCAACGCGGATCTTTGCTATCCCCAACGGTGGCGCCAGAACCATCACCACGGCAGCGAAGCTGAAGGCAGAGGGAGTGTGCAGAGGCATTCCCGATCTTTTCATTCCAGCCTGGGGGCTTTGGGTGGAGATGAAGCGGGAGAAGGGGGGAGTGTTGAGCCAAGATCAGAAGGACTGGATCAGCTACTTGGAAGCCAATCAATACCATTGCCTTGTTGCCAAGGGATGTGACGACGCGAAACAACAGATTGGTGAGTTCATCCTAGAACACCTTGACATGGAATGTGAACGCACTCACAATTGAACCCATCGCAACACACAACCCGGAGCTTCCGAAATGTGCTACATCACCAGCCAAACCAACAAATACCTCGATCAAATGGAACAAGACGAGCGCGAATATGAAGAACAATTTCAGTTTATTGCTGAATTTCGTATTGATGATGTGGCCGATGAAATGGAAAACGATACGCCAACTTTTGTTGAGGCTTGCAACAAGGTGGAGAAGGGTCTCATGACCCTGGAGGATCTTGGCCGATTGGTGATGACTGCACGAAACGACATCATTGACTCTATGATCGACTAACAGATATGGGGGTCTGAAAAGGTAAGTTCGGGTGAGCCCGACACCCCCGCCAAATCATGAATACAAAAGCCCTGAGACTTGTTAGAAAGCTGTGGAACAGCAGTTCGGTTTCACGGGATGTAAACCGGCACAATCAACGTCAGTGGGTTCGTGCTGTTCGGCAACTAGGCAAGCGGTGGCTGCTTGCGGAGACTCAAAAATGCACAGTGAAAACGTGGAAAGAACATTGCAAGAGCGTGGCCAGAAATACGGCAAGTTTTCGGGACATGCAGAGGTCTCACAAGATCTCAAGCTTGTAATCCGGACACACCTCAAGCATCGAGGCAAGATTCTTGCCTTGGACCAGCAAGAGGCCCTGGAGATGATCTGTCACAAGATCGCCAGAATCATCAACGGAGACGCTGACTACGCCGATAGTTGGCACGACATCGCAGGCTATTCAACTCTGATTGTTCAAAGACTGAAAGGGGACGATGATGAAATGTAACGGAAACTGTGATCAAGGTCGTCAATGCGATTGCGTTCCAGATTTCGAATGGAACGAACCCACCGAGATTGAAGGCATCGCATCAATGGCCGCAAGCCTGTTGATGATTGTTCTAATCATCGCCAGCATCACCGGTATCGTGATGCTTTACGTATAAAAGCCGTTCAGCTATTCGTCTACGTTGTAATCCGGGAAGGACTTTCCCGCCTGCTCGGACAAACTTCAAAAACTCGCTGGCTGCTCCAGCGTAGTCTTTTCTGAGGTGCTTTCTTCTGAGCGTTGACCGCTGAAGGGCACCGAGCCCCAGGTTGAAAGCGAAGCTAACCAGAGCATCAAATTGACATTGCGTTGTGTTTCTTCCGCATAGTCTTTCAACACCTCGCTCAAACCGACGAAGATCATTTCTGAGTAGATCATTGACTTCCTCTTGTGTGAATAGTCGGTTGTGAGCTGGAGCGAGCTGGAAATGCATACGCTCCTCAAGTGTTAAGTGATGCTGTCTCGGGTACAAAACATGCCCGACGCCAACAGTCCAGAGCAAAGCAGGGCACCTATATGGCTTGAGCCTGACACCCTCAAAGTGTTTGATAAGGATGATGCCGACTTCTGAAGTCTTCATTTGCCGAAGGCTCTGCCGCCGAAGTGAAACGCTATCACGGAGGCAAATAGCGCCTGGGTGTTCTCGTCCCAGAGCTGCGCCGCAACATCAATGAACGACGCGCCAGCAGCCACGCCGTAAAAGAAAATTCCGATGTCAATCAGCACCAAGAGGATAAAGAACCCGTAGGTAACCACAGGCCGCACAGACGCTCGAAGGTTAATCACCCACTGGCTAGCACCTTCACCGATAGCCGCGTCATGGGTGTAAATCGCCTTCATTTCGTCGCTTTGTGCGCCGATTCTGGCCTGGATCTCGCGGCTTGCAATATCCATTTCCAACTGAGCGGAGCGGATCTCCTCTAACTTGGCCTCAGCATCAAAGCCTAGCTTTCGGAGTTCAAGCTCTCTCTGGATCTGCATCCCTAACAGCTCAATCTCCTGTTTCTTGTCGCTGCGATCCTTCATAAACTCCAAGAACCTAGGCAATCCACCCGCTAGAAACGAAACGATTGTGCTGAGTAGGGTAAGCATTATCTTTTGTCCTCTTTTTTGTCTAACTTATCGCTGATCTTGCCGAGAAGGTTTTTCACCTCGTTCATGTCTTCTCGATAGTCATCGCGCCTGACGTATTTTGCTGGAGAGGTTCTTGCCTCCTCCTCCAAACGCTCGATGGCCTTGTAAATGTTGTTCAGAACCCAGCCGCCAAGAAAGCCGGCAAGGCTGACTGCTGCGTTGAAGATCATTTGATTGTCCAATTTACTTGCTCCGACTTAATATTAAAATTTAAGGCTCTGTAGATATAACCTGAGCTGATCCAGTTGGAAATTGGACAACAAGCTGCGTTTTTCCTGAACCATTATCCCTAGTGTAAAGTCTAGCTTTATTTGCTGCGGGAAGTGATGCAGTTGATATTTCACTTATATCAATATATCCAGCAAGAGAACCGTTGCCAGTGATATTAACATTTCCATTATCATCAATGTCTAGACCAGTTGAGCTTTCAACTTTATTTTGCAATGAGCGAAGCCTTAAAAATCCACCGCTCCCGCCAACAAAAGAAGCCCTTATGATTCCACCGTATGTATAATTGCTTTCCGCCCTGAAAACTGACCCAATTTGCAAATCATTTTTAATGCCGTTATAACTTGTGGCATCGTTTGTTGAAATAGCAGTTCTAGCGTAATCTGAAACAATATTGACCCGTGAATTTGTTCCGAATTGGTGTAATGTGGTAGAACAAAGATTTCCAGTTGACACTGCTGTAACGTCATCTCCCCACTTAATTTGAGGCTTTGACGGAGTATCTGTGTCGCCAGAAAAGTAATTTCCGATTATTGAAACAGCTTCACTACCAGCGCCACCTGTGCCAGCTGATCCATCAATAGAACATCCATTCGCATTGTTATTACCATTTTCTTCAAAATAGCAACCTTGAACAGTCAGCGCATATCCGCCGGTGTATTTAATAGCAAATACAGCCATCCCCTCGATGTTTGCCCCAATGAATGCAGTGCCGACAGGAAAGTCAATATCAAAACCATCTCCGCCAGCCTCCCAAAGGCCACCCAAAACTTTTAAATCAAATGTTGCTTCATCTGATTTAAAAAATGTTCCGCTCCATCTTCTTGCTTGACAGTTTTGAAAAGTAATTGTTTGAGTCAACTTTCCTGCTGGAGCGTTCAAACATTTAATTTTACGGAAATTACAAGATTCGAATAAAACTCTAAGAAATTTATTCTGATCAAGAACATATGCGGAAATTGCACTATTTGTTGACTCAAATATCAACCCACTAAAACGGATCATTTGAGAAACAGGAAGATTTGGGTCGCTTGGATTGACAAGTGTAGTAGAGAACATAGCAATTGCGCTATTAACTACAATTCCTCCTCCAGACATTGAGAAAATTGTGAAATAGTTATCTGCGGCGGAACTGTCAACAAGGCGGTCAATATTCAATGAAGCCGTGATTAACGACATTCCTGGAATAAATAAATCTTTTTGGTTTGAGACGCAATAGTTAATAGCAGTTTGAATAAATGCAGTGTCATCTGTGACACCATCGCAAATGGCACCAAAGTCCTTAACGCTAACGATCTCACGCAACTTTGCTTGAACGTTTGTTGAGACAGCACCAGCGCCTGCAGGGTCATACTGAACACCAGACGCATTTGGGCTAATCCCACTTCCATCTGGAAAGCTGTAAACCAGGTTCGCCTTGCTATCAAGCACCTTGATGGAGAAGTTGACACCGTTCACATAAAGCTGCGCAGGGGTGCCAGCATTCGACACGTAACCGTTAATGGTGCGCAGTGGTTGAGCTGCAAGAATGGTCAGCGCCTCATCAAAATAAACTTGAACCGGATTAGTCTGCGGATCAAGATATGGCGTTCCAATGTAGACATAGCCGTTGTCCAACGGCTGACCATCACGGTCTTGGAACACTGGGAAAGGTACGTTGATTGATAGTGCTGGCATGGGTCACCCGTTGGTTGATGTCTTAATTATGGCTGAACAGTAGGCAATGCATTCAATGCTTCTTCAATTTTTGCTTTTATGGCGCGCTCTTTCTTCATTTTTATCAATTGCCTAATCCCAGTTGCAATCGGCAAAGGCAACCCGGTAAACGCGCCAGTTGCACCAGCTTCTGTAATTGCTGCAAGCAATGTGGCTGTTGTTCCTGATGTGTTGACTAGCGTCCCAGGCGGGACTGTGTTCACATCCTGGACAAGTTCATTCAAGTCTCTGATGATTTGAGCGTTTTTGTTTCCAAAAATAACATCAAGTCGACCATTTGAATCCAAGCCCCTAACAACTCTGTGCAGTTGAGCAGTCGAAACTAGCGGCCTTCCAAGTGAGTCTGATCCGACATTTTTTGTCGCTTCGTTTTTAATGTAATTCATGGTTGCGCCTTGTAAATTTTTCCACGCCTGTTGCCCATCCTTTCCAGAGGTAACTAACACTCTTTTAAGAAATGTAATTTCTTCTGGAGAAGAACTAAATATGGATCTTTGCAGAACTTTGTCTGCCGCAACCATTGGGTCATCCATGTTTTTGCGATTTTTGACAAGCCTCGCAACAATCGCCCTATTTTCGAATTTTCTAGCCGCCTGCTCTCTTAATGATCTAGCTTTTTTGAACAAAGGACCAGCTACAGGGTCAGTCTGAGCGTCAATGAGCTTCTTTAAAATTGTTTCGTCTCTGATGCCAATGTTGTCATCAAACCTTGCAATGCCGCTTATTTCCTTGCGGAAGTCTTCCATCTTTTTGACTGTTGACGCAATTGGAACTAAATTTCCGTTTGCATCTTCGCTGGCAATGCCGATTTTTTTTGCAATTCCTCTAACTGAATCAGTGACAGCAGATGATGGAATTCCAACGGGTTTACTGTTCAAATAGTCTAGTACTGATATTTGAGTAGGGGCTCCATCAATGTCAAAAGTAACTTTTGTTCCAGGATTTACGGGAGCGTTTGCTTCTGGCGAATTCCTTGCATTTTGATAAGCAACTCGCGTCTTGTTCTTTGCTGATGCAAGTCCTTTACTTAATGCTTTTACTACAGAATCACCTGTCGCAGTCAATTCAATGACTTTGGCGTCAGTCATATCAATCAACGCATCCATGTTTTGCAATGCTTGCAGATTATTTTCCTCTGCTCGATTGCGCAATGGTCCGCCTGCTGCAGACTTAATCTGCTCTTTTTCAAAAGCCAATTGAGTTGGATCTCTTGTTGCTGCCCCTCTTGTCAATGTCATTGGAACAGGCAATCCAGCGGCAGTTTCAACCCGCTGAATTGCGGCAGGAGTAGCGGCTGCGCCGACGGATTGAGGACCAGCAGCGGCTTCGGGTGCAGCGCCAGTAATTCTTGAGACACCAGCACGAACAGCCTGACCAGTTCTTGCAGCAGCCTCTCTAACAGCAGGTGCAGCAGCCCTAACAGCAGCTTCAACCGGTAAGGCCGTCATCCTTGCTGATGTCGTAATAGCCCCAGGTGGGCCTCCCAACATTGGGACAACTGGCGGCAAAACCTGAGTCAGAACCTGGGCGACTTCTTTAGTTTTCTCTTGTCCTGCCTCTGTCCTCGGGGTGTATGTCATGGTCTGAGAAGCTTTTAATGCTTCTTGCTCAACCATTCTCACAGCCTCAGGAGTGCCAAAGCTGCCATCCAAAATTGATTTGGCAATACCCTTAACAGCACCAACAGGCATACCAACAACGCCACCAACTAGGCCGGTTGTCAGTGCTGCGCCGGTTTCAGCTTGACCAATAATCTTTTCGCCTAAAGTTGGCTCAGGTTTTGTTTCCCAAGTCGTTGGAGTTCCAGGGACAAGGCTGCCAACATCTTTCCAGATTTTTTGTGTTTTTGAATCTTGTTTAAAATAACTTGGTATTCCAACAATTCCGCGGGACACATCTTTTTCAAGCTCTAGCATCTCATCAGGAGACATTTTCCCTGATGAATAAGCATCAAGAACTTGATCAGGCAATACAAATGCGGCAGGTTTCTGCTCTTGTTTTTGAATGCTTTTATTAAGTGAAGCTCCGCGCGGAAGCATGATTTTGCCAGCATTCACATCCGACTCAAAATCAGATGCCTCTTCTGGTGTCATCTGTCCACTTTTGTATGCCTCAAAAATTTGAGCAATTTGATTTTGAGGAATGTCAGAAACAGGACTAGCAGCAAGAGCACGCTGAAAAGAGCTTACTGTTCCACCTTCTGCAATTGTTTTTTCTCCTGTTCTTGCAGGGGCACTAGTCAAACCTTCTGACACTCGTTGAACGTAGGCTTTTGTTCTTGGACCCCAGTTTTTTTGGTTAGTTCCTCCATGATATTCTGCAGCAGCTAAAGAAACGTCTCCCTTGTTTCTATCAAGGGATTCCTTCAATAACAAACCTGCTGCCTCGGCGGAGTTTTGAGGACTCAAATAAGCATCAATGCCATATTTTTTCAACACGGCATCACGAGTTGCCGGGATAATCTGAAATGGAGTCCGAGCGTTTGCTTCAGACACCTGATCGGCATTGCTTCTCTCTCCACGAGTCAAAATAGAAACCAATAGCCCGTTTGGTAGATTTAACTTTTTCTCTGTATTTGATGCCAAATCAGACCAATAAGGATCTTTATAGCTGTTTGGGGCTTTAGTTTCCATGCTTTATTGTCCGCCAAATGTTGCAGGTCCGACAGGTTGTTTTCCTGTTTGAGGGTTTGCCCATCTCATGTAGCTTCTCTCTGGCATTGTTTGTTCTGCCTGTTGAGAGGATAACTCTTGCGCTTTTTTATCAATAATCTGCTTTGTAAAGTCTATATAAGACGATCCACTTGGCACTCTTACGCCATCAACCTCGATGTCTGTTCTAGCCCTGCCAAGTGATCCAACAGAGTTTATCCATTCAGATTTTGCTTTTTCCGCAACCGATTCAAATTGAGAAAGTTTTGCCATACCTCTCAAGAATGAGGCAATAGTCGAAGAGTCTGCATTTTCATCTGGAAAACCTTTTAAAGCTAATTGAATGTCTTTATCTGTCGCCGGTCCAGGAGGCAAAGATTTTATACCCTGAGCATTTCTTAATCTTACATATTCTTGGCGTGTTTGCGTCCAACTGTCTTGATTACCTGTTGCATTCCTTAACCATGCGTTTAAGCCGCTAAATTTGCCGTATCCGCCACCTTCTTTCTCAAGCCTATTAGCTAGATCAAGCATTGATGCAGAAGACCTTTCAGCAGCTATTGAAGCAACTGCAGACTCATTGACCAATTTTGTGGCATCTGGTGTTAATTGAGCGCCTTTCGCCCTTAATTCACTTATTTTTTGATCTACCTCTGACTGCAACTTATCTCTATCCAAATTTAATCTAGAAGCCCTGTCATTAATTTGGCTATCAAGATTTTTTATTTGTGCTTGCGTCAATTGATTTGCAAGCCTGAGTCTTTCAGGGGTGTCAGCAGCCTCGGCGGTCTCTTTCCGAATCTTTTGTTTGTATTCTTCTTGAGTGCGCCGTTCTGCTCTTACTTTAGAGATTCCTTCATACCATTCTTTCCCATACAACGCTGCTCCACCAAGTTCAGCCGCCTGTGCGGCTGCTTGTGGGCTTACTTCGACAGCTTGTCGAACACTTTGTAAAAATTGCTTTTGTTGTGGGTCTCGTTCTGCAGAAATGCGTTCTTCCAAAATGTTTTTTGTTACATTTGGATTTGTTTCTAGAGACAAAAGAATGTTAGATGCAAAATTCTTTTGAGATTGCAATTTAGTCGCATCCCCACGTTCTTGCATCGTTTTCAAAAGATCAATTTGATCTTTATTTGGCGCAATTGCAAAGACCGATTCCCAGTCCGACCATGTTCTTTCAGAAGATGGTTTTGAAATTACTTGTGACAAAGTGTCCTGATAAGTTTTCAATCGGCTTTCAGCAGCCTGTTGCTGTTGAAGTTTTTTCTTTGCAAGTTCTTGCTGCTGCTGCATTTCGGCCATCCCAGCGCCGATCTTGAACCCACCAAGAGCAGCATCAAATGGGCTCTGGACGTTGATCCTGTAATCAATTGGCTGAACCATCAGAAAATTCCCTTCCCGCCCATGGCTTTAGATCCAAAGTGCATCCCTGCAAACTGCATAGGCAAATTAAGTAAGCCAGAATAAGCTTGTGCTTTTCCAAGCTCCGCACCAGCCTGGGCCGCGCCCTGTTGTGCCAATAGGCCGGCGATGCTTTCACCAGTACGCATTCCAGCAGTGCCTACACCAGCAGCAGATTGCTGCCCCAATGCCGTGAAGCCACCAAGCTTTGAATAACGATCCTCGAGCTGCTGTGCAAGCATCTGTGGCCGAAACTGAGCCAATGCGCCTTGGATGTTACCGCCACGCAATCCGCCAGTTGCCGAGGCCCTCGCTAGCAATGCTTCCTCACCCTGCCTAGTCAATTCCTGGAACATGGGCGAGCCCTGCACCTGGGCAATTTGAGCGGCCTGTTCTTCAGGAGTAGTTAGTCCTAACATCGCTCGCTGCGCTTGCATTGCTGGAAGACCAGCCTCTACGTATGGTTTGAGCAGCTCTTGAAGCTTGTCGAACTGGCGTTGTTGTTCTTCAATTCCAGCCATTGAAGCCGCAGCCTGAGCCTCTGCTCCTTTTTCTGCTGCTCTGGCCTGCATGGCTCCGCCAAGCAATTGACTACCGCCGACAACCAACCCGGATATTGGATCAGGCATTTTTAAATTCCCTCATGTAATCTTCGAATTTCTCGCCATACAAGGCCATCACGTATGGTGCCATTTTTATAGCAATCTCTGGCCCGTGGCAAATCTGGACGGAGGCAAGAACCAAATCATAGTAACCAGCACGCCAGACGAATGATTTTTCATCGGCCTTACCTGCTCGCTCCGCGATGTCTGAAGCCTGCCACTTGAGGATCATCGTAGCCAGCAGTGGGGACAATGCATCCTGATTCAGTCTCCAAAACTGGTTCTGATGCATTGCAACAAGCATATTCCAGATGGTCTTATCAAGATCGTGGCGCGTCACTTCGTCGCCGTCTACAACATCGTCAAAAACCTGGATAGCCTGATAGATCATCAGCAGCCATTCAACGGCAGACGATGGCAACCCAAACGCCTTGCTCAGGTTGTCATGCAGCGATTGAATGGCGCTCATTGATTAATCTTCCTCTTGCTCTCGTTCTTCCCATGCCTGACAGGATCGCAGGTCATGACAGATAAAGTCGAACTTGTCACAGTAGCCACGGAAGCCAGCATCAAAATCCCATTCGTTCCATGGAATGCGATCCATCTTCACCTGGGTCATGACAGAATTATCGTAGTATTCGCAATTCGAACACCTACGCCGACGGGCTTCAGCCTCATCGACCTGCATGGCCTTGGCCAGCGCCATCCAGTAGGGTTTATTCGCCCCACGTTCGTTAGTTGGCTTCTCAGGGCCAAGCATCCAGTCATCAATGACCGTTTTGGTGTTCTTCTTGTTCTCTGCTGCAGTGATGAATGGTTCCTCAACTGGAAGCCCTCCGAAGCGAGAGACAAAAATTTTAGGTAGCTTTGCGCCTTCCATGTTCTTCCCTTTAAGTGATCTCGCGCCCAGAAATGCGCAGAGTGAGTGCCGTGGCTGCGCTGGCAATGGTGCTAATGAATGCGCCAGGATCAAGTTCATGACCAATCAACTCTGGGCAATTGTACGTCTCGCCAGGCACAACGGTTCGATCATCAATGATAAGGTTTGCATTGGTCGCAGACCCGCCAGACTGGATGAGGTTGACGCTGAATGAGCGGTTAACTGTGTCAGTGTTGGTCACGGTCGCTTTGTCAATCAGCGCCTTGCAAAGCGTGGCAGTGTATTGCGTTGTGTTGGTAGCCTCCATCTGTTTGGGAGCCACCAGAGTCTTAGGCGTAACTGTCATTTTTATACCCTAATGTTGTTTGAAACTGTGACGATGATAGATGGTATAGCCGGAACCACACCAGCCGCAGCAAAGTATTGGAGCTGTACACTTGTATCACTCACCGCCCACATAAATTGAACGTAATCGCCAGCCTTCAGGTCAAGAAAGAAATTCGCTGCGCTAAAAATTTCAGCATCATTTCCCTGAATTCTGATTTGACTGGCTGAATTTGCAACGTTTACGCCATTTACTCTCGGCCAAATCCAAAAATTTGCAGTCCCGCCGCTTGTTTTATCTACCTGAACAGAAAATTGGAAGTTGTAAACGCCTTCTGTATCAACTTGGATTTCAGAGTTGCCAGGCCGCAAAAATACGCCGTAGGACAAGTCGGTTGTGTTGTACGTAATGGCATAAGCCGTATTGATCGCGGCAGCCGTCTGGATGGTCGTGTCATAAAACTGACCATATCTGGCCCGTTTAACAGGAGGATGCACAGGCATCATTTGCAATCCGCCAATTTCAGACATTAGCCTATCAATCTGTAATAAGGCTTCTTCCGCCTTAATATCAGCAATGGCAGAACTAATTGCAGAATCCTGAGCCAGTTTATGAACTAGATCAAGCGCAATATTTGCATTTGCCAAGGCTCCGCCAGCCTCGATTGCCGCTCCTTCAGTGATGTCTATCAGCTTGTTTGTGGTGCCGAAAAGGTTCTCAAATTGCTTTACCTTCTCATGATCACTGAGAAACGATGCAAGCTGATCGCGAGTCAATCCGAGCTTTTTCATTGCCATCAGTTCACCAGCCCTTCAATTTGAGCCTCAAGCCTAACGAATGAGACATGAGCTTGACTGTCACCACGAAACCGCTGAATTCTCCAGTTCCTCATTGCGCCCTGCTGGAACCACACAAGCCGCTTTTTGGTGTCTCCGATGGTGCCAACTCTGATCGGACGATCTTGGCTCCAAGATAGCCCATCCAACGAATAGCTCGTTGTGATGATTGGATTGGCACCGAGAGCCACGCGGCCAGGCAATGAGACTAGTTCGAGGCGGTTAAATATTGCCCCATTGCTCTCGTTGTATACGATCATGGTGCCAAACTCCCACCGCACAATCTGGCCCCAGTGCGTGCTAATGGTGTCGATCAGATAACCAACACTTGACGACTGAGGATCACCAACCAGCCAGCGATCATAGGCCCAAACCATGTTCTTAGCCCGATACTGGCTAAACCCATTCGTCGATGTGGTCAGCGTGAACCACACTGCTTGCTCTAGCTCTTGCGAAGCCGCCCCATCGTAGACAACCGTTCGATCAGGCAGATGAATATATAGCTGCTGATGAGCCTTGTCGTTGCGAGCCTCTAGCTTGACCTCTGATAGTTCTGCCTCAGTGTAGTTCAGCAAAATATCGTCAATCTCTTGAGTGCTGATCTTCTGAGCCTGTGCGTTTGCTCCCAGATAGATTCCGGGAGCCTCGTTACGCCCACTGCCAAGGAACGCAATCATCTCAAGATAGACGCAACACGCATGAGTACCGATAACGCCTTTGGTAATCTGTGCACCATCAATCCGAGAGAATGGAAAGAAGTCACCGCCAACGTTATCAAACACTTCAATAGTGTTACGGTTTAGCGCATAGACTTCATTCCTCAGCTTCAACACGGCAAGCAATGGATCAGGATCAACTTCAGAAGATCCATACTTCAGCGGGTTGACCTGCGTTGGATCTGTCAGCTCTGTGACAACCAGGCTTGTGCCATCAGTCGTCATGAAGTAGCCATCAACGAAAACCACATCAAGAACAACGCCGAGGTCTGGGTCTGTAACTTGTGTCAATGTGGTGCCGTTCCAATAATACAAACTGCCACCTGATGCGATGGCTAAACGATCGAAGCTGTAATCAAGCGTGACTAGGCTATCAACAGGGCCTCCAACGTCACCTAGTACGGTCACAGCCCCATTGCTGGCTACGGTCACAAGCTTGGTGCCCATGACGCGGTAGCATGCGCCATTCCAATTGATCCCACCTCGATCAACCCCAGGCCCAGTTCCATTTGACACAATGCCATCAGCAGGCCGCAGGAATCCTGCACCGATGCCGCTATTCTTCGGCACTGGAACAAGGTTCACAGGGTAAGACGTGCGCAGGTCTGGCCCGTTGTCTGAATATATGCCGCTAAGGATTGGGATTTGCATTCAGTTCACCACTTAACCTTGTTGGCCCAAAAAGCTGCACTCATCTTGCCTTTGGCAATGTTTTCAGAATGTCTGGCTTTGAATGATTCTCGACGCGCCTTGTCTGCTGCGCTTTCACCCTCACGCTTCGGTGAGCCGCTAACCCCCTGCTGACCAAAGCGAATAGTTTTCACTTGGTCTCCAGATTTCGCCACAACAACGTGCGACTTCGTTGGATGGCTAGGAGTGCGCTTGGGCTTGTTATAGCCTTCGACGCCAGCGCGCTTTAAGCGTGAATCTGTTTTCAAGATTGGCTCCAATCGCCCGGCACTTAGGCCGGGCTTTCATCACTCAATGTGGATACATGTCAAGGATCATGTCTTTGATTTGATTGTCTGAAGCATCCTCAGGCAATGGCAAAGCATATGAACCAATCAATGTACCAATCGCATTTTCTACTGACGCAACAACATGTAAAACTTCGTCTGAGTATGTCTTACTCTGAATTTTTACGAGAATCATGGTGCAGCGTATCCTTGAGCGTTGAAGTAAACAGCACCAGCACCAGAGGCAGTCAGAGTGACCACTTCGAGCAACGTGTTAGCAGTACCTTTGAGCGGATTTGGGAAGTAAATGGTTGTCGTCGATAGACCTGTTGTCGGGATCTTAGTGCGCCAGATGACAGTACCAGCCGCACCGTCACGAATAGCCAGTTCAGTGGCAGTCGTCAGCGTTTCAGCCATCACTTGAATGCTAGTGATGTAGTTCCGAATGCCTGCGCCGCCAACCGCTTTAATCGTCACTGCCGTGGTCGTATTCAGAATGCCCGCCGCTGCCGCAGCGTAAGACCATTCGCCTTCAGGGATGCTGTACGGTTTCGTAACAGGCACACCGATCAGCGTACCAATTGCTTGCTGTTGACGTGCCGTGGTGCCAGCCGCCGGGTTAGCAGAAACACCAACAATCGAGGTCAAAACAGGGTTTGGGACCGTCGTTGCGTTATTGGCCGTGGTTCCTGCGACACCTGCTGAAGTGACTGTTGAAACAGTGGTAACGGTACCGCCCTGGATAGCTACAGGAACAGCAGCACCAAGATCACCAGCAGGACGGGCCAGCAACTCAACTCGCTCACGCTCATAGTCGAACACGCGCAAGAACGAAATACGAATGTCGGTGCGCTTAATGACACCGCCGCCGCAGGTCGTGGAGCCGAAGTCTGCTGGGAGCGTCAGGCTTCCAGCGTAAGGCAAGACCAAGAACAGACTTGTCGTGGTCAGGTTGGCCACTTTCCACGCGCCATCGACGTTCAGCGTTGCTCCAGTAGTGTTGTCACGAACGCCAACCAGGTTTACCAAGTCACCGACTGAAACGCCTGCCCAGTTGGTATTACCCGTAACGAGCAGTTGACGGGTTCCATCAGACAGCGTGGAGAGCGTGACAGCCTGAGCAACAACCGCATTCGCACCCAGCGCCGACATCAAGTTGCCGCCCTGAACCTTGGCAACGTAGCCACCATAACTGGTCACAGTTCCTGCGGTACCAATGACGATAGTGAACGTGGTCGCATCAACCACAGATGCAACAGCCGTTGCAGTCAGCAAGTTTGGAAACTCTGCAGCCCCCTGAGCACGAATGCCATACACTACAACAGGATCAGTCGCAACAAGTCCATGAGGACGATCTGTCGTAATCGTTGCCGTCGTCGTGCCAGTCTTAACAGCCGAGACGATTTGAGCAGTAGGAACGGTCAGCGATTTGTTGTTGGTGCAGCGAATCCGGACTTTGTAGGTCGCGCTAGGATCAGGACAAACTTGGGTGCGCAGCAGACGCGACGTAGTTTGCGCCACT
>Ga0209496_10000037_pt1 | contig 13991 bp, 10 predicted proteins | sample Plant_0915_D1_FD_187692 | JGI IMG/M metagenome (GOLD analysis project Ga0209496, IMG submission 187692) | Wetland microbial communities from Old Woman Creek Reserve in Ohio, USA - Plant_0915_D1 (SPAdes) (version 2) | ecosystem: Environmental > Aquatic > Freshwater > Wetlands > Sediment ...
TGCAGGCCGTCGCCGCGCGTCTCTTCCACCTCCATGCCGGCGAATAGCGTCCGCTTCGGGCGCACTCGCACGCAGTCACCATGAAACCCTCCATCCGCCAGAAACTCGACCTGCTGGTCGACCGTCTCGACGAAATCGATCGCATGCTGTCGGCGCCGAGCACCGCCAGCGACATGGATCAGTTCCGCAAGCTGTCGCGCGAACGTGCCGAAATCGAGCCGGTGATCCTCCAGTTCCATGCCTTCCGCCAGGCTGAAAACGACCTCGCCGAGGCCGAGGCGATGCTCGCCGACCCGGACATGCGCGAATTTGCCGAGGAGGAAATGGCCGCTGCCAAGGCGCGCCTGCCCGAGCTGGAAGTCGAGTTGCAGAAACTGCTGCTGCCGAAGGATCCCAACGACGAGAAGAGCGTCCTCCTCGAAATCCGCGCCGGCACCGGCGGCGACGAATCGGCGCTGTTCGCCGGCGACCTTTTCCGCATGTATTCGCGCTACGCCGAGCGCCAGCGCTGGCAGGTCGAGGTGATGTCGGCCAGCGAATCCGAACTCGGCGGCTATCGCGAAATCATCTGCCGCATCGGCGGCAACGGCGCCTACTCGCGCCTCAAGTTCGAATCCGGCGGCCACCGCGTCCAGCGCGTGCCGGAAACCGAAACCCAGGGCCGCATTCACACGTCGGCATGCACCGTGGCGATCATGCCGGAAGCGGACGAGGTCGAGGATGTCAATCTCAACCCGGCCGATCTGCGCATCGACACCTTCCGCGCCTCCGGCGCCGGTGGCCAGCACATCAACAAGACCGATTCGGCGGTGCGCATCACCCATCTGCCGACCGGCATCGTCGCCGAATGTCAGGATGGCCGCTCGCAGCACGCCAACAAGGCATCGGCCATGAAGGTGCTGGCGGCACGGATCAAGGACGTCCAGGTGCGCGCCCAGCAGGCGCATATCTCAAGCACGCGCAAGCGCCTGATCGGTTCCGGCGATCGCTCCGAGCGCATCCGCACCTACAACTTCCCGCAGGGCCGGGTCACCGACCACCGCATCAACCTGACGCTGTACAAGATCGCGGCGATCATGGATGGCGACATGGATGAACTGCTCGGCGGGCTGGCCGCCGAACACCAGGCCGACCTGCTGGCCGAACTGGCCGAGCAGCAATGACCCTTTTTTCGGCGTTGACCGCAGCACGGCAACGGATCGACCGGCTCGACGCCCGCCTGCTGCTGCAATACGCCACCGGTTGTACTCACGCCGAGCTGTTGGCGCGACCCGAAACGCCGCTCAATGCGCACGCTTATGAACAATTCGCAACCTGGGTCGAACGCCGCGCAGCAGGCGAGCCGCTCGCCTACATCGTCGGCGAAGCGGAATTTCGCGGCCGCGTCTTTCAGGTGTCGCCGGCCGTGCTGATTCCACGTCCGGAAACCGAAGTCCTGATCGACCTCGCACTGGAAAGGCTCTCCGGCCTCGCCGCCCCGAAGATTCTCGATCTCGGCACCGGCTCCGGCATCGTTGCCATTTCGCTGGCCCTTGAATACCCCTCGGCAACGGTTGTTGCGGTCGACCTCGCAAAAGAGGCGATTTCCGTGGCGCGCAACAACGCCGGCCAGCTCGGCGCAAACATCGACTTCCGCCAGGGCGACTGGTTCTCGCCGGTAGCCGACGAGCATTTCGACCTGATCGTCTCCAACCCGCCCTATGTCGCCAATGGTGACCCGCATCTTGCCCTCGACGGCCTGCCGTTCGAGCCGCAGCTCGCATTGACTGACGGCGCCGACGGCCTCGCCTGCATACGCCACATCGTGAACGCGGCGCCAGCCTTCCTGAACGAGGGCGGCTGGCTGCTCTTCGAACACGGCTACGATCAGGGCTCGGCAAGCAGGAACTTATTGATCGCCGCCGCGCTCAAATCGCCCACAACCTTTCCCGACCTGGCCGGCATCGACCGTGTCAGCGGCGCTTATTTTCAATCAGGAGTAATCATGTCCGACGTTCAGCAACGCATCCACGCCACCGTGACCAGCAACCCGGTCGTCCTCTACATGAAAGGCGACGCCAGTTTCCCGCAGTGCGGTTTTTCCTCGATGGCCGTCCAGATCCTCAAGGCCTGCGGGGTCAAGGATTTCGTAACGGTCAATGTGCTGGCCGACGCCGAAATCCGCAACGGCGTCAAGGAATACGCCAACTGGCCAACCATACCGCAGCTTTACATCAAGGGGCAGTTCGTCGGAGGTTCCGACATCATGAAGGAGATGTACCAGGCCGGCGAGTTGCAGAAAATGCTGGAAGGCATCGCCCAGGTCTGATCCACCGCATGCAGTTACAAAACCCCGCCGCTGGCGGGTTTTTTCATGACTGAACGGTGCTACTACTTCCCCGCCGTGAATTCCTCATAGGCGCGCACCGCCTCGGCCGCGTACATCAGGGTCGGACCGCCACCCATATAGATGCAGACGCCCAGCGTTTCCATCAACTGTTCGCGGGTAACGCCGAGGCGGATCAGCGCCTTGACGTGAAAGCCGATACAGCCGTCGCAGTGCTGCGCGACCCCGATGGCCAGCGCCAGCAACTCCTTGTCCAGTTCGCTGAGCGCGCCGCCCTTCATCGCCCCGTTGTGCAGGGCGCTGAAACCCTGCATGGTGTCGGGAAGCGCCTTGCGCAGCGTCCCGATAGCCTTGGTCAGGTCGGTGGTGATGGTGACGAAAGACTTGCTGGCCATGATCAATTTCCCTATATAAGCGATTGCCCACTTTACTTGCCGGGAGACTGCTTGGCAATCAGATGCCCACCACCCGGGCAGACCCGACACCATCGATTCCGCTCCGCGGAGGCCAATATCAAATACCGGAGGTGCGGACGCAATGCCGGAAGCAGTGAAATGATTGTCGTGTTTTGTATATGACGGGCGCGACAGGGGGAATAGAATCTCCAAACGTATTCAATCCGGCGTTTTCAGCAAAGCCGGGCGCACCTCAAGAGAAGACCAAGCGCACGCAAGTAGCAGCGGGCCGACAGGAGTTTGATCAAGAGATTCTGAACGGAGGAGCAAGACATGGGCATTCTCGATTGGTTCAGGAACCAGGCCGGCCATTTCGATACGGATCGGGTATCCGAGGAGATGGTTCAATGGGCTGTCGACAAAGCCGTCACACTGACCAACCCCCGGCTGAAACTCCTGCCGAACTGCCACAAGCGCCTGGCGCCATCAGTTGAGACGACGATCAGGTTCCTGCAGGGTTTGGTCAAGTTGCTCCCGGCCATCCGCCGTATGTCGACCGAGACCTGGTCTGCCGATCCGGCGTTACGCGCATTTTTTGTCTCGCCATCTGACATGAAGGGCGTCCTCGCCCGCGCCGACAACCTGCGCGCGCTATTCGAGAAGTTTCCCGAACTCGATGAGGCATACCTGGTTCTCGGAATGGCGTTCGCCGAACAGCGGGTGTTCGGTTTAGGGCTGCAGGGGGATATGATCCAGCGTGACGTCGCGCAGGTGACGGTAAATTTTTCCGACCACAAGACGCGACTGTGCGGCCCCAATGAACCGGATTTACGCCGCGCCATCGGTGTCGAGATTTTTGAATATCTCATTTCACGGGCCTTGTCGGAGATTGGCGCAGAACGAAGCGAGCGGCAGGAACTGCAGGCAAGCCGTTCGCTGATCCGGGCACGCCTTCGGTTGCTGCAGCAACACGGACCGGGCCTGGGGTCGATGTTGGGCGAGGCGCCGGCGGAAGCCAGTCAGCAGGCCCGACTGGAGGCAGAGTTGCTCGATAACGAGCGGCAGCTGGAAGCGATAGGCGGCGGGGAGGCGGTGCTGGAGGGCGAACTTGAAACCCTCAAGGGGGTGCTCGACAAGCCTAAGGATTACCTGTCGATTGAGCAGAGGCACTTGCGTATCAGCTCAATGAATGTAGTGCTCGACGAGACGAGCACCGAGTCGGGCAGTGAAGTCGATTTTGCGGTCATCGAACTGAAGGGCCCGCTGCCGGCACACCGGGCTTTCATCCTGGCACGTGTCGGCCGTGCTGATTTGCCACCAGCACAATCGATGAATTACTACGACGCAATGCGTTATCTTTGAAACGTTAATTCTGGATTCCAAGGAGACATCAATGCCTGATGAGAAAGTTGCTGCGCCTGGCAGCGCCGCCGAAGCCAACAAGGTAATGACTGCGAAACCGGCAGAAAAAATTCCGCCGGCCGACAAGCCGGCAGCGACAAAACCCAGCAAGCTGGATGAAACCAAGGCGAGGAACAAGAAAGCGCTCGCCGACGCCCTGGCCAAGGCGCAGGCGGTAAATATCGCTCGCCCGCCGGAGGTCCCGGCAGCAGTTGCTGCTAAGGCTGGCAAGCCGGCAAAGATCAAAAAAACCAGGCTGGTTCGGCACAAGGTCAAGATGCCGGAAATCGAGTATGACCAGATTGCCATCCTCAAGAAGCGTATTGCTTCACTCGGTGGCAATGTCAAGCGCAGCGAGTTGATGCGTGGCGGCCTTTCGCTGCTGGCAGCGCTTGGCGATACCGAACTGGCTTTCGTGATGACCGCTTTTGGACGCCCCAAGACCAGGCGCCGGGTGAAGAAAGTTTGATCGATCGCCTTGCCGTAGCGATGCCGAAGCATCCCTGAGCGGATCGGCAGAATGAAACCAACCGTTCATCTCCGGCGCAAGTTTTTGCCGGCAGCTGTTACGCGGAGTTCGTTTCATCCGGCCAGGAGAGCGCCACCATGACACATCAAGCCCATTCCGAAGCCAACGCAGTTAGCGGCAAGGGCGGCTTGCGCCCCGATATCGTCGCCGGACTGACCGCCGCCGCGGTCGTCCTGCCCAAGGCCATGGCCTATGCGACGGTGGCCGGCCTGCCGGTGGCCGTCGGCCTCTATACTGCCTTCGTGCCGATGCTCATCTACGCCCTGCTCGGTACATCGCGCGTGCTCAGTGTCAGCTCGACCGCGACACTGGCGATTCTCACCGCCACGCAACTGGGGCTTGCCGTTCCAGACGGCGACCCCGGCAAACTGATCACGGCGGTCGCCACCCTGTCCGCGCTGACCGGTGCGCTCCTGCTCCTGGCCTCGGCGCTGCGCCTCGGGTTTGTCGCCAACTTCATCTCGACCCCGGTCCTGACCGGATTCAAGGCGGGAATCGGACTGGTCATCATCCTTGATCAGGTGCCAAAGCTGCTCGGAATACATATCACCAAGCAAGGGTTCTTCAAGGACATCTTGAGCCTCATCCAAGAGATTCCCGATACCTCCTTGCTTACGCTGGCGGTCGCGGCGGCAACGCTACTGCTGCTGGCGGGCATGGAGCGCCGGTGGCCCCACTCGCCAGCCCCGCTCATTGCCGTGGGCGGCGGCATTGCAGCCTCCTGGTTCTTCGGCCTGAATGCGCTGGGCGTGGGAACGGTGGGGCTGATTCCCCAGGGGTTCCCGTCGCTCTCCCTGCCTGATCTCGGACTTGTGGAGCAGTTGCTCCCCGGGGCGCTCGGCATCGCCCTGATGAGTTTCACCGAAACAATTGCTGCGGGACGGGCCTTCGCCAAGGCGTCGGAGCCCCCCATCAAGCCCGACCGCGAGTTGCTCGCCAGCGGGGCGGCCAACCTTGGCGGCGCATTCTTCGGCGCCATGCCCGCCGGCGGCGGCACCTCGCAAACAGCAGTGGTGCGCTCCGTGGGCGGGCAATCGCAAAAGGCATCGCTGGTTACCGCAGCCGCAGCCGTCGGGACCATGCTCTTTGTGGCGCCCCTGCTCGGACTGTTGCCGCAGGCCGTTCTGGCATCCGTGGTCATTGTCTATTCGGTCGGGCTGATTCAACCCGCGGAGTTCGCAGCCATCCGGCGGGTCAGAACCATGGAGTTCCGCTGGGCATTGGCCGCCTTCGCCGGTGTGCTCGTCTTTGGCACGCTGAAAGGCATTGTGGTGGCGATCATCCTTTCGCTGATCGGCCTCAGCAGCCAGGCGGCACACCCGAAAGTCCATGTCATCGGTCGCAAACGTGGCGCTGATGTCCTGCGCCCACTCTCCCCCGAGCATCCCGATGACGAAACCTTTGACGGCCTGTTGATCCTGCGCCCCGAGGGAAGATTGTTCTTTGCCAACGCCCAGGACGTTGGCGACCAGATCGGGGCGCTTGTCGCAAAGCACCAGCCACGCGTTGTCGCACTGGACATGAGCCGCGTCTTCGATATCGAGTATTCAGCGCTGCAGATGCTGGCCGAGGGAGAGCGTCGTGCCACCGAATCGGGTGCCATTTTCTGGCTGGCTGACCTGAGCCCGGGCGTGATGGAATCCGTCAAAGCATCCGGCCTCGCCGACCGCCTGGGCAGAGAGCGCCTCTTCTTCAATGCACGGGCGGTGATCCGGCATTATCAGGAGAATTTTTCGGCAAATAACGCGCCAGCATCGGATTCAGAAGGCTAATCCGGTTTCATTTTTCCGAAAATCCGGCCGGCTCACCGATCGGCGTTCCCGCTGGCTGGAACGGCTGGCGCCGACCAAAAAGGTCGCTGTCCGAACTGGCGCTCCGGGTAGCCTGTTCGGCGGCCTCGGCATAGGGCATGGGGTTCTTGCCCTTCTCTATTTCGAGCAGCTTCGTCTCGTCGTTCACCCGCACGCTGAACTTGGCCAGGTTGTAGAAGAGGTACATCGCAAACAGGTTGTCGAAGTCCTCGTAATGGCCCTGGTCCTTCCGGAAGTCACGTGACAGCACGGAGGGGAATCGGTTGGGCAAATCCTTGAACGCCACCTTTTCCTCATCATGCGGATCGACCCATGTCGATCCGCCGTATTTCTTGTACAGCACCACATCCAATCCATACCCTCGCTTGTCCCATTCCTTGACGAGCTTGATCGCCATCTCGGTCGGGATGTTGGACGTGGCGGCTGCCACTATCCTTCGTCCGGACAACAGCTTCGCGCTGGTGACCTCCAAATCCTCGTACCCGGCGCCAAACTTGAATGCCGCGCCAATGGTCTTGGCGCAATTTAGGCGCAGGTAGTCGTATTTGACTTCGCGGTCGTGGTACTCGGTATTCCGGGCCCGATTGCGATAGTCGTCATTGATGCGCCTGAAATACGCCGCCAGCGCTTCCTTCTCGCCGGCCGGGACGCCGTAGACGCGCACCCCGACCACCGAGCGCTTGTAGACCTCGCCGAAGTCGAGGCCGAACGATGCGGTCTCACCGAGCGTGGAGACTGTCCCGAACAGGTACTCCTGCTTCGGGATGCCGAGCATGAGGTCATTGGTGTAGAACCCGCTCTCGTGCTTGTGCGTGCGGTCGGCATAGAAGTTGGCCGAGTACACCAGGCCATCGTCAATCGCCTGATCCCGGATAGCCAGGGCGAGGTGGCCGGCCGAGCCGCCCTTGGAGGTACCGAAGCTGATCAGCAGTTCAAGGTCGTAGGGATCCTGGCGCAGGAGGTCGGTAATCTGGTCGATGTTGGCAGGTGCGGGGCCGCCCGGGCTGCCGAAGTCGGCGGCCGGGGCGTTCGTCGCCCAGACCAGGGCCGCTGCCACTAACCAGAGCCTGAGCCTCATCGCTGCCTCTCCCGGCTTATTTTTCGGCTGTCGATCGAGTAGATTTGCGGGCAGCCGGGGTCACCGAGCCGCAGTTTACGCCAATTTAATGTCCAATTAAATCACCCGGCCACCGCTGGGGCTGGACATTTTTTGACAAATTCGCCTACCCTGCCGGTGTGCAATCAGGACGGTGAAGCATGGACGAAATCGAGCGACTGAAGGAGCGGGTTGTCCGCAAGGGCGGGATCGTTCGCGCCGGCACGGTCCTGGCGGCTCCCGCGGTCCTCAGGAGCCTGGGTGCCAATCCGGCGGATGTACTGGCCGGTGCCGGCGTCGACCTCGCACTGTTCGACGATCCTGACAATCCGATGCCATTCGCCGTGCGCAGCCGCCTTATCAGGCATTGTGTGGAGCAGACCGGTTGCCGGCACTTCGGGCTCCTGGTCGGGCAGCAGGGCGGCCTGCATTCGCTGGGGCTGGTGGGCTTGTTGATGGAGCACGCGCCGAACGTGGGAAGCGCGCTGCGCAGCCTTGAACGCTTTTTTCATCTTCACGCCCGTGGCGGGACGGTGAGCCTTGCGCTGAGCGAGCAAACGGCGATGCTGAGCTACGACATCTATCAAGCCGGTGTGGAGGCCGCCGACCAGCTCGGTGATGGCGCGGTCGCCGTGATCTTCAATATTCTCGGCGAACTGTGCGGTGCGGACTGGAAGCCGCTCGAACTTCGCTTCGCTCACCGCAGGCCGGACGATGTCAGGCCGTTCCAGCGGTTCTTCCAGGCCCCCCTGAAATTCGATGCCGAGCAGAACGGGGTGGTGTTTTCGGCCGGTTGGCTGCAGCGTCCGTTGGCTCGCTCGGATACGGTGTTGCGCCTTCAGTTGCAGAATCAGATGGTGGCGCTTGAGCGGACTTGTGGCCACGACTTGCGCGAACAGGTGCGTGCTGTGCTGCGCACGGCGCTGCTCACCGGTAACGCCAGGGCGGACGAGATCGCCGCGCTTTTTTCGATGCACGGTCGCACCTTCAGCCGACGGCTGGCGGACTGCGGCGCCAGTTTCCAGTCACTGGCGGACGAAGGCCGTTTCGCGATCGCCTGTCAGATGCTCGAAAACACCGATGTGGACATCAAGCTGATCGCCGTGATCCTCGATTATGCCGATGCAAGTGCCTTTGCCCGGGCGTTCCGCCGCTGGAGCGGAGTCACGCCAAGCCATTGGCGAGCCGGGGCGTACGGCAAGGGGGCGTTAAAAAGGAAGAAACTGTCCTCTTGTGTATAGTTCCCGAAATTCGCTTGCGTTAGTATTGTCCTTCGCCATCATTATTCCCGCCGAGAATTCCATGAAGCCTTCCCTGATTGCCACAACCCTGTTCCTTGGCACGCTACTTGCGGCTTGCGGCGAAAAGTCGGCGCCGCCACCTGCGGTGCCGGTCGTCGAAGTCGTCGGTGTGGCCCAGCGCGATGTGCCGATCTACATGGAATGGATCGGCTCACTTGACGGCAACGTCAATGCCGTCATCCGCCCGCAGGTCACCGGTTACCTGGTCAAGCAGAACTACCGGGAAGGCGATCTCGTGAAACAGGGGCAGCCGCTGTTCGAGATCGATCCGCGCACTTTCGAATCCGCCGTCGAAGAAGCCAAGGGATTGCGTGCCCAGCAGGCCGCCCGCTTCGAGACGACCAAGGCCAACCTTGACCGCATCAAGCCGCTGGCCGCCCTCAATGCGGTCAGCCAGAAGGATCTGGATGATGCTACCGGCGCCCATCTTTCCGCCAAGGCCCAGCTCGAGGCCGCCGAGGCCTCACTCAAGACGGCGAAGCTGAATCTCGGATTTACCAAAATCACCTCACCGGTGACCGGTATCGCCGGCATCGCCAAGGCCCAGATCGGCGATCTGTTGAGTCCGAGCATGCCGACCGAGCTGACCACCGTGTCGACCGTCGATCCGATCAAGGTCTATTTCAATATCAGCGAGCGAGAGTATCTGAAGATTGCCAACGCGGCCATCGCCGCTGGCACCAAGCCGGAGCGGGTTCCGCTGGAGCTTTTCCTGGTGGATGGCTCGCTTTATCCGCATCCGGGAAAGGTGGCCGTGCTCAACCGGCAGGTCGATACGACGACCGGCACTTTCAAGGTCGCCGCCCTGTTCCCCAATCCCGATAACCTGCTGCGCCCCGGCCAGTACGGCAAGATTCGGGCGACTATGTCGGTCGACAAGGGGGCGTTGCTGGTGCCGCAGCGTGCGGTTACCGAAATCCAGGGCAAGTATCTGATGGCGGTCGTCGGCGCCGACAACAAGGTCGATATCCGCCCGGTGACGGTCGGCGAGCGGATCGGCACGGAGTGGATCATCAGCAAGGGCCTGCAGCCGGGCGAGCAGGTGATCGCCGAGGGTACCCAGAAGGTGCGCCCGGGAGTGACCGTGACGCCGAAGCCGTTCGCCGCCGGTGCGCCAGCAGAAAAAGCCGCAGCGCCTGCCACGCCTGCCAAGGGGTAAGCGGACATGTCGAAGTTTTTCATCAACCGTCCGATTGTGGCCATGGTCATCTCGATCCTGATGACCATCGTCGGTCTGGTCGCCATGTCCGGGCTGCCGACCGCCCAGTTTCCCGACATCGTTCCGCCCGAGATCAAGGTTACCAGCACCTACACCGGCGCTGACGCGCTGACCGTCGAGCAGGCGGTGTCCACCCCGCTCGAGCAGCAGATGTCGGGCGTCGACAACATGAACTACATGTATTCGATCAACGCCAACAATGGCCAGTCGACGCTGACGGTGAACTTCGAGCTTGGCACCAACGCCAACACCGACCAGTTGCTCGCCCAGATGCGCGAAGGCCAGGCTGAATCGCAACTGCCCTCGGATGTTCGTAACTACGGCGTCACCGTCGCCAAATCGACTGCGTCGCCGCTGATCATGTTCGGCCTCTACTCGCCGAACGGTACCTACGACAACGTCTTCCTCGCCAACTACGCGTACATCAACATCAACGACCAGATGACGCGGGTCAAGGGCATCGCCAGCGTCACCGTGTTCGGCGCCGGCCAGTACGCGATGCGGCTGTGGGTCAGGCCAGACCAGTTGGCCAAGCTGAACATCACGATCCCCGAGATCGTCAACGCGGTCAACGCCCAGAACACCGTCAATCCGGCCGGAACGATCGGTGCCGAACCGGTGCCGCCAGGCCAGGAGTTCACCTACGCCGTGCGTGCCCAAGGGCGACTGGAGAATGTTGAGGATTTCGGCAAGATCGTGCTGCGCGCCAACCCGGATGGCTCGCTCGTGCGCGTCGGCGACGTGGCGCGCATTGAACTCGGCGCCCAGAATTACAGCCAGCAGGGGCGGCTCAACGGCAAGCCTTCGGCGCTCATTGCGCTCTACCTGATGCCGGGCGCCAACGCCCTCGACGCAGCCGACGGCGCCAAGAAGCTGATGGAGAAGATCAAGCAGAGCTTCCCGCCCGACCTCGACTACGTGGTCGCCCTCGATACCACGCTGTCGGTGACCGAAGGGATCAAGGAGATCAAGCACACGCTGATCGAGGCGCTGGTGCTGGTGATGATCGTCGTCTTCGTCTTCCTGCAGGGCTGGCGGGCGACGCTGATTCCGCTGCTGGCGGTGCCGGTGTCGCTGGTCGGCACCTTCATGCTCTTCCCGCTGTTCGGCTTCTCGATCAACACGCTGTCGCTGTTCGGCCTCGTGCTGGCCATCGGCCTGGTCGTCGATGACGCCATCGTCGTCGTCGAAGCCGTCGAGCACCACATCGAACAAGGCATGACGCCGAAGGATGCGACACTCCGGGCGATGGAGGAAGTGACCGGGCCGGTGATCGCCATCGCCGTCATCCTGGCCGCTGTCTTTGTGCCGACTGCCTTCATCCCCGGCATCACCGGCCAGCTCTACCAGCAGTTCGCGGTGACCATCGCCATCTCGGTGATCATCTCGGCCTTCAACGCGCTGACCCTGAGTCCGGCACTTTGCGCCCTGCTGCTCCGGCCCAAGGTCAAGGGCAGCGGCCCGCTGCAGAAATTCTACGACTGGTTCAACGGGGCGTTCGCCAAGGTGACCGGCGGGTATGTCGGCATCTGCCGAATCGCCATTCGCCGCAGCCTGATCAGCCTCGTCTTCCTGGCGGCGGTTGCCGGGAGCATTGGATTGTTCGGCAAGGCCGTGCCTTCCGGCTTCCTGCCCGACGAGGACCAGGGCTATGTGTTTGCCGGCATTCAGCTGCCCGACGCGTCTTCGCTCCAGCGCACCTCGGAAGTCGCGCGCCAAGCCGAAGAGCTGATCATGGCGACGCCGGGGGTGAAGTACGTGACTACAGTCGTCGGCTACAGCCTGCTGAGCCAAGTTACGAATACCTACAGCGCCTTTTTCTTCATCACGCTCGAGGACTGGGCCGAACGCAAGAAGCCCGAGGAGCAATACACCGCGATCAAGGCCGAGCTGACCAGGAAACTCGGTGGTCTCAGCGGCGCCATCGGTTTCGCTTTCCCGCCACCGGCCATTCAGGGCGTCGGCACCTCGGGCGGGGCGACCTTCATTCTTGAGGATCGGGCCGGCAAGGACATCGCCTTCCTCGCCGAAAATACGACCAAGTTTATCGAAGCAGCGAAGAAGCGCCCTGAACTGGCCAGCGTGTCGACGACCTTCCGGCCGACCGTGCCGCAGTTGTTCCTCGAAGTGGACCAGGACAAGGTGCTTAAGCAGGGCGTCAACCTCAGCGACGTCTACAAGACCTTGCAGAGCTTCCTAGGCAGCGGCTTCATCAATTACTTCAACCGCTTCGGCCGCCAGTGGCAGGTCTATGTGCAGGCCGAGGGCGACTACCGGACCAATATCGACAACGTCGGGCAATTCTACGTGCGCAACAACAAGGGCGAGGCGGTGCCGTTGTCGGCGCTGACGTCGGTGCGCAACATTTCGGGCCCGGAATTCACGATGCGCTACAACCTCTATCGCAGCGCGCAGATCAATGCCTCGGCAGCGCCCGGCTTCAGTTCGGCGCAGGTCATGCGGGCGCTGGAGGAAGTTTTTGCCGAGACCATGCCGACTGAAATGGGCTTCGACTACATGGGCATGTCGTTCCAGGAGCAGAAGGCGCAGCAGGGTATTTCGCCGGCGCTCATCTTCGGCTTCTCGCTGCTCTGTGTCTTTCTGATTCTGGCGGCGCAATACGAAAGCTGGTCGCTGCCCTTCTCGGTGCTGCTGGGTACGCCAATCGCCGTTGCCGGTGCCTTTTTTGCACTGATGATGCGTGGTCAGGAACTCAATGTCTATGCGCAGATCGGCCTGGTAATGCTGATCGGCCTGGCGGCCAAGAATGCGATCCTGATCGTCGAATTCGCCAAGATGGAATACGAAAAGGGCGAACTGACGCTGGTCGAGGCGACGCTCAAGGGCGCGCAACTGCGCCTGCGACCGATCCTGATGACCTCGTTCGCCTTCATCCTCGGCTGCGTGCCGCTGGCCATCGCCAGCGGCGCCGGCGCCCTGTCACGGCAGGTCATGGGCAGCGCAGTCATCGGCGGCATGATGGCGGCCACCTGCATCGCCATCTTCATCATTCCGGTGACCTTCTATGTCGTCGAGAAGCGCACGCGCAAGGGGGCTACCGGGGGGACTGAAAAGACAGCCGTTGCGGGGAAGGCAGGGGACGGCCATGCGTAAGCCGCTTATCGTTTCGCTGCTCGCAGTGCTGGTCAGCGGCTGCATGGTCGGGCCCGACTATGTGCGGCCGCCCATCGATGCACCCGCTGCCTGGCGGCTCACCGAGCCGGAAGTGAAGGATCTGGCCAATACTGCCTGGTGGGAGCAGTTCGGCGATCCGGTACTCAACGATCTGGTCGCCACGGCGCTCCGTGAAAACAAGGATCTGCTGATCGCCGCGGCGCGCATTGACGAATTTGCCGGCAACTACGGCTTCGTTCGTTCCAGCCTCTTCCCGCAGATCGGTGCGGGTTACGAGGCAAGTCGCCAGCAGAACGTCCGTACGGATGTGGTCGGCGCCAGCGCCAACAACGTCTACAACAGCTACGACATTGCCTTGGGTGTGAGTTGGGAAATTGACATCTGGGGGCGGATTCGCCGCCAGACCGAGGCGGCCAATGCGCAATTGCTGGCCAGCGAGGAGGGACGGCAAGGTGTCATCCTGTCGCTGGTTGGCAGCGTAGCAGGTGCTTACATCAACCTGCGCAACCTCGACCGCCAGCTGGAGATTGCCAGGGCGACGGCGAAGAGCCGCGGTGAATCCTACGAACTGTTCAAGCTGCGTTTTGAAGGTGGCGTCATCTCGCTGCTCGAACTGAGTCAGAACAAATCGCAGTACGAAGAGGCGCTGGCCAGCATTCCGCCGCTGGAAAAGGCGATCGCCCAGCAGGAGAACGGGCTGAGCGTGCTGCTCGGCCGCAACCCCGGCCCGATCTTGCGCGGCAAGGACATCGATCAATTAGTGCTGCCGGCAATCCCG
>Ga0209496_10000039_pt1 | contig 13763 bp, 13 predicted proteins | sample Plant_0915_D1_FD_187692 | JGI IMG/M metagenome (GOLD analysis project Ga0209496, IMG submission 187692) | Wetland microbial communities from Old Woman Creek Reserve in Ohio, USA - Plant_0915_D1 (SPAdes) (version 2) | ecosystem: Environmental > Aquatic > Freshwater > Wetlands > Sediment ...
CGCCTCGGCGCCGTCGCGTGCCACGCTCACGGCGTAACCCTCGCGCTTCATCAGGTACTCGAGCGAGATCAGGATGTTGGGCTCGTCGTCGGCAATCAGGATCTTGCAGCTCATCGGCTTTCTCCGTGCACAGGCGACGCAGGGCCCTGTTCGTGGCTCCATGGCAGTTCGAAGACGAAGCACGCGCCACGCCCTGGTGCGCAATGTAGCCACAGGCGTCCGCCGAAATGCTCGACGATCTGGCGGCTGATCGGCAAGCCCAACCCAGTGCCCTGAGGCCGTCGCAACGCATCGCCGCCCTGACGGAACTTCTCGAAGATCAGTGCCTGCTGCTCGTCTGGCACTCCTGGACCGTTATCCTGCACCTCGACCTTGATACCGTGCGCGTCAGATGTCAGTCGCATCTCGACGCGACCGCCTTCGGCCGGCACGAACTTGGCCGCGTTCGACAACAGATTCAGCAATACCTGCATCAGCCGGTCGGAGTCGGCCAGCAGCGTCGGCACCTGCTCGGGCATCGTCAGTGCCAGCGTCGCACCGCGTTCGTGGAACATCTCGCTCGTCGTCTGCGCGGCCTGTGTCACTAGTGCGCGCATATCCACTTCGCTGTTGCGCCACTCGACACTGCCGGACTCGATCTTGGCCATGTCGAGAACCTGATTGACCAGCCGCGACAGACGCTCAGTCTCGGCGACGATGATGCCGAGGAACTGCTGGCGCTGTTCGGAGTCCATCGCGACCTCCTCGACCATCAGTTCTGCAAGGGCACGGATCGAGGTCAGCGGTGTGCGCAGTTCATGCGTCACCGACGACATGAAATCGTCCTTGAGCCTGTCGAGGCTCTTCAATTGCTCGTTGGCAGCGCGCAGCTCGGCAGTCGCACGTTGCAGTGACAGCGACTTCTCCTCAAGCTCGCGCGAATAGGCACGTAGTTGCGAAGCTTCGTCGAGGATGCGCATCACGTCGTCGAGTTCGAGCGCTTCCTCCTCGACCGCCGAAGCCACCATCACACGTGCCGACGCGCTGCCGATAGCGCCGGCGAGCTGCGTTTCGACGAACTGAACCAATCGCGCATCGGGCGGAATCTGTTCGATGCGCGCCGCGCCTACCCTACTAGCGTAATCATCGAAAATCCGCCGCGCCGGCTCCATGCCGAGAAAGCGACCGACCAGAGCCAGCAGCTTGGATACCTCGGCGCGGCCACGCCAGAACACCGGGCCATGCTTGCCGCTGCCGTCCTGGGTGCGGGCAAACACGTCGACGAACAGCAGCGCCTGGCTGGTTTCCTGCGCGGACGGTGCGCGCGCGAGCGACACGACTACGTAAGCGCCGACGTTGGCGAGCAGGCTCCAGAACAGTGAATGTGTCAGGCCGTCGAGGCCGGCCAACCCGAACAACTGCTCTGGCTTCAGGAGCGTGATTCCCCACGGCCCGTTCGAGACAAAATCGGTGTGCCACCAGCCCGACTTGGCGATCGACGGCAACATCAGCGTGTACGCCCAGAGCCCGAAGCCGAGCAGCAGCCCGGCCAGCGCGCCGCCGCGTGTGCCGCCCCTCCAGTACATGCCGCCCAGCATCGCCGGCGCGAACTGCGCCACGGCGGCGAAGCTGATCAAGCCGATGCTGACCAGCGCGTAGGCCTCGCCGGCGAGGTGGAAGTACAGATAGCCGAGCAGGAGCACGGCGAAGATCGCCGCGCGCCGGATGCCCAGCAGCACGCCCGTGAAGTCGCCGCCGCTGCGACGGCCGAAGCGGCGTGTGCGCAGCAATGACGGCATGACCAGGTCGTTGCAGACCATCGTCGATACCGCGATCGTCTCGACGATCACCATGCCGGTGGCGGCTGACAGACCGCCGATAAAGGCGACCAGCGCAAGCAGGGGCTGCCCTACCGCCAGGGGCAGCGACAGCACGAAGCTGTCGGCGTTAACCTTTCCGGCACCGAAATGCAGCAGCCCACCGACCGCGATCGGCAGCACGAACACATTGATCAGCAGCATGTACAGCGGAAACGCCCACGCTGCACGCTTGAGATGATGCTCATTGACGTTCTCGACCACCATCACCTGGAACTGCCGTGGCAGGAAGATCACCGAGAGCATCGAGAGCACCGTCAGCGCAAACCACTGCTCGTAGGCAAAGCTCTTGCCCTGAGTGAGGCTGAGCAGGTTCTTGACATCGGGAACCGCAAGCGCCCGAGCGAACAGATCGCCCGGACCACCGAACATTCCCCACGTCACGAATACGCCGACGGCCATGAAAGCCAGCAGCTTGACGATCGACTCGAATGCGATCGCTGCGACCATGCCCTCGTGCCGTTCGGTCGTGTCCAGGTGCCGGGTGCCGAACACGACCGTGAAGCCGGCCAGCAGCAGCGCAACGTACAACGTGCTGTCGCGCCACCAGTCGCCAACCGCTGGAACAGTCTGTCCGAGCGGCGTGGTCAGCAGCGCATATCCGGTCGAGACGGCTTTGAGCTGCAGTGCGATGTACGGAACGATCCCGACCACGGTGATCAGCGTCACCAGCCCGGCCAGTAGCGGGCTCTTGCCGTAGCGGCTGGCGATGAAGTCGGCAATCGAGGTGATGCGGTAGGTCTTGGCGATGCGGATCATCTTTCGCACCACCATCCACGCCAGCACCATAGCCAGAGTGGGTCCGAGGTAGATCGGCAGAAACCAGACACCACCCGAGGCAGCGCGACCCACGCTGCCGAAGTAGGTCCAGGCGGTGCAGTACACGGCCATCGACAGCGCGTAAGTCCAGGCGTTATCGATGATCGAGCGTCCCTGCTGTGACCGCCGGTCGCCGACCCAGGCTACCGCGAACAGCAGCAGCAGGTAGGCGAACGACGCGAAAATGACCAGCGGGGCCGCGAGCATCTCTAGCGATCGACGCGCTCGACGGTCCAAGCCAGAGCCGCAATCAGCACACCCCAGCCAATGAAGAGCGCCGCGGGAAACAGCGGCAGGCCAAACAAGGAGAGGTCACGGTCCCACAGCGCCAGGAGCGGAAAATTGAACAGCACCATGCCGCCGAAGAAGAGCGCCATCAGGCGTTGCATACCCACACCCTTGGTCACGGTCGTCTCCTCGTCACCGGTACCGATTGTGCCGCTTCGCAACCAACATTCCGGTGTCGAGCCCGAATTTCAGCTCAACGTACAGAAAGAAGTGGCCCCGCTTAGGGGCCACTCTCCTGTCACTGCCACGAGCCATCAATTAATGGGCCGTCGCCTTCGCCGCCAGGATGCCGGTGGTCTGGCGGACGTACAACTCGTCCCACATATCCTCGGAGCGTTTGTCGCGATACAGCAGCGAGCCGAGAATCACCGCAAGGAAACCCAGCGGTATCGAGATCAGGCCGGGGTTGCGGAGTTCGAACAGCGGCTTCTCCAGGCCCATGATGCTGGTGTCATCGCCCTTGAACTTCTCGAGGTTCGCTTTCGCGGCGGCGACGGCCTTGTCGACCGCGGCCTTGTCTTTTTCAGCCTTGGCGATCTTCGCCGCATCTCCGGAAGCGAGCGCCTCGGTGATGGGCGCCATTCTGGCCGGTGCGCCGTCGACCACTTTCTGTGCGGCCGCCTTCACCGCCTTCGGATAGGTCAGGTTTGGCGACACCATGACGAGGCCGATCGCAGCGACCGTGCCGACAATCATGCCCAGCACGATGCCGCCGGTGTTGCAGCGCTTCCAGAACAGCGTCAGCAACACACACGGGAAGTTGGCAGACGACGCCACCGCGAATGCCAGCGCCACCAGGTGCGCGACGTTCTGGCCCTTGGCCGAAATGCCGATGACGATCGCCATGGCACCGACGAAGATCGTGGCGATCCGTGCTGCCTTCACCTGCTCCTGCGGCGTCACGTGTTCCTTGCGGATCACTCCGACGTACAGGTCGTGGGCCATCGCGCTGGCCGCCGCCAGCACCAATCCCGCGACCACGGCGACGATCGTGGCGAATGCAACGGCCGAGACAAAGGCCATGAAGAGGTTGCCACCCAGCGAGTCGGGGCCGCCGCCCAGGGCTTGCGCCAGCAGCGGATTGGCCATATTGCCGCCCGGATCGATGCCGGCGATCGCTGGGGCACCGACTTTCATCGCTGCGCCCATGCCGAGGAACAGCGTCAGCACGTAGAAGCCGCCGATGATGGCCATCGCCCAGTTCACCGACGTACGCGCCGCCTGCGCGGTGGGAACAGTGAAGAACCGCATCAGGATGTGCGGCATGCCGGCCGTGCCGAACACCAGTGCCATGCCCAGAGAGATCTGGTCAAGCGGCACCTTCAGGAACAGTCCGGGCTCGAGGAAGATCTGGCCGAGTTGCGTCGCAGATAGGTTGGTGGCCTTGTCGCCGATCAGGGCGGCGACGCGGGCCTGGACCTTCGCGTCGCCGACGACATTCGTGAGAAAGTCGCCGAAGAATCCGTACTGGCTCCAGACCATGATCACCATCAGGATCGAGGCGCAGACCAGCAGGACGGCCTTGATGATCTGCACCCACGTGGTGGCGACCATGCCGCCGAACAGCACGTACGCCAGCATCAGCACGCCTACGGTGATCACCGACACCTCGTAGTCGATGCCGATCAATGTCTTGATCAGCACGCCGGCACCGACCATCTGCGCGGTCAGGTAGAAGGTGGACACGGTGATGGTCGAGATCGCGCCGACGATGCGTGCCTTTTTCGGGTCGTTGCGATAGGCGAGGATGTCGGACAGCGTGTACTTGCCGATATTCCGGCATGGCTCGGCGATCACCAGCAGCACGGTGATGTAGGCGACCAGCCAGCCCACCGAGTACATGAAGCCGTCGTAACCGTAGAGGGAGATCAGACCGGCGATGCCGAGGAACGATGCCGCGGACAGGTAATCGCCCGCGATCGCCCAGCCGTTCTGCAGGCCGGACACTCCACCGCCGGCCGCGTAAAAGTCCGCGGCTGTCTTGACGCGCTTGGCGGCCACAAACGTGACGTACATCGTCACGGCGATGATGGCGCCGAAGACGAGGAAGGTCAGCCATTTCCACTGGTCGGCGACGGCACCCTGCGCCAGAGCCGGCATGGCGATCAGCGGCAGCGCCAGCGCGCCTGCCGCAATGAGGAGGACGCGTTTCTTGTCCATGGCTTACCTCCCGATCTTGTCAGCGTCGCGAACGAGCTCGGCGGCCATGGCGTCGAACTTCTTGGCTTTCGCGGTGTAGTAGAAGGCGATGCCCCAGGCGACGATGAACTGCGAAAGCGCGAATAGGATGCCGACGTTGACAACGCCATAAACCTTGATCTTGAAGAGGTCGGTGAAATAGGCGGCGCCGATGGGCAGCAGGAAGTAATAAATCAGCGAGAAGACCATCAGGCTGGTCAGAAACGTGACCTTCTTGGAGTGCAGAGTCTGAAAGCGCGGGTCTTCATCGATCGCCTTCCAGTTCAGGGGCGGTCGCGGCGCCTGTGCAGCAGGCGTTGCAGCGGTAGACATGGTCTTTTCCTCCCAAGGAAAATCGTTATGGTCGCCGTTCGCGCGCGGTCGGCCTGGTCCGGCCTGTCTGGAGGGCAATGCCGCGCTGTGTTGTTATCGGCGTCGGGGACGATAGGCGCCGAAGCTGTCGTCGGGCTTACGCCGGCAGCGCTCCTTTGATCTAGGTCTAGGTTTGCCGTCCCGCGTCTGGGACGTGTGCAGTGCAGCAGCCGAGCCCTGGCCGCGTACGATTGTGCAATGGTCAGAGGTTCGAGCACTTCGCGCGGACTGGTCGTCGTCCCGTCGACGCGCCGGGACATCGATGCCATTGCGCGAGCCTGCCGCAAGCTGGCTACCCGTCGCGCGCTGATCTCCGCGGGCGCCTCGGTGGTGCCGGTGCCTGGCCTCGACGTCGCGGTCGACGTGAGTGTGCTGCTGTCAATGATCGAGGACATCAACGCGGCGTTCGGCCTGACCCCGCAGCAGATCGAGAAGCTGGCGCCACGCCGCAAGGCTTTTGCTTACAAGGCAGTGATGGCGGTCGGAAGCGCGATGGTCGGCCGCGTGGTCACCCGCGAACTCGTAATCAAGCTGCTGAAGACCGTTGGCGTGCGTTTGACCGCCAAGCAGGCGGCCAAGGCGGTGCCGTTCGCGGGGCAAGTGGTGGCGGCGTCGCTCAGCTTTGCGGCCCTGAAGTACCTGGGCGAACGCCACATTCACGACTGCGTACAGGTCGCCGACACGCTGCTCGAACTCTCCGGCCCCGGTGGCCGGGTGTAGAAACGGATCGGGCTGGCTTGTCGGCCCGTTGCGCGCTGCGGCTTCGCTTAGACGATGCCGTCCTTGGTCAGTGTCGTGACGATCAGCTGCACGAACTGATCAATCAGTCTCTGCACGTTGTCATACCCGGTGGCCGTCGTGGTCGCAGCCGACCAGAGCACGGCGGCGCTCCTGGCGTCGAAAACGCGAGTGTCGGCATGTACGTTCTGGGTGGTCGTGACGCTCGGCGGAATTGTGGTGGCCCACATCGTGTTGTAGTAGCCCGCCATGCCTCCCCAGCCCGGTCCCCAGCCTCCGCCCCAACCCCAGCCTGGCCCCCACCCGGGTCCCATCACCATCCCGGGAGAGACGTTGACCTGCGTCGTCACGTTGATGATGCGCGTGACCATTGCGTGTGACACGCCGGCGTCGGCGACTGCGCGACGCAGCCGCTCTTCGGTGACCGGGCCATCTTCCGGCAGCACCGTGTAGGAAGGCACGGCCCGCACACCGAGTGCAGTCAGCGCCCCGACCATGCGGTCCTCGTAGATGCGTCGGCTGGAGGAGTCGCGGATGGCGCCCATGACCATGACGTTGCGCAGCGGACGCTTGCCGGCGTACTCCGGATTGACCCATTGGGCATCGAGTGTGGTCGGCGTCGCGCAGCCCAGAAGCAGTGCGGACGCGGCAAGGAACAGAGCAGTGGCAAAGGTTTTCAGCATGTCGACTCCAACGTGTCCGGGACGCCTGCCAAGGCGTACGTCGAAGGTTAGCGCAAGCGCCGTTGCGTGGGCTCGTCTGTCGCCGGCACTCCCTGCTGAGGCGGCGCCGTCAGCGGCCGCCACCCGGTCCGAGCGCTTCCTGCTCCATCCCGAGGTAGGTACCGTAGGCATTGATCCGATTGGCCGCGGCGAAGGCAGGGACTTTCTCGAAACGCGACCAGTCGACGGCCGCGTACGCCTCGTCGAACGGCACCAGGTCGCGTGCGGCCTGGCCCATCGTCTTGCGCAGGTACTGCAGGTAGTCGCGGGTGAGCGCAATGTCCGGCGCGGGGTCGCGCGACGCAGCGCCGTGGCCCGGAATGACGACCGCGGGCTTGAGCGGCGCAATCAGGTCGAGCGTGGCGAGCCAGGAGCGCGTGTCGGCATTGCCGACGAACGGAATGCGGCCGCTGAAGTAGAGGTCGCCGGCCAGCAGCACGCGATCATTCTCCACCCACAGCATGATGTCTTCGGGCGAATGCGCGCCGCCGACATCGATCAGTCGAAAGCGCATGCCCCCGCGCTCGAACGCGAATTCCTTGCTGGCCGGGAAATCGATCCAGCGGCTGGGCGCCACCAATCTGGTCTGATCGTCGACATAGGGCCAGAGGTCGCGCCGTCGCTGCTCCAGGCGTTCCTGCGCCTGCGGCGCGGTGAGTGATGCGCGTCCCCGGGCGCTGGCCCACACCTCGACCTCCGGGCCGGTCAGTGCCTGCAGGCCATAGAAGTGGTCGGCGTGGAAGTGGCTGACGATGACGACGCCGATTGACTGCGTCGTGACAGCCGCGATTGCCCGTTTCATCGCGGCACCGAGTTCAGGCGTGCCGAGGGCATCGAACACGACGACGCCGGCACGCGTGACGACGAAGGCCGCATTCGAGTTGAAGGCGCGGTTGGCGGTCGAGGCCATGCTCGGGTCGCCCTGGAAATACCAGACGTGCTCCGAGGCACGGATTGGCGTCAGGCTCTGTTGGGCGAGTGCGCTACCGACCAGAAGAACATAAGCTGCCAGCGCGAGGCCGCCGTGGAGCAAGCGATGGCAAACGGTCATCATCGGTCGTAGCGGCCGAGCCGCACCTGGGTATTGCCGGGCTTCAAATGGCGCATCGAAGGCATGACCAGCACGGTGTCATCGTACGGCGCCGACCATACGGTGTCACCGTCGCGCGCGATCGGGGTGCCCGCCTTCGGCACGATGCCGAGGCCTTCGATCGGTACCAGAAACTCGAAGGCCATCGAACGGGCGACCACCGGCTCGGTGACGCGGACGACGCGCTGGGCACTCGGCAGCGGCACGGTCAGGCGCGGCGCGATGCGGTCATAAGGCACGCTGCCGGTGGCGGCCAAGAAGCGCAGCGAGGTGTCGCGCGCGACAGCGACGGCGCGCTTTTCCCAATGCTGGCCGCATTCAATCAGCAGCGACTGCTTGGGGCTGGCCGGATCGTTGAAGCCGCCGCGGTCGCGCATCCGCAGTCCCGCCGGATGACCCGTGTCGATCAGCAGATCCGCTGGCAGGCCGACCTTGCGCGCGAGTTCGATGTGCTTGTCAACCATGCCGCAAACCATGATCGGGCGGCCGGGCTCGTGCATCGAGTGCAGGTCGAGAAGGAAGTCCGCTTCATCGACGAACGGCCGCAGCTCGCGTGCCCGCCGCAGTTCCGCTGAATCGCGCGGCCCAAGAAGCACGTCGTCGGCCCAGACACGGTTGTAGTCTTCGTCGATGTAGCGCGAAGCGTCGGGGTCGTCGAAGTCGAAGCGCGCAAAGGCCTCGACGTTGGCGAAGGCGACGATCAGCTTCCCTGCCTGCGGGAGCAGCCCGCTGTCCAGCACTTCGATCAGTGCGTGCGCGCCGCAGAACTCATTCCCATGCGTCAACGCCTGGAGCATCACGGTAGGCCCGGGTCGGCCCGAGTCGAAGCTGTGCACGAACTCGATCCCACTCGAACTGGCGCGGTACGGTTCGATGTCCGGCGGACGGACCTCGATCGGATGATGTTCAACCACGGCGCATTTCCTTGTCGATGTAGTCGCGGATCGCCTCGAGCATCAGCTGAAGGTTTCGCTGCAGTGGCGCGAAACCGGCATGCCGGGAGCGCACCGACTCGTCCATGTAAAGCCGCTTGTTGATCTCGACCTGCAGGCTGTGGCGGCCGCGACCCGGGTCGGAGTAGGCCCGCACCAGTTCGACCCCCTTGTAGGGGTCGTTGAGCTTGACCACGTAGCCCATGGCGACCAGCGTGGCGCGCACGAACTCGGTGAAGGCCGGATCGCAGGTCGTGCCGTCGCGATCACCGAGCACGAAGTCGGCACGCGCCGTGCCTACGCCGCCTTCGCCCATCGCGCCCGCGACCGAGTTCATCGAATGGCAGTTGAGGTGGTAGACCACCCCGTGCTCGGCATATGCAGCGTCCAGAAGCTGACTCAAGGTGCGGTGGTACGGGGCATGGAAGCGGTCGATGCGGGCCTTGACCTCGTCGACACGCAGCTTGCGCGAGTAGATCGGCCGGCCGTCGTCCAGCGTGCGCCAGATCAGCGCCTTGCCAATGCTCGCCTTGCCGCTGGGCACGTAATCGTGAGGCCAGCTTCCTCCCTCGATCAGGTGCAGATCGATGTCGCCGTGATGGCGGTTCGGATCCAGATAGGTGCGCGGGTAGCGTGCCGCCAGCAACGGCACGCCGCGCTCGACAGCCGGCAGATACAGTTCATCGACGAAGCAGTCTTCGCCGTCGCGCAGGTCAAACTCGGAGACCACCGCATCGAAATCCGCAGGGAAATCGAATCCCGAGTGCGGCGAATCGAGGACCAGCGCGACCGCGGGTCGGGCCGGTCCGTGCAGGGTCAGCGCCTCAGTGGTCATCGACATGGCGGATCAAGCGTCGTGGTGCATCAGTGCTCGTTCAGGTGGCACGCCGACCACCGACCCGGGCCGACCTCGCGCAAGGCCGGCGCCTGCGACGAGCATCGCGGCATCGCGTGCGGGCAGCGCGGATGGAAGTGACATCCGCCGGGCGGCGCGAGTGGCGACGGGATCTCACCCTTGATCGGCACGAAAGTGCGGCGCCTGCGATCCAGCCGCGGCACCTCGAACAGCAGGGCCTGGGTGTAGGGATGGTTCGGGTGGGCAAAAAGTTCCTCGGTCGGCGCCATTTCCACGATGCGGCCGAGGTACATGACGACCACCCGGTTCGACAGGTGCCGCACCACGCCGAGGTCGTGGCTGATGAAGAGATACGTCAGGTCGTAGGTGTCGCGCAGATCCATGAACAGGTTCAGCACCTGCGCCTGGATCGATACATCGAGCGCTGCCACCGCTTCGTCACAGACCAGGAACTCGGGTTTGACGGCGAGTGCCCGCGCGATGCCGATGCGCGCCCGCTGCCCACCGGAAAACTGATGCGGGTAGCGCGGCGCAAAGGACGGGTCGAGCCCGACCCGCTGCAACAGCTCGGCGACGTAGTCACTGACATCCGCGCGGGTGACGATGCCGTGCACGCGCGGTGCCTCGCCGACGATGTCCGTCACCCGCATGCGCGGATTCAGCGACGCGAACGGGTCCTGGAAGATCATCTGGATCGGACGCCGCACACCCGGATCGGTAGTCAGCGGCTCGCCGCGGTAGCGCACGGTCCCCTCGCTGGGCGCGTGTAGGCCGCAGGCCAACCGGCCGAGAGTCGACTTGCCGCACCCCGATTCGCCGACGAGCCCGACCACTTCCCGCGCGTCGACATCGAAACTGACACGGTCCACGGCGTGCACGGTGTGCTCGCTGACCGCCGCCCCGAGCGCGCGCGCCAGCTTCTCGATCGCGTCCAGCTTCTTGCTGAAACGCTTGCTCACCGCCTCGATCCTCAGCAGCGCGCTCACGCGAGCTCCAGCGGATGCACGCAGCGGACCGACCGCCCATCGGTCGTTTCGAGCACCGGCAGCGTCGCGCACCCTGCGTCGGCTCGGTCACAGCGTTCGCGAAACGCGCAGCCCGGCCCGAGTCGCAGCAGCGACGGTGTTGAACCCCGTATCTGCCGAAGCCGCGCGCCGGGTTGGGTCGCCGCGGGCACTGAATCCAGCAGCCCCCGCGTGTAAGGATGGCGCGGTGCATCCAGCACGTCGGCGGCGTCCCCCATCTCGACGATGCGCCCGGCGTACATGACTGCAATGCGGTCGGCGAGCCCCGCAACGACCGCCAGATCGTGCGTGATCCAGATCAGCGCCGTGCCCGATTCCCGTACCAGTTTCTGCATCTCGTAGAGGATCTGGCCCTGCACCGTGACGTCGAGTGCGGTAGTCGGCTCGTCGGCGATGATCAGATCGGGCTTGTGCAGCAGCGCGATCGCGATGGCGACCCGCTGGCGCATGCCGCCGGAGAACTGGTGCGGATACTGTGCAAGCCGCTCGACAGCCGAAGCGATGCCGACGCGGCCGAGCGCTTCGATGGCGCGCTGGCGTGCCGCTTCGCGCGTTGTGTCGTCGTGCGCAAGCACTGTCTCGACCATCTGGGTCTCGATCGACAGGACCGGATTCAGCGTCATCATCGGGTCCTGGAAGATCATCGCGATCCGCTTGCCACGCAGGCGCCGCAGCGACTCGGGCGCCGCACCGACGAGTTCCAGGCCGTCGAATTGCAGGCTGCCGGCAGCGATCCGGCCCGGCGGGTCGATCAGCCCGAGGATCGAGAATCCGGTCACCGATTTGCCGGAGCCCGACTCGCCCACCAGGCCGAGCACTTCGCCGCGGGCGACTTCGAACGAGACATCGGCGACGGCGGGCAGCACGCCATCGCGCGTTGCGAATTCGGTGCGCAGACCCGACACCTTCAGCAACGGCCCGACCCGGCTCATCGCGAGAGCCTCGGATTCAACACGTCGCGCAACTGGTCGCCGACCAGATTGATCGCGAGGATCGTCAGCAGCAGAGCGACTCCGGGATACACGCTGATCCAGTACTTGCCCGACATCAGGACTTCGTAGCCATTAGCGATCAGCAGGCCCAGCGACGGCTCCGTCGGCGGCAGACCGAGACCGAGGAACGACAGCGTGGCCTCGAGCGCAATCGCATGCGCGACCTGCACCGTGCCGACCACGATCAGCGGCGGCAGCGAATTCGGCAGCAGGTGCCTGAGGACGATGCGCCAGGCGCCGAGCCCGAGCGCGCGCGCGGCCTCGATGTACTCCTTGTGGCGTTCCACCAGCGCGGCAGAGCGCGCCGTACGCGCGTAGTAGGCCCACTGCACGGTAACCAGCGCAATGATGATCTTGTCAACACCCTTGCCGAGAACCGCCAGCAGGATCAGCGCGACGAGGATTGCCGGGAAGCCGAGCTGGATGTCGACGATGCGCATGACGATCTGCTCGAAGCGCCCGCCGAGGTAGGCGGCCAGCACGCCGATGACTGCACCCAGTGTCAGCGCAATCACACCGCTGGCGATACCCACGTAGAGCGACACACGCAGCCCGTAGATGATCGCCGAGAACATGTCGCGCCCCTGGCCGTCGGTGCCGAGCCAGTAGGTCATGCCGTCCGCAGCGGTGGCGCCCGGTGGCAGGCGCGCGTCAAGCAGGTCGAGCTTCGCCAGGTCATAGGGATTCTGCGGCGCGATCCACGGCGCCAGCAGCGCAATCGCCACGATGACGACCAGCAGTGCCAGTCCGATCAACGCCAGCCGGCTTTCGGCGAACTGCCTGCGGAAGCGCCGCCACGGCGTCTCGACCAGCGGTGCCGGAACGACGACGGTGCTCACCCCTTCACCTCCGACAGGCGCACGCGCGGATCGAGTACCGAGTACAGGATGTCGACCACGAGGTTGATCAGGATGAACATGAAGACGACGACCAGCAGGTAGGCGACCACGACCGGCCGGTCCAGCTGGAAGATCGAATCGATGACGAGTTTTCCCATCCCTGGCCAGGCGAAGATCGTTTCCGTCACCACTGCGAACGCAATCACCGACCCCAGCTCGAGTCCCACCACGGTGACCAGCGGGATCAGGATGTTCTTCAGCAGGTGCACGCCGATGACGCGTGTGTTGCTGAGTCCCTTGGCTCGGGCGAACTTGATGTAGTCGAGCAGGCTCTGCTCGCGCACCTGGGCGCGCGTCAGCCGGATGATCAGCGACAGCTTGAAGAGCGCCAGGTTGATCGCGGGCAGCAACGCGTACCTCAGGCCGTCCCAGTTGAAGATCGACAACTGCAGGCCGAAGACGTTGGTCGTCGGTCCGCGACCGGTGGAGGGCAGCCAGCCCAATGTGACGGCAAACACGAGGATGAGGATCAGTCCCACCCAGAAGGTCGGCAGCGAGAAGCCGAGGATCGACCCGGCCATGATCGTCTTTGCAAGCGGGCTGTGGGGTCGGAGCCCGGCATACAGTCCCAACGGTATGCCGAGCACGACCGCAATCACCATCGCCAGGAAGGCGAGTTCGAGCGTCGCCGGCATGCGCTCGAAGATCACCTCGAGCGCCGGGCGTGCGTAAACAAAGGAGTTGCCGAGGTTGCCGGACAGCGCACCGCGCAGGAAGCCGACGTACTGCTCGTGCAGCGGCTTGTCGAGGCCGAGCGCCTTGGTGGCGCGATCCTTCTCGATCTGGTCAGCCGACGGATTGACCAGGATCTCGACCGGGTCGCCGATCATGAACAGGCCGCCGAACACCAGCACTGAGGTGATCAGCAGCACCAGCAGCGTCTGCGCCAGACGCCGGAGGACAAACACCGTCATGGCGCGCGCCTCGTCAGCGCAGTTTCCCGGTGCGCTGCATCCATCGTGCAGTTGTCATCGCGGTTGCCGCCCGGCCACCCTA
>Ga0209496_10000040_pt1 | contig 13641 bp, 17 predicted proteins | sample Plant_0915_D1_FD_187692 | JGI IMG/M metagenome (GOLD analysis project Ga0209496, IMG submission 187692) | Wetland microbial communities from Old Woman Creek Reserve in Ohio, USA - Plant_0915_D1 (SPAdes) (version 2) | ecosystem: Environmental > Aquatic > Freshwater > Wetlands > Sediment ...
AGGCCATAAGGGGTGATTGGGAACCAAACTGGAAAAACAGTAATCAAGAGAAATGGTTTCCAATATTTAATTTGTCCTCCGGGTTCAGTTTTTCGAATTCGGATTACTACTACGATAACACGGATACGACTGTCGGCTCGCGCCTTTGCTTTGAAACATCTGAGCAATCGGATTATGCCGGGAAGCAGTTCCTTTCGATTTATAAGGATTTATTAACTTAATAATTAATATTCAAATGACAACACAAAAAAAAGACTTTGACTTTAGGACCATAAAGTCCTTTGAAGATGCTTGCCAAAAAGAGGCTGTAGATCCAATTAAACTTCCTGATGTATCAATGATCCCTGAAGAATTCAGAAAGGCAATAATTAATGCCTATAAGCTGATGATTATTTATAAAGCGATCAATAACGGGTGGATAGCAGATTGGGGTAACATCAATCAGTATAAATACTTTCCATGGTTTGAAGTTTTGTCCTCCGGGTTCGGTTTTTCGAATTCGGTTTACAACTACGGTATCACGGATGCGAGTGTCGGCTCGCGCCTTTGCACCGATACACGAGAAAAGGCATTGTATATAGCAGATCAGTTTGCTACCGAATATAAGGAGTTCTTTCTATATACCGAATAATTAATTTGGGTTGTATGCTGTGATGCTGGCAGTTTTGTCCTCCAGGTTCAGTTTTTCGAATTCGAATTACAACTACGATAACACGAATACGAATGTCAGCTCGCACCTAAGCTAAAGAACAGCATAGACCTTGCCTACATGGCAAAAAATGATCTTATTGCGAATAGCGTTGGTACTAAAAGGGAAGGCGATATTATAAAGCAAAGGCATGAAAAGAAAAGGAAATTTACACGAAAAGATATCAAGCATTGAGAATCTTAAACTAGCTGATTCGATTGCTAGAAAAGGCAAGTTAAAGCAGCCAGGTGTTATAGCGCACGATTTAAACCGAGAAACCAATATTCTTAGTTTGCATGAAATGCTCAGGAGTAAAACATACAAGACATCACAATACACCACATTTACTATTTTTGAGCCAAAGGAACGACTTATTTTCAGGTTGCCATATTTTCCTGACAGGATCACCCATCATGCAATCATGAACATATTGGAGCCTATATTTGTCTCTAATTTCACTGCTGATACTTATAGTTGCATAAAGAAGAGGGGAATTCATGCAGCTGCTAATGCTCTGAAGACAACCTTGAGGGATGAGTATGGAACGCAATACTGCCTAAAGTTGGATATTAAGAAATACTATCCTAACGTGGATCACACAATTTTAAAGCAGTTGCTCCGGAGAAAATTTAAAGATAATGATCTACTTTGGCTGCTCGATGAGATTATTGAAAGCACATCCGGTTTGCCTATTGGTAATTATCTAAGTCAATACCTAGCAAACTTCTACCTATCATATTTTGATCACTGGCTTAAAGAGAACATGAAAGTAAAGTACTATTTAAGATACGCTGATGATATGGTAATTCTATCCGATAATAAACCTTATCTACATAAAAAGCTATCTGAGATTAGAACATACCTGCACGATAATTTAAAACTTGAAATTAAAGACAATTACCAGATATTTCCAGTAGATTCTAGGGGAATCGACTTTGTGGGTTATGTATTTAAACATACACATACCAGGTTGAGAAAAAGCATCAAGAAGAACTTTGCACGGATGCTACATAATAAAAAAAATCCTCAGTCAATTGCTTCTTATAGGGGATGGTCAATTCATTGTAATAGTAAAAACCTTATCAATAAATTACTTCATGAATAGTTTCAGCCAATTTAATATTAAAAGCACTGCAAGAGGTTTTGAGGGTGATAAAATTAAAATATTGAAGATCCTAAACAGGGAGATTATTGTACATCATTTTAAGATTGAAGATTCAAAGGTGTTTAAGGACCGTGGATCAGGTAAGTGTTTACAGCTTCAGATAGCATTTAATAATGAGAAGCATGTTCTATTTACTGGATCAACATGCTTAATTGAAATGATTCAGAAAATACCAGAGACTGGATTTCCATTTTCTACAACAATAATTCAAGAGAACGAAAGATATGTTTTCACATAATCATTAACATGAAAAGACAATCTATATCATTACGTGCTGAATTAGAATTAGTTCAATCTATACAACATGCTAGTAAGAGTATAAAGTATTTTTGTGCATCAGCTCATGAGGCTGTTGATGCGTTAAAGAAATTAGAAACTGCATGTAAGTTAATGAAGATAACGTTTTCAATGAGGCCAACACCCAAAGGTACTGTGAACACTATGTAGCGTAAGCGGTATGCGTTGCGACCCCCGCACTGTGAGTTATTGACCGATTTTTAAACAGGTGTAGTTAATATGTAGTTTATTTTGTACTATTTGTTATAAATAGACTACAGTAAATGAATGTAATTAGCTTACAAGATTTTGCCAAATTGGCAGAGATTGAAACAAAACAGATATCTGTCTATTTAAGTAGGGGCAAAATATTTGCAGATAAGATAATTGGAAAGGGTAAAGGCCGTGTAGTAACTTTTGATTGCGATCATCCGGCAAACAAAAAGTTTCTAATGGACCGGTCAATTCTAGTTGGGAACAAGAAGCCAGACACTGTTGAAAATACAGATGATCTTTCTCGCGTAATTGATGATGACTCAGATTTAAAAGATCTGCATACTCCTGAACAACCTCTCCCAGCATCTGCACCTGAAGGAAAGAAACTATCCGGTTACGAGTTGGATGTTCAACTGAAAAGAGCTGAGCTCGGGTTAAGAAATCAGAAATCAGAAGTAAATAAACTTTTAATCGCAAAAGCAAAAAAAAGACTCATCTCTACAGACATAGTCGGGCGGGCGGTTTCCGAAGTTGTGCACCGTTACCAGGCATCTTTTGTACAATTAACAGACCAGCTGATCAGGGACACTCTTAATTCTATCCAAGCAGACAATAAAATACTTACTGAAGCTCTTTCCAGGTTAACCGATATTGCGAATGAGGTAGGCGAACGTGCAATTACTGAAGCAAAAATTGCAATTGAAAACAGTGCATCAGACTCAATATCCCTTGCAAAATGAAAAACATTGATGAAGCATTCCCTGTATTGGAGCAAAAGGAACAGATTGATGAACTGTTTTCGCTATTTTACCGGAAGATTACCAAGGAACTTCCATCGGAATGGGCCAGTAAATTCAGAGTACTTACCAGCGATGTGACTGCATTTCCGGGGAAAGCATCCCTCGATAGGTTTCCTTATTGGATTGAACCTCTTAACCGATTATCTCCTGATGATCCGACCCACATACTCACAATCATGGGAGGGGCCCAGATCGGAAAGTCAACAAACTTCATTGAAAGCGGGATTGGTTACATTATAAAGAATCATCCCGGAAACATTATACTGACATCTGCAGATAAAGAACTTTCACGTGGGCAAATGAGTAAGAAGATTGACCAGATGATTGCCAGTTCCGGGTTGGCCTTCCTAATCCGGCCAAATACAATGAAGAAACGAAACCTGAAGACTGGTGACACGGATACCATGAAGGAATTTCCGGGAGGATCTCTGACTGCTCAATCAATAAAAGCTGTGGATAAGATCCGACAGAATTCTTTCAGGTATGGTTTCTTTGATGATTTTGAAGCAGCGGTTCGTTCCGAAAAACAGGCAGGTGATATCATCGATCTAGTTATGATGAGGTTCAATTCCTTCAAGGATAAGATGAAGATTTGTTTTATATCCACTCCGGAGATAAAGCAAACATCTTTGATTGAACCTGCATTTCAAATGGGAGATCAAAGATATTACTTTATGCCGTGTCCACTTTGTGGAGCTTACATCCGGTTTGAATGGTATCTGAAAATTGAAGGAGAAGAGAAGCTTCATGCTGGAGTTGTGTTCGAGAAAGATGAAAATAATCACCTGGTTGAAAGTTCTGTTGGGTATGTATGCCCAGAATGTAAAGGATTTTTCACGGAAAAACATAAACGTGACATGCTGGCCAATGGGGAATGGAAACCGACCGGTATTCCATCACGGCCAGATTGGTTAAGCTATCATATTTCTGGTTTATATTCACCTCCCGGATTTTTTGACTGGACTCATCATGCCCGTCAATGGCTTAAGATTTTTCCAGGCGGAGGTATAGTTAAGGATTCTAGCCTGCAGGTTTTTAATAACCTTGTACTTGGATTGACTTATGAAGAGAGAAAGAAGGAAGTAAATGCTTTGTTGATTTCAAGAAATACAAGGGATTATCAAATCGGAACAATCCCAAAAGACCTTTCGATATCGGACGGGAACGGAAAGGTTATGCTTCTAACTTGTGCATGTGACTTGAATGGAACCGAAGAGGATGCTCGTTTAGATTGGGAGCTACTTGCTCATTCTTCCGGTGGCTCTACTTATTCAATCGACCACGGAAGTATTGGTACTTTTCAACGCGGATCTACAACTGAAGAAAGAGAGAAGAAATCATATTTCCATGGTGTACCAAATACAGTTTGGGATGAACTCCGGGAGGTTATTAAGAAAGAATACCATCCAACTCCTGATGGGGAGATTATGAAGATTGCAATTTGTGGAATTGACACCGGTTATTTTACCCAGCTGGCTTATCAGTTTATTGACACCGGTGTTACAGGTTGCCACATTGTCGGTCTTAAGGGAGACCCTGAAGAAAAGAACCGGAGGCTTTCAGCTGATACACCAATTTACCGGGAGGCCCGCGAGAGGAATGATCTATACTGGGTACAATCAAATCAAATTAAAGATACGCTTTCCGAATGGATGAAACTTAAATACCAGAAAGGATATCCACAACCGTCCGGGTTCATGAACTATCCAACCCCAGCGGATAATAAATATACCTTCCAATATTTTGAGCAGTATGAAGGTGAATCCCGGAAACCCGTATTGAATACGAACGGTATTGAGATTGCTTTTGTTTGGGAAAAGAAGACCCAACAATCTAAAAACCACTGGTGGGATTGTCGTGTTTATAATATTGCATTGCGGGATATTTTCATTAAAATAATCTCAAAGTCTATGAAAGTTCCGATCACGTGGGGGGATTTCTGCGAGCTTATGAAATAAAAAATCAATACAGTTAAGGGATATGTGATTATATTAACACCCTTCTTAATTGATAAAAATAAGTTGTAGAATATAGTGCAAATATAATGCGCTAATGTTTTACGATAATCCGGCTGAATATCTCAACGCTGCTCCCGACGTTATAACCCGGATTAACAGACTCACCACCATTATCAACAATCTGGAAACTTGTGCCGTTAATGCTGCATCCAATGCTGATGTGCAGAATTATTCCTTTAATGACGGTCAAAGTACTATATCCACAAATTATAAATCGCTTGAAGAGATCACAAGATCAATCGAACTATTCGAGAAAATAAGAGAACGTCTTATTAATCGCTCACAGGGAAGATTAACAATTCTTCGGGACGCTGATATTTTACCAAGATACTGATGGGAAAAATAGGAAGCTACATATCAAACAAGTTACTTACTGCCATATTCAGGCAATCAGGATTTCCTTTCTATAATGGTAATGCTCCTTTAATTGTTTATCAACCTTACAATGGTGAAAAAACACCTGGAGAGTTAGGCGCTGTCAAGAATTACGTTCCCGATTTTGTGACACTATCTGCCAGGAGCTGGCAAGCATATACCGAAAGTGAAATTGCCCAATTAATTATTCATAATTTTCTTTTATGGACAATTGGTACGGGGTTAAAATTCAAAGCGGAACCTGAAAAAAACATTCTTGAACAATCCGGAATTAAGGTTAGTATTTCTGATTTTATAAAACTTACGGAGAGCCGGTTTAATTTATTCCTAGATTCTCGTAGGTCAACTAATACAAGGTTAAAGACTTTTCATCAATTAGCATTTGAGGCGAAGAAACATGCCATTATTGGAGGAGACGTTCTTATTGTTCTTGATTACGGACGGCCAAATGATAATGTAAAATCAGTTACGGCCCGGATGATTGATGGTTATTATATTCAGGATCCAATCAATAATATAAATTCTGATAATAATAATAAAGTTTTCAATGGTGTAGAGATTAATGAATACGGTGAACCTGTAGCTTATTGGGTACTCATTGAAGACATGAAAGTTATAAGGATTCCCGCACATACTCCAACCGGGTCCCTTCAGGCTTTCATGGTATATGGGCTTGATTACAGAGTTGATACTTATCGTGGTATGCCACTTTTATCAGCAGTTCTTGAAACTTTAAAAAAGCTTGATCGGTATAAAGAAGCAACTGTAGCAAGTGCGGAAGAGCGGGCAAAAATACCTTTTACAGTTGAACATGCTCAATATTCCACGGGTGAAGATCCGTTACAAAAGTTAAAAGCAGCGGCTGGACACGGATCAGATACTGGAACACAGCAGATCACAAACGAAATCCTAAAAGTTACTGCAAGTAATATTGCTTATACTACCGGGAAACAGGTTTTCAATATGCCTATTGGGGCTACAATGAAAAGTCTGGACAATAAGAATGACCTGTACTTTAAGGATTTTTATTTTACAAATTTCGAAGTTCTTTGCGCAACTGTAGGAATTCCACCTGAAGTTGCACTCAATAAATATACAAGCTCTTTTTCGAGTTCTCGCGGAGCAAATAAGAACTGGGAACACAAGGTCCTGTACGAAAGGGAAAAGATTGACCTTGAATTATACCAGCAATTTTACAATTATTGGCTTGAACTTGAGATTTATAATAACCGGATACAAGCACCAGGATATGTAATTGGTAGAAACTCCGGGGACTTTATGCTTATAGAGGCATACCAGAAATGCCGTTTTATTGGTGCAAAAATGCCGTTTATCGATCCTTTAAAAGAGGTTCAAGCGGCACGTGCAAAACTTGGTGATCAAATTACTCCTCTTGCTACCTATGAACAAGTAACAGAAGAATTGAACGGTGGAGACTGGTCAAATAATATTGAACAGGCAAAGATTGAAAGGGACAAGGCAAAAGAGTTGGGTTTCGAACCAGGTTATGAAAAAGAGCCTATTGAACCCAAAGAACCCGAAAACGAACCTAAAGATTAATCATCATGAAGGAACTTATGCTTTATTCTCATTTGGACCAGTTATCTGCAGAATGGCTGATAAGAGAACTATCATGGGTTGGTGAAGATCAGGTTTATTCAATGAGGATGTATTGTCCCGGTGGAGATGTTGAAGCAACCTGGGGGATAATTGCAAAAATGCAGGAACTGAAACAGAAAGGATGCCATTCGATAGCCAAAGTAGACGGCATGGCAGCCAGTATGGCCGGTGTATTATTGTGTTTCTTCGATGAGCGTGAGGCTTTAGATGTATCCAATATCATGCTTCACAGGGCTATAATGGCTGAACGGGATTCAGAAGGTAATCCGATTGAAATGACACCGGAAGATATTCAATACCTGGCAAAAGTCAATTCAGATTTAAAAACAAAGTTGAAACAGGTTATTAATGATGGTATTCTAAAGCAACTGAAAGGAGTAACAATTGACGATTTGTTCAATAAGAAGGAAAGAATAAACTGTTGGTTAAATGCAGATGAAGCCAGACAAGTAGGTTTAGTAACAAAAGTGGTTACGCTTGATGCGAGCACTTCACAATATATGGCTAAAGCAGTTGCGGCATGTTATGACCCAACTCAGAGGCCTAAGGCCACGGCGGCCACAGCCGGTAACAATCAAACAAATGCTATTAAAATGACAGCAGAAGAATTCAAAAAAGAGAATCCGGAAGCTTATGCAGCCATTGTTAAGGAAGCAGGTGAGGCCGCTGAGAAAGCATCCAAGGCTAAGTTTTTAGCCGCTTTGGGTGTTAGCGAAGACGGTAAAGGTATAACTACCCCTCCCACGGTTGATCCGAGCGTAATTTCGGCAGCCGTTGAAGCTACTCTGAAGACAATGGGCATCACCCGGATTGAAGGTGCTCAACCAGGTCAAACAGCAACTGCCACAGCTAAACAAGCAGCTGAAGCTTCCGAAGCCGAAAAAAAGGCCAAGGCTGAAGAAGATAAAAAGGTGGAAGCTAATCTTAAGGCCGAACTTGATACAATCGTAACAGGAGGTAAAAAATGAGTGAAGTAACGAATGTGTTGCAAACTGGAAGCCAGTTAACAACCAATTACGACAAGTCCAAGATCTTTCTGGGTGGTAACAGGTACGCAAAAGCTACCTACAAGAATACTACTGGTGCAGCTGTTACTTTACCAGCAGGTACGCTAATGGCAAAAAGGACTGCTATTGCTGTTGATACCACCAATGCCATCGGTAATCTCGTCCCATTCGCTTCAGCTGATACTGAAGGTGGTGCAATTCCTGTTGGTATCCTTGCACAGGATCTTAATGCAGTTGCAAATGGAGCCTCTGTACTTAATGTTGTCTATTGCATTGGAGGTGATTATGACCTTGATGCTCTTGATTTACAGGGTGCAGATACATTGGCAACAATTGTCAACGGAAAGGCAATCCGTGAGCATATTCTTGCCGAAACTCAACTGATCGGAGTTGTTGTCGATCAGCTGTCCGCTTTGGACAATCAATAATCAATAAGATGCCTTTAATTCCAATTCAACAGGCAAGACAGCTCTTTACACAGAGCTTCATTGGTTCATGGAAAGAAACTTTTCCTGTTACCAATTTTCTGCGTTCGTTTTTTAAAACGAAAACCGTTCCTTCGAAATACATTTCGCTGGAAGTAACTCGCGGCACTAAGAAAATTGCTGCTGATATCCTTCGTGGAACCGAATCCAACCGTAATAAGTTTGGACAGTCGACCGCAAAGGCTTTTCTTCCACCTTATTATGCTGAATCATTCACAAATGAGGATCTTGCATTATATGATCAACTATTTGCAAGAAGCGGTGAGGTAGCTGATTCTGAACTCGTAAAAGCCGCTGCAGAGGAGGTAAGAGATAATTATCTTGAGCTTCGCAATAAAATTGAGCGAGCCTATGAAGCACAGGCAGCACAGGTACTTCAAACTGGTAAGGTTACGACTTTAACGCTTGATGTTATCGACTATAAGCCGAAAAACACCTTGATCATGACTCTTACTACAAAATGGGATGCAGCAACTCCTGAGATCCTGAAGAGTCTGAAAGTAACTTGCGATAACCTGCGCAAAAACGGAGCATCTGCTTCTGAGTTTGATGTGATCATGGGTTCATCCGCTTTTGATTATTTTATCGAAAGTAAGGAATACAAGGACAACTTTGGTTTGATGCATTTATCCGTTGCTGATTATAATCTTCCAAGGATGAATGAAACCAGTGGCGCAGTTTTCCATAATCGCATTTCGGTAGGACCATATAAGGTGAATATTTGGACATACTCCGAAAGTTATACCAACTCATCTGGTGTAGACACTCCGTATATTGATCCCAAAAAGGTTATTATCATTGCCAAATCAGCTCAACTGTTCCTGTCTTTTGCAGCTGTTCCAAGGGTTCTTACTGATAATGGTGCAATGCAGAATCCTCAGTTCGCATCAGTCATTGATCAGGGAGCTTATGTTCTCAATAATTTCGTAAAACCGGAAGTTTCTTCGCACATTTTCGAAATTAAATCCGCCGGTCTGGCACTTCCAATGACCGTAGACCACACAGCCTGTATACAAGTATTAGCATAAACTATGAAATACAAAATAAATGTTCATATGCTAACTGGCAAAAAAGGAGCAAAGCTCTATAAAGGCCAGATTGTCGACGGCAAAGAGCTGGTCGATGGTTCTATTGATCATTTGAAGTCTCTTGGTTCGATTTCCGAGGTTGAGGAAAAAAAGGAAGAATCGAAAAAGGCTCCAAAAAAGGAAGATAAGCCTGAGTAATGGGCAGAATACTAACACTTGCGCGTAATGACGCTCATCGTATTTTAAGCGAAATGGGGTATGAAACTGCTATTACATTCACCCAGGGTGAAGAAGTGGTAGTGGTTAATGGACTTGGTTTGGTACATCATCTATCTTTTGACACTGATGGAGCCATGGTTAATACCAAAAATGCCCATATAACGGTTAGTGAGCAGGCTCTGATAAGTGCCGGAATTACTCCGCGCAACTCAAATGGTGAGGTTTTTATGCGCAACGTGTTAGTGTCTTTTGCCGATTCTACAGGTACCGTGAAGCAATACACTGTGAAAGAGAATTATGCGGATGAATCTTTGGGAGTAATCGTTTTAATCCTGGGGAAATATGCTCAGTAACATCATTTCCACACAGCGCTTTGAATTGATCAGGGATGCCATTGGCCGTGTTCTCACAGCTGAATTGGCAAACCAGGTTACTTTAAATGAGGCTGAAGATGAACTGGGTATTGCTGTTAATATTTATCTTGAAAGAACATGCCCTCTGGATAAAGAAGAACTTCCTGCAATCAATATAGTGTACTCTGATACTGATTTTACTGATGAAACAACATCAGTCACCAGCCGTGGGGATAATAAATACTTAATTGAGTGCTATGTTAACAGTGCATCCGATGCAACGGATAGTGGTGATAAAAAAGCGGCCATTTTACTGTCAAAGATTATGGGTATGGTTCGTGCAATTCTTATGAATAATCGGAATTTATACCTTGATTTTACAGAAAAATTTATTCAAACACGCCGTATTAAGACCATAACACGAACAAAACCTCGGATAACCAACGATGCTGAAAATATAATATCCGGTCTTCTGGAGGCTCATTATTTCGCAGAAGAGGATACAGAATTACAGACTGCAGAAATTGGGACTCTTTTGGATACTGTTGTAAAGCTTCATGATACTGACAAGGGTTACAAGTACGAAATTGTAAATACTTAAGAAAATGACTATGATTTCCGATGCCGTAAGCGAAGCTGCAAGATCCGCAGTGGTAGGATACAAAGTGACAAAGGGCGATTATGCACTGACATCACCGAATCTTCCCATGAGGGTTGCAATTTTGGCTGAGGCTAATACCGATAAACAAACGGGCCTATCATTAGACCCATTTGTTGCCACATCGCTTGCGAAGGTGGCTGAAAAAATGGGCGTAGGCTCCCCGGCTTATCTTGCCATGAGGATACTTCGTCCTTTAAATGGAGGTGGACTTTCCGGGATACCTACTATTATTTATCCGGTTGCATCGGCTGCTGGTGCCACTGCAACAATTACTACGGTTACCATTACAGGTACATCTGCAACAAAAAATGCTAAGCATACTTTGATCATAGGTGGACGGCCATCGCTTGACGGTCAGAGTTATGGCATTAATGTTGAAGAAGGTGATACCCCCACTGAAGTGGCAGCAAAATATATTGCCGCTATAAATGCAGTTTATGGTTGTCCAGTTACAGCCGCTGCAGGTACCGCCGGAGTATTCACACTAAATTCAAAATGGAAAGGGATATCGAGTGTTTTTGTTACATCGGTTGAAACTGATAGCGAAGATGCCGGGTTGACTTATGCCATTGCCCCGGTTGCTGGAACAGGAGCACCTGTAATAACTACCGCGCTGGAAAAATTTGAAAACAACTGGAACACAATTGTTGTAAATCCTTATGGGGACAATACAGATGTTCTGGATGATCTTGAAGCGTTCAATGGACGTCCTGATCCCGAAACTCCTACAGGAAGATATCAGGGTATTGTTTTCAAACCGTTTGTTGCGTTGTTTTCAAGGAGCACAACTGATCCTATTACAGACGTTGTGGTTACTGCCAGGGTGAATGATTGCACAAATGTGTACTGTCCGGCTCCGAATGTAAGTCATTTACCGGTGGAGGTTGCCGCAAATGTAGCCAGGCTGGTTGCTGTTGTTGGTCAGAATTCACCGCATATCGATGTAAATGATAAGGCCTATCCTGATGCAATTGTCGGCGCTGTCAACATTGGCAACTATAATGATTACGAGTACCGTGACTTAGCCATTAAAGCTGGGTTATCCACTGTGGATTTTGTTGGCGGTGATCTTGTAATTAAGGATTTGGTAACTACCTATAACCCGGCCGATGAGGTTACGCCACAGTTTAAGTATGTGCGCAATCTTATCCTTGATTGGAATATCCGGTATGCTTACAAACTACTAGAACAGGTGAACGTTGTAAATCATACACTGGTACCTGATGGTACTGTTGTAAGTGCAGATAACACAGTTTCACCGGCCCAATGGAAGGGAATTCTTTATAAAATGTTCGAATCTTTGGCAGATCGTGGATTGATTGCAGATGTAGATTTTTCGAAAGATAGTCTGCAGGTAAAGATTTCATCCACCAACCCTGACAGGTTCGAAACATTCTTCCGCTATAAACGCACCGGCATTGCCCGTATTGTATCAACCACCGCCGAAGCTGGATTTTATTACGGCGCTTAAACTCTGAATTATGTCATTTATAGGTTGTGATTTTTTGCAAATTGGAATAAAGCACCCTACGCTTGGAAGCGTAACGCTTTATCCGAAAGCCGGTGAAAATGGTCAGATTGAACCGGGTGGTTACACTACTGAAAGCGATCCGAAAGGCATAACCGGTAGCGGTGAAGCTATTTATAAACAGACAATAGGAAGATGGGTTGTTGAGACTCCTCCGATTGCCTGGAAACGTTCGGGCGTTGATACTCTTAACCAGGTTAAGAACATTGCAAATTCTTTTGAGGAGAGCGATTTCACTTTTGAATTAGCAGATGGAACTATCTGGGTTGGTAAGGGAAAGATTGTTGGCGAAATAAAAGGTGCCACTTATGATTCCACTATCCCCTTGAAAATGGAAGGTGGCGGGAAGCTTACCAAAATATAAAAGAAGTTGATAAAAGACATGCCGGGTGAAATGCCCGGCATTTTTAAACCTACATAAGAAAATGGAAAAAGAACTTATTTCAATCGAAGTATCAGAGAACGAATGGCGTACATTTTTGACCGAAAATGATGCCGAATCTTTAATCCCAGGTGAGTCTCCAAGTGACGAAAAAGAACGGGAAGAATACAATGCAAAAAAGACAGGTTTCTCCAGGGTGGTTAAGGCTATAAGTCGTGGCCAGGTTATAATTGAAAACGGAGTTATAACACAAAAATTACAGTATCCAATTACCGGAAAAGACAATGGAACAGTAGTGTTGGATAAGCTGGTATTTAATCAGCGTGTTGCAGTAAGAGACCGGGAGGATATTTTTAAAGGTGTGAATAATAAAGACTCCGGAGAGGTTCTATTGGCACAAAGAAAGTTTTGTGCAAAACTCACAGGAGTTGATATGATCCTATTGGGTAAAGTAGACCTGAAGGATGCAAAGATATCTGATCAAATCGTTTCCGTTTTTTTTATGTAGAGGGTAGGCGGGCATTCGATGCAGCTATCAGGTCGGTTGTTCGAATGTACCGCTTCACCCCGGAAACGCTTGATGAATTGTTTTGTGATGATTTGGATTTTCATGGCCTGTATTACTGGTACAATGATGCAAAGGAATATGCAAAAGAACTGAATTCAATAACCTAAATGGGAGCAACATTTTCAGCATCGGCAATATTTAGAGCAGTTGATATGATATCAGCTCCTGCCCGGCGTATGGAATCTTCAATGCAACGGTTCAGTAGCGGTATTAAGAATGTTGAGAAGAGTATAATTGGTCTTGGTGGAGCAT
>Ga0209496_10000043_pt1 | contig 13444 bp, 26 predicted proteins | sample Plant_0915_D1_FD_187692 | JGI IMG/M metagenome (GOLD analysis project Ga0209496, IMG submission 187692) | Wetland microbial communities from Old Woman Creek Reserve in Ohio, USA - Plant_0915_D1 (SPAdes) (version 2) | ecosystem: Environmental > Aquatic > Freshwater > Wetlands > Sediment ...
TTGTATCCGTTGGTCTTCTGCCCGATGGCCTCGGCCACCCATTCAGCCTTGAACCCACGCCAGCCACGTTCGCAGGACATCGCCAGCGCGTCCGACAGGGCGATCCTCGCCTTGGCCGCTTCCCGAGCGATCCCGTCGATCACCGTCTGGGTGACGGTTGTCTTCAGGGCCTTGCGGTGCTGAATCCAATCTGACGCAATCTGATCATTCACCCCCAATGCTGACAACGCGGCTTTTGCCGCGAACGCCGGAGGCGTGTCTTTAGTATTACGGTTCACTTTCGGTTCTATTACGGTTATGGGTGCACGTGGTGCAGGGGTGTCCTGCATCTGGTGCAGGGGTAGTCCTGCATCTGGTGCAGTCCTGAATTCTTTTTCAGGGGTGCACTCCTTTGCAGGGGTCGCTATCGGGTGAATGCGATATACAGTCGAGCGACCAGACCTGAAGTCGCGTGTGATGTGACCTGCTGACTCAAGGTCGGCAAGGTGGCCTCGCACGGCACGGTCGCACAGGCCTGTTCTGGAAATCATGGTTTGCACTGAAGGCCAGCAGATGCCGTGATCGTTCGCCTGATCGGCAAGGGAAATCAAGATCAACTTTGCTGGGCAGGACAGGTTCGCCTCCCATGCTGGGCCGAGAATTTTGTAACTCATTGCAGGTTCCTTTGAAGGTCGCCCTGTCCGGTGAGAAGTTCCGGAGTGGGGCGACTATTGCTAGTCTGGACGGGCAGACAAGGCGACCATCAAAGGTTCCTGCTACCCACTCTAATGCGTCTCTCACAACGCATGCGAATTATTTCACATCAGGCACATTTCGCAAAGCCTTATTTTTGCGCCAGCGTTTCGCGTTGGCCGCGTTGAAATCACGCAGGCAGGCAACGCAGCACCGGTTGGCGACCCAGCGCAGGGTGGCCCCGCAGTTGGCGCACGGTGACCCGTGGTACTGCTTGCCCTCGTTGGTCAGAATGACGTTGTGCAGCGGGCGTTTGCTCATGATGTGGCTCCCAGGAAGAGAACGGCGCCGATGATGGCGCCCAGGAAAAGGGCGAGGAAGTCGTCTCGGGTCATGATCATTCCTTTTGAGAAACCCAGCCGTCACTCAAGGCCAGACCATCGGCCTGCTGGCTCACCACGTCGCCAGACAGGAAGTAGATGCGCCAAGTGTTTCCGTACTCTGTGATCGCAATGACGTTGGTTCCGTGCAGGTGGTGGAGCGGCTGCAGTGTGGAGGGTTGGTTGATCCATTTACGGACTGGAAGATTTTTCATTGCCATCCTCCTAGCAGGGCGATGCAGCAATGAAGCGGCACACAGTCCATTCGCCATGCTCTGCCGCTTCCTTGGCAAGGTGCATGGCCTCGTTGCGGGTCTGGGCCTTGACCGTAACCACCTTTGGCACGGTTTCCTTGTTCAGTTGCCGGTTCCGGCAAAGACTCAGGACGACTCGGTAGGGTTGCTTGTTCATGATCATTCCTTTCCAGTAACAACGTAGGTTCCGAGTTTCGTGCTGATGCGGTCGCCAACATTGACCGGAAACAGGCCTCGGTACGGATAGCGGACATAGAGCCGTCCGTCTTTGGCTCGAACAAGGGTACATCCGCGGAATTTTTTGACTACGGCAAGCATGATCATGCTCCCGTGGCGATGTCGCGCTCGTCGACCAGTTCGATCGACGCGGTGTAGTCCCTCTGGGCCTCGGTCAAGCCAACCCAGACGGCGCGGTGCGCCTGCTTCTCACTCTCGGCGACGACGGTGCGCTCGATGGACGACCCGTTGCTGAACTCGACTACGAAATCAAATTGCTTCATGGTGGTTCTCCTGTGGTTGATTGCTTCAGAACCCGTAGTGTGCCACAGAAGACGAACCTTGTGTCAACTATTTTTTGGGGCCTGTTGCCGGCCACCTAAAAGTCCGGTAGCATCCGCCTTGCTGATCCATTCCTGTGGTTGAGGCACTAACCCCCCGAGTTCCTTCGAGCCTCGGGGGGTTTTTCATTTCTGGCCCAGGGTGCGGAAGCGTTCCAGCAGCACCTTCTGCTGCGCGGCCTCGAGGAACGGGCGCTCGTCGGCCTTCAGTTTGCCCCTGGTACCCAGTTCGACCTGCCACTGGATCGGCAGCGGGATGCCGCGGTTATTCCAGTTCGACACGGTGCATGGGTGCGAACCGATCGCCGCAGCGAAGGCGTTCTGGCTCCCGAAATACTTCTTGCAGTCTGCTACTTTCATGGTGACCTCCTGTGTAAGTGGCCGCATTATACTTCCCGACGCGATAAAAAATAATTTCACAACCTCGCAAAAAACGCTTGCGTGATTCTTTGCGCCGTGAAATAATCCGACTCATGGATCGGGTGACCGGTTCGGCGACGATGGTCTGGTTTCTCCAGCAGACGAACAAGCCGACCAACTGCCCGATCCAGCCTTCAAACCACAGGAGAATCAAGTGAGCAGCACAATGACCAAAACCATCAAGATGGCGAAGAACGCCCGTTATGAGTCCTACACCCTGCCCAACGGGTCTATCGGGTGGGACAACGGGGACGATGCCGCGCTGCGTATGCGTGGAGTCTCGAACGAAACCCTCGGCGAGTGGGTGGATGAAATCCGCGACCTGCCCAAGGGAACGAGCATCGAAAAGTACGGCCACCTGAACGTCGGCCACCAACGCATGAACCTTGGAAACATCCTTCGCGCAGCATGGAGAAACAAATGATCACCAAGTCACAAGACATCGTCCTCTCTCGAGACATCGACCTCAGTGCCACCTATCACGAAGGGCGCGGGGACGACACGATCCTGCTGAATTTCCACGCAGCGCATCACGGCTTTTCCAACTCGATCCACCTGTCAATCTCGGACGCGAAGAACTTCCGCAACGTCCTCAACAACCTGCTCGGAGAAAAAGAATGACCGACCAAACCAACCCCACCCAGCCAAGCATGGTGCCGGTTCTCAACGTCCTGCAGCGCATCAATGCCGTGCAGAAGGAAGTGGCGTACATCCAGAAGGATCGCTCGGTATCCACCGGTGCCAACGGCCCTTCGTACCGCGCCGTGAGCCACGACGCCGTCACCGCCATGCTGCGCCCGCACCTGATCAAGCATGGGATCGTCTATACCACCACGCTGGCCGACGAGTGCCACTTCGACACGAAGGAAGAAGGCTCGAAGCAACGCCTGTTCCGCGCCACCTTCACGATCTGCTTTGCCAGCATCGACAAGCCTGAAGACCGGATCTTCGTCACCCTGCCGGCCCACGCCCTGGACAACGGCGACAAGGCGCCTGGGAAAGCGATCTCCTACGCCACGAAGTACGCCCTGCTCAAGGTCTTTGCTCTGGAAACCGGCGAGGATGAAGAGTCACGCTACAAGTCTGACGACTACGACTTCGCGGCGGTTCTGGAAATGGCCGAGAACGCCACCGAGCAGGACGCACTGACCCTGCTGACCGAAGCGAAGGCCGCGGCCATGAGGTTGAAAGACCCAGCGGCCGCGAAGGCGATCGCGACAGTCGCGAAACGCCTCGGCGAGAAGTTCAAGAAGGGAGACAAGCAATGATCGAACAAGGCTCTGACGAGTGGTTCGCCATGAAACTGGGCAAGGTGTCCGCCTCGCGCATTGCTGACGTGGTCGCCAAGGGCAAGGGGAACGCGCCGAGCGCCACCCGCGCCAACTACGCCGCCCAGTTGATGCTCGAGCGCGTGACTGGCCAGAAGCAGGAAACCTACATCAACGCCGCCATGAACTGGGGCGTGGAGCAGGAGCCACTGGCAAGGCTTGCGTATTCGCTGCACAAGGGCGTCGAGGTCGAGGAGGTATCTTTCATCGACCACCCCTTCATTCTGCGCTCTGGGGCCTCCCCTGACGGTCTGGTGGGTACCGATGGCATGCTGGAGATCAAATGCCCGAATACGGCCACCCACATCAAGTGGGCGCTGGCTGGCGAGGTTCCTCCGGAGCATGCCCTGCAGTTGCATTGGCAGATGGCCTGCACGGGTCGCCAGTGGAATGACTTCGTTTCGTTCGATCCGCGCATGCCGGAGGGCCAGCAGTTGTTCATCCGCCGCCTGCTGCGCGACAACGACCTGATCGACAAACTCGAGTCGGAGGTTGTTTTCTTCGACGGGTCGGTCGAGGCGATGATCATCGAGTGCAACGGCATCAAGTGGTTCTGATTTTCAACAAGGAGAAGCAAATGGCAACGAAGAAGCGTATTTACGCAGTAACCAACACCGCAACCCCCGACGAGGACGGCAACTGCCCCACGCGCCTCGTCAGGGCCACGACCAAGTCGCAGGCGCTGTCCTATGCCGCCCGCCAGGACTACGTCGCGTCTGTGGCCTCCCAGGAGATGCTGGTGGCCTGTCTGACCGATGGTATCGAGGTCGAGGACGCAGGCGACGAGGAGGCCACCGATGGCGTCCCTGAATAAGGTCACCCTGATCGGCCACCTTGGCAAGGATGTGGAGATGCGCTACACGGCCTCTGGTGAGGCGGTCGCGAACATGACCGTCGCCACCTCGGAGTCGTGGAAGGACAAATCGACCGGCGAGAAGAAGGAGCAGACCGAGTGGCACAGGGTCGCCTTCTTCGGCAAGATCGCCGAAGTGTGCGGCCAGTACCTCAACAAGGGGTCGCAGGTCTATATCGAGGGTTCGCTGCACACCCGCAAGTGGACGGACAAGGAGGGGCAGGATCGCTACACCACCGAGATCAGGGGCAGCAACATGCTCATGCTCGGGTCGAGGAGTGCCGGCGATCGTTCTGCAGACCGCCCTGCCGAACCTGCTCCGCGCCGCGAACCGGCACCGGCGCAGAAGCCGGCCCAGTCGTTCGACGACCTCGGGGATGACATACCTTTCGTTTCTAGCATTCTCGACGTTTCTGATACAATGGGCAGGCCAAAATCATTGTGGAGGGCGAGGCGTGGAGAAAGCCTGCAAGGTCTGTCTGGTGACGAAACCGCTTTCTGAGTTCTATAAACACCCCAAGATGGCCGATGGTCATCTTGGGAAGTGCAAGGAATGCCAGAAGGCGGCATCGAGCAAGGCGCGGAATGCTGACCCAGAACGCTATCGTGAATACGACCGGCAGAGGGGAAAACTTCCGCACCGGATCGCCAATGCAATCGCCCAGCAGAAGAAGTGGAGGGCGGAAGACGCAAGGCGGATGAAGTGTCACAACGCAGTTGCGCGGGCGCTGAAGTCAGGAAAGGTTGATCCGCTTCCATGCTTTGTTTGCGGAAGCGAAAACGTCCACGCGCATCACCCGTCATACGACCTTCCTCTCGACGTGGTCTGGTTGTGCGCGGTTCATCACAAAGAGTGCCACAAATAGCAAAGGGGAGAATTTCACCCTTTGAACCACAGGAAAAAGACATGACAGAACAAAACAAGCGTGACCGCATCTTCCTGCAAGTCTGTGACGACGAAGAAAGCGATAGGTGCGGAGAAGTGATGTGGTATCCAGATCGTAACCACCCTACCGATGTCGAGTACATCCGCAAGGAACTGTACGACAAGCAACTAGCCACCAAGGATGAAGAAATCGCTGAAGATTCACATCTTCGTGAGCGCATGAGTAAATTGCTTGCACTGACCGCCATCGCGCTCAAAGGGCCGAATGATGAACTGTCTCTGCACAGTTGGCACGATCTTCCTGAAAAAGCAGACGAACTGAAACAGCAACTCGCCGCCAAGGATGCACTGCTGCTACGTGCACAAACCATCATGAGACATGCGTGGCGGACTTGGCACTTCCCTCGCGGGTGGGAGCCATTGAACGAGGAACAACGCGAGTTCGACGCCACGCTGGCAGCAATCGACAAGGAGTTGAAGCCATGACCACGCTGATGGACACCCTGCGCTACGAACTTGGCGTAGCCGGTGAAGAGGCCGCTGATCGCATCGAAGAACTTGAACAGCAACTCGCCAAGTGGCAAGAGTCCAGTGCGAACGCAGCGGGAGAAGCATTAGCCTTGTCTCATGAGCGCGACAAACTCCGCAAGCAGAACGTGCTGCTGCGTAATGCTTTGGAAGGATCAACCTGCAAAGACGTTGAATATTTTGCATGGTTGAAAATGAAACATGATGCACTCGCCGCCACTACCGACCTCGCCGGTATGGTGGTGTGCGATGCGATGCCCGCTGCCTTTGTGGTCGAAGGCGATCAAGACGGCCACAAAGACCTCGACTTTTTGTTCAGCGTTATCGACCCGCTTCCGGTTGGAACGAAACTCTACGTAGTGAAGGAGAAATCATGAAATGTGAAGACATGGCATACGAGCAACAACGTCAGGCGCGGATCGACGCCGAGAACTGGGACAGCAGCACGTCCATCCCGATCCACCAGAAGATCGGCACGGTGATCCCGTTCAGCCGCACGGTGGATCGCGATCCCCACCCGCGCATTCCGCTGACCGTTCCCGAGCCGGTGATGAAGATCACCAAGACGGAAGCGGCGATCTGGCTGGCGATCGTCGGCGCATGGCTGGCTTATCTGATCTTTGGCCCAGGAGCATGGTGATGGCAACGAATACCTACGAAGAGGCACTGGCGCGGTTCATCAACGGCACCCTGGACGCGGCAGACAAGGTCGGCCAGTTCGCAGTGGCCGAACTGCCGCAGTTCATCACTGAGGCGCTGCACTGGTACTTCGCCTATAACCTGATCCTGTTTGTTGTTGGCGTCGTTGCCGCCATCATCCTGCTGGTTCTCGACTACAAACTATTCAAGGTCGCCAAGAAGTTCTCGGACGAGCAGGAAGACTTGTTTGCCGTAGGGTTCGTGTGGGGACTTATGGGAACGATTTTCCGCTTCATTGCTTGGGGCGCTGGAGTGGGCAACCTGATCAACCTGCAGTGGCTGAAAATCTGGATCGCGCCGAAGTTGTGGCTGATCGAATACGCAGCGAGGTTGCTGAAATGAGCGACGGATGGAATGACCTGAAGACGATAACGTCCGTTGCTGATGCACAGTTGGCAGGGTGGGAGGTTCAAGTCAAGGACTGGGCGTCTGGACTCTGGATACCTTGGGGCGGAGGGTCTTGGATCAACAACCAGCAGTACCGTGGTCGCCCGAGACAGCAGGCAGTCGTCTATGAATGCTACGACGTGGGCGGCAGGCTCGAGTGGTGGCACCAAGATCGCCACGCGCAAAAGCCTTGGACGCGCCTTCCCCAGTTCGACAAGATCGTGGAAGCGGCAGAATGAAAAAAGCCATCATCGGACTGCTTATCCTCTGGTGGCTTTCTTGGGTCTGGTATCAGGGATACCGAGAAGGATGGCGGCAGGCCATCGATGCGGTCAGGGTGGAGTCTGCGACCCTTCCTGGTACTCCTTCAGGGTCTGAGGAGGCAGGCCCTTCTCTGCCCGTTCAGCCTGAGCAAGGCGGTAATTCCCGCCAACCGTCTGCACCGACTTCTTCGGGGCGCCTGACCACTGCTTGAAGGCATTCTTGACCGCTTCAAGCGGCCCAGGCGGGTTGTCGCGGTCAGCCATGATCTACTCCTTCGGTGCGGCGGGTTTCGGGCAGGATGGGGCCGCGGCGGCGTACTTCGAGGTGCAGATCACCGCCAGGGCGTCCTCCTTCAGTCCCATGCCGGCGAACGAGCGCGAGGTTTCGCGGATCCCGCACTCGTCGTCCGTCCAGGACGAACCAACAGAGAAACCAAACCCCACACCAGCACCACCCACAGTAGAAGACCCCATGCATGGCGCAGTAGGGTAGACGTTGCCCGAGAAAACATTCGGCACTCCTTTGACGATGTACTCGCCACCGTACTCGGTACGGGTGACAGCAGGGATGGGTGCCTCATTTACAGTCAGGACGTTGCCGCCCGATGCAGAGGACGAGGTCGAACGCGACGTTGCGCCAGCCGTACCACCGGCAGCGAACGACAGGGCATTGTTCCTGATCTCGTTGCTGATGCGGTTGCTGACGTTGGTCATCTGCGCCTGACCTTGCCCTTGCAACTGTCCTTGGGCCTGTCCTTGGTTCTGATCTTGCCCTTGGATGTTCGGGTTCAGCAGGCCAGTTGCGAAGGCCGACGTGGCGAACAGGCAGAGGAATGCTACGAGGATACGCTTCATGATTAGCCTTTCGGGAGGATGGCGATGACTGCTTCGATTGCCGCCTTCAGTTTGGCAAGTGCCTCGGCGAAGGTCAGGTCGGACGGGGGCGGAAGGTGATCATCCGCGACAACATTGGTTTGGCCGGTTTCGTTCATTTTGATGCTCCTTCAGGGTTGAGTTTTTCAAGATTACGCTTCACCCGTGTCTTGGTCGTTTCGACCAGTGGCGAGTTCTCGGGCAGGGTTGCACAACTGGCGTTGGGCGAGTTGTTCGTGTTGCAGATGATGATCACCGGCATCGAGTTCGTTCCCTGTTTGGCATCGCTCTGGTGGGCCGATTGCATGTCAGCACTCAGGGCAGCGTCGAGCGCGGCCTCCTGCCTGCTGGTCTGCTTTGACGACTGCGAGGTCATCTGCACGGGGATCGGGCCGCACCCTGCGAGGGTGATCATGATCATGGGGAGCAGGTAGCGCATCAGTTCTTCACCCCGAGCAGTTGCTGCGTGAAGGTCTGCCCCCTCTCCACAGAGTTCCGGAAAGACTCAACGGCAGCAGATGTCCCGCGGTTGGTGTTGGCATTCTCGATCAGCAGAAGCGGTAGCCAGGAAATCGCACAGGCCCGTTCGTCAATCTCTTGTCCGCTTTGTGGGTTCTGGCCGCGCAACTGAGTGAACCACGCGCAACGGTGGGTGACGTCGTCGCGTGTCTCTTCGCACTTGTGTCCCAAGGGGCAGGAAAGTTTGACCTGGTTCATGGGGTCGGGGCCTCGTCAATCACCGGAGGCTGGGGAGGATACACCCATTCATAGGCCGTGCCTTCAGCGTTCAGCACGGTGATCGGATAGACGCCTTCGGCGTTCGGTTGCGGAATGCCTTGAGGCATCGGAATCATCGGCGGCGGCGGGTTGTTCCGTAGTTCGATTGCCTGCTGCCTAGCAAAGTCGCTGACCCCGTCGTTCGGCACGTATGGGCGCAACTCCCACTCAGACCCGTTCCAGAACGCGGCCTCGCCAACGCCGGCAACAGGCGGCGCATCCAGTGTCGTCATGGGAGGGACGTGGATTTCGAGGCTGTTCAGGTTGTTCGGGAACTGATACACGCCGCCGTACATCCCGTCAGCCATGATCGAGTACCCAGTGACGAACGGAGGTTGGTCGGCAAGTTGGCGCAGGTAGGCGTCCTTGTCTTCCTGTTTCATGAGGGCGATGTCCATGTCAGTCCTTTTGGCAGATGATCAAGTCATTGTAGCGTGGCGTCCAGTTCGTCTGCGACGATCCGTTGTCAGTGCCGCCTGCGTGGGTGTGGTTGGCGCTCGGGTCGCCCGAGTTGAAGCCGTGGAAGTGGTTAGCACTTGCACCACCAGTCCAGATGCCGGTGCCTGACGCGCCCGTGGTTGCGCCGACGATTGCGCCGCCAGTTCCCCACGCCCAGCCACCAGAACCGCCCATTGTCTGTTCTGAGTGGGCATGTCCTGGGTCGCCGATGCCGTGAGTATGGTCGGCAGACACGTCTCCGGTGTTTCCGCTATGGGTGTGCCATGCCGACACTGTGCCGGTCGTGTAGCCGTGGGTGTGGGCAGGAACGACGTTCATCAGGATCGGGTCGTTGCTGCCGCCGATGCCGCCGCCGGCAGTATTCACCACGCGCAACATGCGGTTGTTGGCCGCGTCACTGACATCCTGAGTCCAGCCGTCAGGGGCAGCGGGTTGCGCGAACAGCATACGGGTGCCGGAGACAATCGGGGGGTCGACAGGGGTTCCGGTGTTGGCAATCAGCACCCATGCGAAACCAGACCACCCTTCCCAGACGTTCGTATCCTCATTGAAGCGAATCGCGCCGATCTGAACAGGGTCTGGACGTTCTGCCGTACTTCCGGATGGAATGCTTGCCGCGCCACTCTCGGAGTCTTGTTTCACCGTCAGGGCGAAGTTATTGGTGATCTGCTGCTCAAGAATTGCGTCTTGAGCATCAACATAGGGGACAGTCGCGGCGCTCTGAGCGTTGGTGTTCAGTTCGGTGATCGCATCCTGCACGTTGGTCGCCAGCAGTGTCGTGCCGCCGTTCGCATACTGCACTTGTGCGGCAGTCGTCGTGGTCGCGGCGACTTGGTAATACCATCCGGTCGGGTCGCTCAACGAGTCGGCGATGTAGATCAGGAACGAACCCTCGGTGACAGTGGTCGGCGACGACACAAGCGTGACGGGGTTATAGACGTCCAGGGTGCCGCCAACCGACAGGATAAAAGTGTCTCCGGAGTGGAAAACGGCAAGCGGGTCGGCCTCGCTCGGCGTTTGCCCGCCAGAGGCGTCCCAGTACCCGAGCAATGTCTGGTTGCCAGCCGGCAGCAGGGCCAGAGGCACCTTGTTGTTGGCGTCCAACTTGACCGTGCCGAAGGCCACGTTCGAGTGGATAGCCAGAACCGGCGTTGCCGGATTGGTTTCATCCACCGAGATCATGTTCGGGTCGGTGCTGCTGATCGAAACGATGGACTGAATACCGGACGCATCGGGCAGCGCCTTGATGTAGTAGTCCATCGCGATGTTCTGCGGCACGGTTTCGGTGCCGCCGGTGGCACCAATGGTTTCGCCGGTGGTCGAGGAGGCAACGGTGACCGCCGGTTGCTGATTGTCGGTATTGCCGCCAAGGTTTCCGGCAGATTGAATGCTGATACCGGTGCCGGAGGCGCCTGTGTTGGTCTGCCACGGAGAACCGGCCGTGGCCGCATTTACCCCGAATCCGCCGGTGATGTCGAAACCTTTGGAATGCGAGTGACCTGGGTCATTGACTCCGTGACTGTGCGATCCGGTGGTGATCACATGCGAATGCGCTGCCTGCGAGGCGCCATGAGTATGGCCAGGATCGCTGACTGGGTGCGTATGGGCCGCGAACGAACCGGCCTGCTTGCTGCCAACGTCCCGACCAACTGGGGTGCCGCGAATGAACTCGCCGACCAGATTCGGAAGGTTGAACGTGGTGGATCCGTCACCCGCCCCATAGGTGGTGCCGATGATCCCGAATAGTTCTGGATAGGCGGTGCGGCTGACCGCAAGACCGTCGCACTTTAGCCAACCGACCGGCGCGGTCAGGCTGGCGAATGGACATACGGAAGCGATCGGCATCCCCGTTGCGTAGACCAATTTCGACTCGACGAAGGCCTTGCTGACGGCCTCGAGTGACTGGGTCGGGGTGTTGGAAGACAAGATCAGGGGGGCCAGCATGGCGCCGCGGCCATTCCGGTCGAGGGACTGCGTCAGGGCATCGCCAATGTCGCCCAAGGACAGGTTGGCCCACTGGGCCTCAACGGTGTCACCAGGACTGACTGGCGGCAGCGGCAGGGTGTAGTTGCCGGATTGGTTGCGTGACATTCGTTACTCCTCGTTGTCTCTTCTCAGTGCCTCAATGGTACTGGCAATTTTCGCAGAATGCGGTTGCAACCTGCGCTGCAGGCCGGTGTTCCCGAGCATGACCGCCTGACCCGTGCGCGTCGACATCGGATAGGTCAATCCAGCCAGCGGGAGCGCGTAGACCGATTTCAGGAGGTTGGTCATGTTTAGCCTGCCGGCGGTACCTGAGTCGGGTACCTTGTTCGGCAGGACGTCGACCGCATCCGAAACTACTTGCGGGATCCTGGCTCTTGTCACGTCCCTGCCCTGCTGGCGGGCGATCGCCTTCTCCAAGGCCCGCGGCATGATCCGTTCTTCAGCGTTCGAGGATGCCGCCTTGTTGATCGGCACCATCCTCGCGTAACTCTGGTTCGCTTCGCGGAGTTGGTTTCCAACCCCTGGGGACGACTGAGCAACAAGGCCATCACGAAAGGCCTGATGAATCCGCTGCAGTTCCCTGCCCATTTCGCGCTCGGAGACGCTCTGCGACTTCAGGTAGGTGCGGGCATCCTGCCCAAGTACGGCATCGATGTATTTCAGGTCGCGGGGGCCGCTGGCGTGGAACTGCTCGAAAACCGAACTGACAATGCCGCCAAGTTGGCGTTTGGCCTCGTCGTTCAGGCGCGGGTTCTGCTGGCTGATCGCAAGTTGATTGCCAACATGCTGTAGGGTCGGCATGCCGGCATTCAGATGTGGCACTACCGCCTCGAACTGGTCAGAGGCGATCTGGTTGGCGTGGCGCACGTCCCGAACGCCCTGCCGGCCTACGGCATCATTCAGGCGGTTCTGGCCGAACTCGTCCAAGGGGCGGCGGCGGGCGCCGGCAACCTGCTCCCCGACGAAGGGCATGCTGCCCATCTTTTCTTCGAGGCTATTGACCCATCCGCCCTTTGCCTGCCCCACGGTCGGCTGGATGCCTTCATCCATCAGGCGCCGCGCCTCGGGCCTCGCCTGCATGCCGGCAAGGGCCTTGTGCAGCACCGCGCCGGCAACTGCTCCGGACGCCGCGTTCTTGCCCTTCTGGGTCAGGAACTCCTCATTGGTCAGGTCTGCCTTGGTCGGGTCGAGGCCGGCCTGAATCGCCGCGGCGCCGGCCGCTCTTGCGGCACCGCTGCCGCCGACGTAGTTGATCGGGTTCGCGACATTGCCGCCCATCCGCATCCAGTCGACGCCCTCGGGCGCGACGTAGTTTGCGTCACGTTCGCGGGTGTAGTCCTCCATGCTCGAGGCGCCTGGGGAGATTTTCTGGCGGATCGGATTGACCAAGTAGCGGTCAGCGATCTGTGCCGCACCAATGATCGGATCGGCGAGGCCGGTCATGAACCGCTCGGCCTTGCTCGAGGGAGCGCGGCGGTCGGTGTTCAGGAAGGCAAGATCTTCCGGCGACAGGTCGGTGGAACGCCGCGCCGGCGTCGGCGCAGCATCGGCATTCAGGAACGAAAGTTCCTCTGCAGATAGTCCGCTCATTGCGTAACCCTTTCCCAATCGTTCTCACCAGGGCCGACCTTCTTCGCCTTGCCGCCGCCAGGAAGGTCGCGAACCGTTCCCACGGGGAAGTTCTTGACCCCTGGGGTAGCGGCTTTCGGCTCTGACGGAGGCGTTACCGGCCCGTCAGCAAACGCCGCCGGCGGCAGCGCGTTGCGTAGCGCCGTTTCCGCCTCCATCGTCCATGCCCTGCCGGCCCGCGCCTTCGCTGCCTGCACGGCGCCGCGCAACCGCGCCTCCTTGGCGGCGATGGCTTCAGGCTTGTCTTGGTAGGTCGGCATGTAGGACTCGAAGGCGTTCTTCAGTTGATCCTTCGTGTAGGCCGCACCGGTGGCCAGCGTCAGGAGCGAGTCGATCGTATCCAGTTGCGACTGGTACGTCGTTTGCCGCGGGCCTGAGCGCACGAACTTTGCCGCCTCGTCGCCGACAAGCGGGAGTTTGCTGGCGGCGTATTCCTTGGCGTCTGGGCCTTCCGCGCCCTTCTTCATCAGGCCTGCGTTGGTGACGATACGAT
>Ga0209496_10000046_pt1 | contig 12759 bp, 14 predicted proteins | sample Plant_0915_D1_FD_187692 | JGI IMG/M metagenome (GOLD analysis project Ga0209496, IMG submission 187692) | Wetland microbial communities from Old Woman Creek Reserve in Ohio, USA - Plant_0915_D1 (SPAdes) (version 2) | ecosystem: Environmental > Aquatic > Freshwater > Wetlands > Sediment ...
GTTCAGCGCGTCGGCCAGTCGCGCGACCAGTTCGAGCGCCACGTGCGCCGGCAGCAGGCGCGCGGAATCCGTGTACTCGACGAGGTGCCGGCCCCGCAGCAGTTCCATCGCAATGTAGGCCGTGCCTCCGTCCTCGCCCGCGTCGAAGATGGTCACGATGTGCGGGTGGCTCAGCCTGCCCGCCATCTCGGCCTCGCGGAAGAACTTGGTGCGCGCCTCCTCGAGCTCGTTGCCTTCGAACTCGGCTGCAAGCGGGATGGCCTTCAGTGCCACCTCGCGATTGATCGTGGGGTCGAGCGCCCGGTAGACGACGCCCATGGCGCCCTTGCCGAGCTCGTGCTGGATCCGGTACCGGCCCAGCCGCTCAGGCAGCGCACGGGCCCGTTCGGACGGCCGGGGAGGGCCGCCAGGTTTCTTCATCAGCAGTGTTTCGTCGGCCGGGGCGCGCATGATTTGACGAAAAGTATACGGGTCGAATTAACCGCGAATTGCCGCTGGCGTCACACATCCGGGCAGCCCGCGGTCGCGTGCTAGCATCGCGGGCCCCGGGCAGGACAATCCCCGGCGGCAGGTGGAATCATGGCACGGCCCAAGGTGAGTTACGTGTGCGGGTCCTGCGGGGCTCGCACGTCCCAGTGGCAGGGCCAGTGCCCGTCCTGCGAGGCGTGGAACACGCTCGAGCTCGCGGCGTCGTCCGCCCCTCCGATAACGGGACGCAAGGCCGCCGGCGGCTCCCCTTCGAGCCAAACGGTGATGCAGGTCACGGACGACAACGAGTTGCGTGCGGCCTCGGGCATCGGCGAGCTCGACCGGGTGCTCGGCGGCGGCCTCGTCGCGGGCTCCGTCGTGCTGCTGGGCGGCGACCCGGGCATCGGCAAGTCGACGCTGCTGCTGCAGGCGGCCGACGCGCTGAGCCGCAGCCAGCCCGTGCTCTATGCGTCCGGCGAGGAGTCGGTGCGACAGGTCGCGCTGCGTGCCCGCCGCCTGGGCCTCGAGTCCGGCACGCTGCGGCTCGTCGCGGAGACGCGCGTCGAGAGCGTGATCGAGGAAGCGCAATCGGTGCGCGCCCGGGTGCTGGTGGCCGACTCGATCCAGACCATGCATACCGAGCTCTCCGAGTCGTCGCCGGGCTCGGCAGTGCAGGTGCGGGAATCCGCGGCCAGGCTGGTGAGGTTCGCCAAGGATTCCGGCACCGCGGTGCTGATCATCGGGCACGTGACCAAGGAAGGGCAGATCGCGGGCCCGCGGATCCTCGAGCACATGGTCGACACGGTGCTGTATTTCGAAAGCGATCCCGGCAGCCGCTTCCGGGTCGTGCGTGCGGTGAAGAACCGCTTCGGCGCGGCCAACGAGATCGGCGTGTTCGCGATGGTCGACCACGGGCTCAAGGAAGTGCGCAATCCATCGGCGATCTTCCTTTCCCGGCACGAGGTGCCGGTGGCCGGCAGCGTCATCACCGTCGCGCGCGAGGGCAGCCGGCCCATGCTGGTCGAGGTGCAGGCACTGCTCGACGAGGCCCAGGGCATGTCGCCGAGGCGGGTAGCGGTGGGATTCGAGTCCAGCCGACTGGCGCTGCTGCTCGCCGTGCTGCACCGGCACGGCGGCATCTCGTCGTCCGGGCAGGACGTGTTCGTCAACGTCGTGGGCGGCGTGCGCATCGGCGAGACGGCTGCTGACCTGCCCGCGGTGCTCGCGGTGTTTTCGAGCCTGCGCAACCGGCCCGTCGCCGCCGACCTCGTCTGCTTCGGCGAGCTCGGCCTCACGGGCGAGATCCGCCCGGTGCCGTTCGGCGACGAACGGCTGCGCGAGGCCGCGAAGCAGGGCTTCCGCCGCGCGCTGGTGCCTGCCGCGAACGTGCCACGCAAGGACTTCGAAGGGCTCAAGGTCGAGGGCGTGGCCCGGCTCGACCAGGCATTAGCCGCGGCTTTCTGACGCCTCGGGCGCGGCGCCCGCATCAGTCGCGATCGGCTTCAGCCTCACGGTCTTTACCGCGTTGTCGCCGATCTGCAGGATGTCGATCGCGTAGTCGTTGACCCGCAGGCTGGTGCCGGCCTCGGGAATGGTCTCGAGGTACTCGATGATCAGGCCGTTCAGCGTGCGCGGTCCGGTCGCGGGCAGCGACCAGCCCATCTTGCGGTTCAGCGTGCGCACGCTTGCCGACGCGTTGACGACGAAGCTGCCGCCCTTCTCACGGTGCACGTCCTTGTGCAGCGAGCTCGTGTCCGACGTGAACTCGCCGACGATTTCCTCGAGCAGGTCCTCGAGCGTCACCAGTCCCTGCACGTCGCCGTACTCGTCGACGACGAACGCCACGCGGCGCCGTTGCCGCTGGAAGTTCAGCAGCTGCCTGTTCAGCGACGTGCCTTCGGGCACGTAGTAGGGCTCGCGCGCCTTCGCGAGCGCCACCAGCTGCTCGCGGCTGAACTCGCCTCGCGCCAGCAGCCGCGCGACCTTCTTCATGTGCAGGATCCCGACCAGGTTGTCGAGATTGCCGTCGTACACCGGGATGCGGGTGTGGCGGCTGTCGCGCAACTGGTCCAGCACCTCTTCCCACTCGTCCGAGACGTCGATGCCGGCAATCTCGTTGCGCGGAATCATGATGTCCTCGACGTTTACACGCTCGAGGTCGAGGATGCTCATCAGCATCCTCTGGTGGCGATGCGGGATCACGGTGCTCGCCTCGGCGACGACCGTCCGCAGCTCTTCCTGGCTCAGCGACGTGCGGCTCGCTTTCTCGCGCGACACGCCGAGCAGGCGCAGCACGCCGTTCGCGAGCAGGTTCGTCAGCCAGACCACCGGGTACAGGACCTTCAGCAGCACCTGGTAGATCAGCGCGGCCGGCAGCGCCAGCTTCTCCGGGTACAGCGCGCCGAAGGTCTTCGGGGCGACCTCGCCGAAGATGATCAGCACCACGGTGAACACGCTCACGCCGATCGCAGCGAACCCCTCGCCGCCAATCGCGAGCGTGATCACCGTGACGATTGCCGCCGCCGCGGAGTTGACGAAGTTGTTGCAGACCAGGATCAGGCCGATCAGCCGGTCCGGCGTCGCGAGCAGCTTCTCGGCCGCGCGTGCGCCCGCGCTGCCTTCCCGCGCCCGGTGCCTGAGCCGGTAGCGGTTGATGCTCATCAGCGCGGTTTCGGTGCTCGAGAAGAAAGCCGACAGCGCGATGCAGGCGACCAGGATGCCGAGCAGCCAGGGTAACGGGATGTCCGACAAGGTGCGTCAGCCCCAGTGGCGGCCGAGCATGTTCTCGAGTACCAGCTTGCTGCCGAAATACGACAGCCCGAGCAGCACGTAGCCGGCAAGCGTCCAGCGGAGCGCCTTGCGGCCCCGCCAGCCGAACCGCCAGCGCCCAAGCAGCAGGATGCCGAAGACGACCCACGCGATCATCGCGAGCACGACCTTGTGCACCAGGTGCTGGGCGAACAGGTTCTCGATGAAGAACGCGCCGCTGACGAGCGCGAGCGTGAGCAGTGCGAATCCGGCCAGGATGCTGTGGAAGCAGCCCGACTCCAGCGACTCGAGCGGCGTCAGGATCTTCAGCAGCCCGAGCGGCCGCCGGCTGCGCAGGCGCCGGTCGACGATCACCTGGGCGACCGCGAGCGCCGCGCCGATCGTGAGAAACGCAAACGCCGTGGTCGCCATGGCGACGTGGAACGACAGCTCCCAGCCCGGGCGACCCATCGTGAAGTTGCGGGCGCCTTCGGAGAACGCCGCCTCGAGCACGGCTGCGATGATCAGCAGCAGCGACGCCATGCCGCGCAGGCGGGGCTTCAGAGCCATCAAGATCGCGGTGATCGCGATCAGCAGCCCGACGATGGCCGCAGTGTCGCCCATCGAGAGCGCGGCGCTCGGATCCAGATTGCGCTCGACGACCAGTGCGGCCGCGTGCACCAGCGCGCCCACGGACGCAATCGCGGCGCCGGCGATGCGGCCGCCGCGGCCGTGGTGCGAGTCCCCGCGGTAGGCGCCGAACGCGAGCCCGAAGGCCCCGAACAGGTAGCAGGCGACGGCGATCAGTGGGAGTAGCAAGCGCGGATCCGTTGCGACCGTGACGGCCGAATGATGTCACATCGCCGCTACCGTGAGGAGGCGCGGGCGCGTGTCGGCCCCTATAATCCGCGCTCCGCCACAGCGCGGCTTCCCAGTCGCTCGCCCACGCCGAGGTCGCTAGTGTTCGACAAGCTTTCCGCCCGACTGTCCGCCGTCGTCGAGGGTCTCCGCGGCCGGGGCCGCCTCACCGAGGAGAACATCGGCGACACGCTGCGGCAAGTGCGGATGGCGCTGCTCGAGGCGGACGTCGCGCTGCCGGTCGTCAAGGAGTTCATCGACGCGGTCAAGGCACGGGCCGTGGGTCTCGAGATCCACAAGAGCCTGACGCCGGGGCAGGCGCTGGTGCGAGTGATCCACGAGGAGCTGGTGCGCGTGATGGGCGAGGGCGTGCGCCCGCTCAACCTGCGCACGCAGCCGCCGGCGATCATCCTGCTGGCAGGCCTGCAAGGCGCCGGCAAGACTACGACCGCCGCGAAGATCGCGCTGTGGCTCAAGGAGCGGGAGCGCAAGCGGGTGCTGCTGGTCTCGACGGACGTCTATCGTCCAGCTGCAATGCTGCAGCTCGAGCGCCTCGGCCAGCAGCTCGGCATCGACGTGGCGGCTGCGGATCCGAAGCAGGCACCCGTGGCCATCGCGAACAAGGCGCTGGAGGAGGCTCGGCGCGGACTCTACGACGTGCTGCTGGTGGATACCGCAGGACGCCTCCACGTCGACGAGGAAATGATGGGCGAGGTGCGCGACCTCGGGGCCGCGCTGCAGCCCATCGAGACGCTGTTCGTCGTCGACAGCATGGCGGGCCAGGACGCCGTCAACGCCGCACGGGCGTTCGGTGCCGCGCTCGAGCTGACGGGCGTGGTGCTCACGAAGGCGGACGGCGACGCGCGGGGCGGCGCGGCGCTTTCGGTGCGGCACGTCACCGGGCGGCCGATCCTGTTCGTCGGCGTGGGCGAGAAGCCCGAGGCCCTCGAGGCATTCCAGCCGGAGCGCATGGCGTCGCGGATCCTCGGCATGGGCGACGTGCTCAGCCTGGTCGAGGAGGTCACCCGCAAGGTCGACCGCGAAGAGGCCGAGAAGCTCGCCCGCAAGGTGGCGAAAGGCAAGGACTTCAACCTCGACGACCTGCTGGCCCAGTTGCGGCAGCTCGAGGGCATGGGGGGCATGGCGGCGCTGATGGAGAAGCTGCCGGCCCACCTGACGGCGAAGGCCGGGGCGCTGCCGCAGGGTAACGAGCGCGAGATCCGCCGCCAGATCGCGATCATCTGCTCGATGACCCCCGGCGAGCGCCGCTACCCGAAGACCATCGACGGCTCCCGCCGCCGGCGGATCGCGACCGGGTCGGGGACCCAGGTGGCCGACGTGAACCGCCTGCTGAAGAACTTCATGCAGATGCAGAAGATGATGAAGGGCATCGGCAAGGGCGGCCTGGGGCGCATGATGCGGTCGATGGCCGGCCGGATGCCGCCCGGCTTCCGCTGAGCCCACGACAAGCATTTCTTTTCGCTGGCCTTTTCGGTATAGTTCCGGGCTCTTTTTCGACCGGGTGCCCCTTGGGTGTCGGTCGGCCCTAACCGAGGCATTGTCAGAAGATGGTGACGATCCGTTTGATGCGCCGTGGCGGCAAGAAGGAACCCTTCTATCACGTGGTGGTGACCGACAGTCGCCGCAGCGTCGGTGGCTCGCTCGAGCAGGTGGGTTTCTTCAACCCGGTTGCGAAGGGTGGGAGCGAGGGACTGCGTCTCGACATCGAGCGCATCGACCATTGGGTTGGTTGCGGGGCGCAGCCTTCCGAGCGCGTCGCGCAGCTCCTGAAGGGCTACCGCAAGGCCAAGGCCGCGGCCTGACCGCGCGCCGGACGCCATGAATCACGCGCGCCCCGACAACGACGGGAGCGCGGTGGTGCTCGGTCGAATCGGTGCCCCGTTCGGGGTGCAGGGTTGGGTGAAGGTCAACTCCTACACCGACCCGCCCGAGGGCATCGCGAGTTACTCGAGCTGGGAGCTCGTCCGCGCCGGCGGTTCCGAGCGGCGGACGGTTCTCGACTGGAAGCGGGCGGGACGGGCCGTGGCCGTCCAACTCGAGGGTGTGGGGTCGCGTGAGGCGGCCCAGGCGCTGACCGGGTGCGACGTCCGCGTGGACCGCTCCGAGCTGCCGCCGACCGCCCCCGGTGAGTTTTACTGGCACGACCTGATGGGTCTCGAGGCGGTGAATCGCGACGGCGCGCCGCTCGGGCACGTCGAGGGGGTGCTGGAGCTGCCGGCCCATCCGGTGCTCGTCCTGAAGGGCGAGCGCGAGAGGCTGGTGCCGCTGGTTCCGGAACGGCTGGTGTCGGTCGATCTCGCGGCGGGCCGCGTGACGCTGGACTGGCACCCGGACGACTGACGGGCGGAATCGCGTGAAGATCGTAGTCGTCACGTTGTTTCCGGAGTTCGTCGAGCAGGCGGTCGGCTTCGGAGTGCTGGGGCGCGCGATCGAGCGCGGAGTGCTCGAAGTCCGGACGGTGAATCCGCGGCAGTTCGCCACGGACGTGCACAAGACGGTGGACGACCGCCCATACGGGGGCGGCCCCGGGATGGTGTTGAAGGCAGAGCCCCTGAAGCTCGCCATGGATGCGGCGGCGGCGATGGCGCCTGCGGCGCGGCGTGTGTACCTGGCAGCGGACGGCGCGCCGGTCACCCAGCCGAAGGTCGCGGAACTCGCCGGGTTGCCGGAGCTGGTGCTGGTCGCCGGCCGGTACGAAGGGGTGGACGAGCGCTTCGTCGAGGCATGCATCGACGAGTCGCTGGCGGTCGGCGACATCGTGCTGAGCGGCGGAGAGCTGCCGGCGCTGATGGTGATCGACGCTGTGTCGCGGCTGCTGCCGGGCACGCTCGGTTGCGCCGAGTCGGCGGAGCAGGAGTCGTTCGCCGACGGGCTGCTCGACTGGCCGCATTACACGCGGCCGGAGACGTGGCAGGGGCGCGAGGTGCCGGCCGTGCTGAAGGGCGGCAACCACGCTGCGATCGGGCGCTGGCGCATGAAGCAGTCGCTCGGGCGGACGTGGCAACGGCGCCCCGACCTGCTGCGGAGGCGGGAGTTGGACGACGAGGAGCGCAGGCTCCTCGATGAATACCGGGCGGAGCAGGAAGCGCCGCGGGATGGGCAGGGACGCAACCACTGCGAGAAAGGTGAGACATGAGCAACATCATTGCCACGCTCGAGAAAGAGCGCATGCAGCGTGAGATTCCGGACTTCGGCCCCGGCGACACCCTCGTCGTCGAGGTGAAGGTGAAGGAAGGCGATCGCGAGCGCGTGCAGGCCTACGAGGGCGTGGTCATCGCGAAGAGCAACCGCGGCCTGAATTCCTCGTTCACCGTGCGCAAGATTTCGCACGGCGAGGGCGTCGAGCGCGTGTTCCAGACCTACAGCCCGTCGCTCGGGCAGATCACGGTGAAGCGCCGCGGCAACGTCCGTCGCGCCAAGCTGTACTTCCTGCGCGATCGCACGGGCAAGGCCGCCCGGATCGAAGAGAAGGTCTGACGCTCGTTCCGCCCGGGCGCGTGACGGCCAGTCCAACGCCGACTCGCGCCCCGGGCTGAGTGTCCATGTTCCGCGCCATCGGCAGGTTCCTGCACTGGATCTGGAGCGGCCTCGACGGGCTGCGAAAGGTCCTGCACCTAATTGCGCTGCTGGCGCTGTTCAGCGTGCTGTGGGGCCTGTTCTCGCGCCCCATTCCGCTGGTTCCCGAGAAAGCGGCGCTGGTGATCGATCCGTACGGGCCGATCGTCGAGCAGCTTGCTGGCGACCCGATCGAGCGCGCAATCACCGAGAGCCTGCGGCAGCAGCCGACGCAGACGCTGCTGCGCGACGTCGTCGATGCGATCCGCGCGGCCAAGGACGACGATCGCATCAGTTCGTTGTATCTCGACCTCACGAGTCTCGACGGCGGCGGGCTGGCGAAGCTGCAGGAAATTGCCGCCGCGGTCGATGAATTCCGTGCGACCGGAAAGCCGGTGATCGCCTACGGTGATTATTTCGAGCAGGGCCAGTACTACCTCGCCGCGCACGCCGACGAGATCTACCTCGACCCGATGGGCGCGGCCCTCGTCTTCGGCTACGCGAACTACGGGCTGTTCCTTAAGGACGCCCTCGACAAGCTGTCGGTCGACGTCAACATCTTCCGCGTCGGCCAGTACAAGTCCGCGGTCGAGACCTACAGCCGCAACGACATGTCGCCAGCCGAACGCGAGGAAAGCCTCGTCTGGCTCAACACCATCTGGAATACCTACAAGGCGGACGTGGCCAAGGCGCGCGGCTTCGAGCCGGCGCGGCTGCAAGCCTATGCGGACGAGGCGGCGGATGCGCTGCGCCGGGCCGACGGCGACCTCGCGAAGATGGCGCTCGACGCCGGCCTGGTGACCTCGCTGAAGGGCCGCTTTGCCGTCGAGGAGCGCCTCGCCCAGATCACGGGCGACGACGAGGACAAGCATTCCTACGTCGGCGTGAACTTCGACTCCTACCTCGCCAACATCGATTCGCAGAAGGCGCTGGCCAAGCGGCCGGCGGACAAGGTCGCGGTGATCGTGGCCTCGGGCGAGATCGTCCCGGGCGAGCAGCCGCCGGGCATGGTCGGTTCGGACACGCTTGCGGCACAGCTGCGCGAGGCGCGCTTCGACGACGCGGTGAAGGCGGTCGTGCTGCGCATCGACAGCCCGGGCGGCAGCGTGTTCGCGAGCGAAGTGATCCGGCGCGAAGTCCAGGAGCTGCGCAACGCCGGCAAGCCCGTCGTAGCCTCGATGAGCAGCCTGGCGGCCTCGGGTGGCTATTACATCGCGATGGACGCCGACCGCATCGTCGCGAGCCCGGCGACGCTGACCGGATCGATCGGGATTTTCGCGATCTTCCCGACATTCCAGCGCTCGCTCGAGCGACTCGGCGTCCACACCGACGGCGTCGGCACGACGGCGCTGTCCGGCGAGTTCCGCATCGACCGTCCGATGGGCGACGTCACGAAGGACCTGCTGCAGCAGAGTCTCGAGCACGGCTATCGCGACTTCATCGGGCGAGTCGCCAAGGGCCGCAAGATGAGCGTCGAGGCCGTCGACGCAGTGGCGCAGGGCAGGGTCTGGGCCGGCGCCGACGCGAAGCGAAACGGCCTGGTCGACGAGCTGGGTGGCTACCACCAGGCCATCGAGGCTGCGGCGAAGCTGGCGAAGCTCGGCAAGGACTACGACGTCGAGTATTTCGATGCGGAGACGAGCCTCGGCCAGGCGTTCGGCCTGCGCATCCGCGTGGCGCTGGCGCGCATCGTTGCGCCGCTGCTGCCGCAGGGAGCATTCCCGCAGTTGCCCCCGGCGTTGTCGCCGCTGCTGCAGGAGGCACAGCGCCTCGCGCGACTGAAGGATCCGGGCAGCCTCTACGCATACTGCGTGTTCTGCTCGATCGACTAGCCGGGCGGACGACCTGAAGTCGAGCCGATGAGCTCTCGACCGGCCCGCAAGACCCGCCCGCGCGTCGTCATCGTCGGCGCGAACTTCGCCGGCCTCACCGCTGCCATGCACCTCGATCCGGACCGTTACGACGTGACGGTCGTGGACCAGTCGCCGTGGTTCGAGTGGCTGCCCAACGTCCACGAACTGCTCTCGGGCGTCAAGAAGCCGGCCGACCTGCGCCTGCCGCGCCGGCGACTGCTGGCTCGAGCGGGACACCGGTTCATCGAGGCAGAGGTCACGCGCGTCGATGCGCGCAGCCGGCGGGTTCTCCTCGCCGACGGCCGGACGCGTGACTTCGACGCATGCATCGTCGCCGTCGGTGGTGTCGACGAGACCTTTGGCGTGCCCGGCGTGGCGCGTCACGCGATGTCGTTCAAGGGTGTTGCCGATTGTGCGGCGATCGGGCGCAGGCTTGCAGCGCTGGCGCGTTCCCGCACGAAGAAATCCGTGGTCATCGTCGGCGGCGGGCTCGAGGGTGTCGAGGCCCTCGGCGAGATCCTGCGTCGCCATGGTGGCCACGGAGCACTCGAGGTCACCGTCATCGAGGCGGGGTCGCGTCTGCTGCCCGGCACTCCGGCGAAGCTGAATACAAGCGTACGCAGCCACTGTGCGCGTCTTGGCGTGCGAGTGCTGACAGGCACGCGGGTGACGTCCGTGACGCCAGCCCGGGTCCGCCTCGACAGCGGTGAGTCGCTGCGCTCGGACCTGACGATCTGGACGGGCGGTGCGGCACCGTCCCCGCTGCTGCGGGCGTCGGGGCTTGCGCGCAAGGCTCGCGAGTGGGCACGCGTGCGGCCGACGTTACAGAGTCTGCGCTTCGACGACGTGTTCGTGATCGGCGATGCCGCGGCGCTGCCGCGTCCGCTCAGCAAGCAGGCCTTTTTCGCGATCCAGATGGGCGAGTGCGCCGCGGCGAACGTGAAGCGCAAGCTCGCGGGCAATGCGCTCCGCGCGTTCCGGCCTGCGCCGAAGCCGTTGCTCGTCGCTTTCGGCGATCTCGACACGTTCCTGGTCGCGGGCGGCAAGGCGCTCGCCTCGCCGGCGTTCGCGGCGGCCAAGGAAGGCGTGTTCCAGCTGACGATGGCGCAGTTCGACCCGCCGGTGCGCACGAGTTCGGCGTTGCGGCTCGGCAGCCGCCTGTCGGGTGCGGCTGCCAGGATCGCGTGGCCGGCAATTGCGACTCGGTCATGAGCCGAACGCCCGAGTCCGTCGACATTCCCTGCGATTCCCGGCACGCAGCCCTGTTGCTCGCCAGTCATCGTGCGCTGACCGGCAGGCCACTGCTGCCGGTCGTGCCCGGCGAGACGCCGGTGCAACTGGCCCGCCGGCTGTACACGGCGCCCTTCGTCGTGCTCGCGCACGATTCGTCGGCGGATCCGCTGTTCACGTACGCCAACTTGGCTGCGCAGCAATTGTTCGAGATGCGCTGGGACGAGATCGTGGGGCTGCCGTCGCGACTCTCCGCCGAGGCGCCGGCACGCGAGGAACGCGAGCGCCTGCTCGAGCGCGTGGCCGCCCGGGGCTTCATCGACGACTACAGCGGAGTGCGCGTCGCGAAATCCGGCCGCCGCTTCCGCATCCTGCATGCGACCGTCTGGAACCTGAGCGACCCATCCGGAAGACGTGTCGGCCAGGCGGCGGCATTCGCCGACTGGGAGCGGTGTGACTGAAATCTGCAGCTCGTCGCAGAATCGCATCGAGTCATCGCGCTGTTGGCGCGCTGCAGCATGACTGCAACATGCCGTGCCCATCCTTCGCGGCGCGCCATCCCGGCGCATCGAGGAGGATCGCCATGGACATCGTTGCTCTCGTGATGCTCGGCTCAGTCGCGTTGTGGTTTACCCAGCAGTTCGACGGCTAGCGCTGGTCAGCGCATGAGCCTCGGTGGGGGAGGGGCGCGCTGCGCTGGCAGCCCGCCCCTTCCATGGGGCGGCGGCCCGATCGCAACCGTCCCAAGGATCTACGCATAACTGCGGCCACAGCGGAGGCGTAAACTTGTTACGTGGCGCGAGTCTCAACAACCGCGCTCGACGGTCATTGCAAGGAGGTCGATCTCATGCACGCACCTGACATCCGCGCCGACAAGCTCATGCACGAAATGAAGGCGGTCGTGCGCGACACAGAGAACCTGCTGAAGGCGACGGCGGGCGATGCGAGTGAACGAGCGACCAAGGCCCGTGCGCAGGTGGAGGAGTCACTTCGCCATGCGCAGGCGAGCCTGTCGGACATGGAGCAGCACCTCGTAGCGCGGGCGCGCGCAGCGGCAAAGACGACCGACCGCTACGTGCACGAGAATCCGTGGCCGTCGATGGGCGCGGTCGCAGGCGCCGCGTTTATCATCGGGCTGCTGGTCGGTCGGCGCTGAGACGATGAGTTCGGGCGTTCTCGACCTGCTGCAGCAGGTCGACAATCCCGAGTTCTGACCGATTGATACTCGCCCGGTCAGCGAAGGTTGCGCCAGGACCCGGCATTCAGGACCTGATCGAAACCCCGCTTGAGCAATCTTCGGCGAGCCATCGCGCTGCGCGTGCCGGACGCGCAGCAGACGATGACCCAGCGCTTCGGGTCGAGCTCGCCGGCGCGCTGGTCCAGTTCGGCCAGCGGGATGTTCAGGCTGCCCGGGGCGTGGCCACCGGCGTACTCACCTGGGCCGCGCACGTCCACGACCTGCGCGCCTTGTGCGAGCAGCGACGGTATCCGGCGCCGGGCGCTGAAGGATGAATACGCGCGCCAGGCGATGTAGGCGCCGACGAGTCCGAGCAGGATGTAGTCGGTAGGCATTACTGCTCCAGTTGGTCTCCGGCGTGTCGGCAGGTACTAGTGGCTGGTGCGCCAGGGGGCGGGCGGCCAGGCGGCCGCGGGCTGGTCAGGCGAGTTGCGGGCGGTCCTGACGGGCCGGGTGCGACCCCGCAACGCGACGCCGAGCCGGGCGACCAGGGGCCGGACGGTCCTGACCAGCCAGTCCAGTGCCAGTAGTGCGATCGTGGCCATCAGTACGACGTCCAGCCCGAGCAGCTGCATCGTTTCGATCCATCCTCGTTCCATGTCTGCTTCCTCCCGGATTCCGGCGCCCAGACCTCGCATCCTCTTCGGAGCGGGGCGGGCTTCACCGGAGCCGCGGTAAGGATCATACGCCTGAATTGTTGCAACGCAGCAATGGTTTTGTGACCAGACGCGTTGGCGCGTATCGAAAAGCACTCAATCGTCGCCTAAAATTCTCGAAATATCGAGTAAT
>Ga0209496_10000050_pt1 | contig 11793 bp, 16 predicted proteins | sample Plant_0915_D1_FD_187692 | JGI IMG/M metagenome (GOLD analysis project Ga0209496, IMG submission 187692) | Wetland microbial communities from Old Woman Creek Reserve in Ohio, USA - Plant_0915_D1 (SPAdes) (version 2) | ecosystem: Environmental > Aquatic > Freshwater > Wetlands > Sediment ...
ATCGTATTTAACTTTCATTTCGCTCTCCTAAGAGTATGATAATGTGGTCAAATCAGTAGCCACATTATCATAATTAGCGTTACCGTCTGCCCAGGTTACCACCGTTCCGGTCGTAGAGTCTATTTTTTGCACTTGCCATAGAGCGGATGCTTGAGCCGTGCCAGGATTAGCTAGTGCCACGTATGTTACCGCGCCTACTTCGGTGATTTTAAGGGCTAGTGAGGCCGGTAGTGATTGTGAGGCTGATGTGCCGGTAAGGCCACCAACTATCAATTCGTTATTACTACCTACCTTAACCTGACGTGTTTCAGTACCTGTACTATCATGTGCTAAAAGTCCCGGCACATGGTTGGGGTCTCTTATCGCTCTTTCGCTCGCCATAAATCATCTCCTTGGTGATATTAAAAACCGCACTATAATGCCGTGCGGCCGTTTAACTCATTATATCATACTTGCAGCTTTGGAGTACTCAGCCTCTGACGTTCTTCTGCCATCTCTAAAATACATTTTTTCACCATTCTTATCAGTTATCATTTTGTAGGTCATATTTTCATAGGTGAATTCTTTCGTAGACTCTTCATTTTTAGACTGTTCTACAGTCTCATTACCCTGATTGGGCTGCATTGGTTTTACTTCACTAACCTTAGCCTCTTGAGGTACTCTTTTGAGGTACTCTGGGGTAGAGTCCATTACTGGCATGTTATTTGACGTTTCGACTATCAGTCTGTCATAAAACTCAGCTCTAAAGTTGTAATCTGACAATAAGTGCATTTTCTCCTCGTCTTGAGCGAGTATTTTTGTCATCTGGTTTAGATAAACGTTAGCTACTGTACCCGGTACGTTGAGCTCAGAGTTAGCCCTTATTATGAAATGCCTCATCTCAACCATAAATCTAAAATCTTCAGATTTAATATTGCGAATTTTGACCATGTCAAAAGGCGTAAACCAGTATTTATCGTAAAACTGCTTTTTTGTCATTGGTGTATGCATAAAATCCTTTTAGCCGCAGTGGCTGTTAATTATGTATAAAGTATATCATAAAAGCGCTTCCCGGGTAGAGAAGCGCTTTTAATTTAGAAGTGACCTAAGCCGCTACAGCCATCAATCCTGCTGTTGCTGCCGTGGCTGCTGCCATTCCACCAGCCGTATAGACATTGGTGAAATCATCAGCCCAGTCAGTTGCACCAAACAACCAACTGTTAGACAGTACCAGAGCACCACCTAATGAAGCGTGAGAGTCGATAGCTACTGTCATAGTCGTAGCAGTAGACTTGATCGAGTTCAAGAAATAACAACCCTCGAAGATCGTCCACCTATCCACATCACCTGCCGTGTTCGCGTCAACAAACAAGTGCCCAGCATTGTCAGCGAAAGCTAAGAACCTACAATTTCTAAAGATGTTACGCTGTGACTCACCAGATAGTTCAAGCTCAGCGTTAGTCGTACTACGAGCTACCGTGTCGACACCAATTGTACAATCCTCAAATAGATTCTCATCTCCATCTGCAACCTTGAGCGAGCGAGCTGCGGTGTCGTCACCAGCAGTTGCATCGCCAATACCTGCAAAGTGAACTCTTGAGAAGTAGTTGCGATCACCGGTCACAGTTGCTAGGATGTTATTATCAACAAACGTAGCAAACTGTAGATTTACGAAGCTATTTCCCGAGCCTGAGATAGTCAACAGAGCTGAAGAAGTAGACTGTCCAGCCGTATCCCATAGGATACGTGACCTGTTTGAGACTACCACCGGAGCCGAAACTCCCATAACAGTTACAAGGTTCTTACTGAATGTCCACGCCCCGCCAGATACAGCAGCTGATTCATTCGTACCACTTCCCGAACCAGTGCCAGCTGAGGTAACTAAGATAACGTCATAGTTATTATCGCTAGCAGCAGTATGCGCCTTATACAAGCTAGCGAACGCTTCCTGATGACTTTTACCCGAATTAGTATCTGCGCCATTCACGCCATCAACATACCAGATATTGCCTACGTGAGGCATAAGTCCGAACCCCAGAATGTCTTGAGGAGTCCACTTAAAGCCTTCACGAGGTCCTGGGTATAGATCTCTTGCAAATCCCATAATTAACCTCCTTAGTCAATTGTTAAGTAAACTTCTCGATATTCTGTGTCAACACCAGCCACAAGAGCGATGCCAACCTGAGCTACGACATCGTCAGTGTCCATAGTTTCGACTGCACCAACCGTGCTAGAGCCACAGACCACCGCTGAACCAACCGCGATAGTCTCATCAGCTAGGACGGCACAAACGCCTCGTGTCTGTATCCAGGCGTAATAAGCAGCAGTAGCAGTGATGTTACTCACTCCTACTGGCATGTCTGCCTGGTCAGCGACCGAGACAACCACACCACCCCAAGGGTTCTTGGTAAGAGTGACTTCACTCGTATCAGCGACTAGGGCGACCTCAACGGGCTCGTTAAGAGTCGCTGTGAGCTCAGCAGCTTCACTAGTAGCGGTGTTACCTCCTACTGAGTAGCTTATACCTTCACCTGTAGCATCGTTGACATTCAAAGTGCCATCCTGGTACGCATCAGCAGTGATAGCACCACCAGCGTCTAGTACAACCTTTTTGTCTCCAATAGCAGCAGCAGCGGCTACAGCTACGTTACTTACGTTAGTATCTACAGTAGCAGCTACGTTAAGCTTACCTGGCGCCAATGCAGTTCCACCCACTAAGCTATATCGATAAACCCTACCGTCACGAGTCACACCCACGCTACCAAGAGTTTTCTCTTTGTAGGCAGAGAGTTTTCGTATGTCTTGAGTCGATAGAGGACTAAATCCTGAAAACATATCTTTATTCCTTTCCTTTAAGAAGTTGTTATTCCGGTCATAGCACCACTTCGTACTGGGTTACGGTTCACGACGTTACCGTAAGTTATGATCTGACGAACATCACCTAGAGCGCCAGTAGCCTTAGACTCTTTAGAAACCTGCCATGCAGTAGTGACTACCTCTTCTAGTGCGCCCTTAGTGACTTCCTGGGCCATCTTGATAGGCTCACAGTAGGCAATCTTAAGCCCTACCATCTGAATGTGGTTCTCGTTTAGCGTGTAAGCTACACCGCTAGTACACTGGTCATCCTTCACCGTTGGTATACCACGGAAGTAGTAAGCCTCGTAACCAATACGTCCAGCATCCTGAGCATTCACTGCAACACCCATCGGTGTGTACGGTGAAGTCCTTAAGTTACCACGACTAGTGTCGTAGTTACCACGACTCTTAGCCTCAACTAGCTTCTCAACCAAAGACCAGACACTCTTAGTGGTAAGAATGAGATTGGTTGACTCCATCCTAGAAGCAGCAGCGCTACATAGGTCGATCTGCGAAGCTAGAGCAGTGAAGGATATCACCCCACCAGAAACAGGCGTTAATTGACCGTTGATCACTGCACCATAGGTAGATCGTGCTAGACCACCATAAGCCGAGGTGTAAGTACCGTCGTCGGTCTGAAGTTGTAGACCATCCATATCCATGCCAGTACCGAGACCGTAAAGTACTTCACCAGTCTTAGCGACTAGGGAGTTCTTTACGACGTCAAACTTCCTTTTAACAAGGTTGATAACCTGAGCTTCAGTCTGGTTAAGACTGAGTTCTGGGTAGCTTATAACGACAGAATCACCAATACCCTTAGATTCCCATTGAAGGTTTACGTCGTGGTTTCCAGTAGAAGTATTAAACTCTCCCATCCCCTGGAAGGTTATAGCCGTAGAAACCTCTTCAAACTGAATAGGTTGTCTTTCATATATACCCATGTCCCAAGGTTTGACTCGTGACCCAGTCATTCGACCAACCCACACGCTAGAACCATGTATGGCATCAACCACAAATGGCGCTACGGTTTGCGAGGTAGTTGTTATTAACCCGCTATAATCCATATTGATTACTCCTTAATTTTTTTAAACAAATAAAAAGCTCCTCAGAAGCTGAGAAGCTGTTCATATTCTATTGAAGCACACTACATTTTAAACGTCAACTGGAACTTCCCAAATACTTGCGGCAGATCCAGACCGATATACTTTCTTCACACCGCCAGCTGATGAAGACCCACCGCCAATTATTGAGCCTTTAGACTTTATATTTTCGACTTCTTCTTGATGTTTTTTCTCTTCTTGGGCTTGCTGTTTAGAAAATAGGCTAAACGCCATAGCGAATGAATCTATAAGGGACTTACCCTCCTGAGAGCGCTTGGTATTGGTTTCAATCATATAGTTAAACACATCGGCAACTTGTTTTACTCCAGGATCATCATCAAAGCCTTCTTCACCTGGCTTCTTAAGAGGCTCAGTGATTAAGCCCGAGTCAGTGAGATCTCTTATCTCGCTCTGCCACTTAGAAATCATCTCGTTGTTAGACTGGTTCTCCTTAAGTTTTTCCTCTATCTCGGAGACTTTTTTGTCGTGCTCAGACATGCGTTCTTTGTAAATGTCGTTCATGTCTTTTTGGGCTTGCATAACTTCGTAAAGTTGCTTGTCGTTTACAAAGTTAAAATCGTCCGGTACTAGAGAAGTCGGGTCGTCTGGGTTGAACTGCAGTCTAACTTTCTCAGTAGATCTCTCGCCATAATCACCAATAATGATACGATCTACCTCTATCCATAGGTCGTCAGTAGTCACGGGCTCAGACTTTAGACCGTCTAACTCCTCTTGAAGTTTAGCTTCATCTACGACTTGAGGTTCATTTTTGGACTCTTCTAGATCCTTTTTAGGCTCATCCTTAGGTTCCTCTCTTGGCGCATCCTGAACATCCTGTTTGGGCTCTTCCTTTGGCTCGGCGGTTTCTCTAGGTGCAGATATACCTAGAGTCTCATTAACTAGAGCCTGTTCCTGCTCTTGGGTTAGTTCTGTTGCTAAATCGTTACGATTGTCTTCCATATTTATCCTTTATTTACATTTGTGGGGGCATCTGAGGCGGCATAGGCGGCTGAGCTGGCGCACCTGGTGGCATCTGTGGAGGGACACCTGGAGCTCCTGGGGTACCTGGACCCTCCGGAGCACCCTCTGGTGGCATTGGTTGCTCCGGAGCCTGCATAGCTAACTTGTCCATCTTACGCTGTGCTTTAGCTATTATACCATCTATAAACACAGACACCTTAGCAGCTTTATTTGGTGAGTTAAGCTGGAGAAGTTTATATTTGTCTGTTAGCAGCCATTCGTTCAGGTAAGAGATATATTTATCGTCTATATCTTCTCGCTCTTCTGGTGTCTTGCCTGCAATGACCATTTGTAGATCTTGGTTAGCCTCTCGACTAAATACCACCTTGTCCATCTCGTCAAGTGAGGCTCTAGGATCAGATTGCTCTAGGATGTACTGTTTATAGGCCTCCTCTGGGTCATCGAATAAGTCTAATTCCTTGTAGGCTATCAGAGTACTAACTTTGTTGCCTTGCATAAGTTCCATGATAGTAGCACGTTTTTGGGACCTGTCTATAGGTAAGGACGTGCCAGCTTTAACGCTTATTTCGATATCTAAATTGGCGGCTATTTCCTTCTTTGATAAGACGATATGGACAAATTCTCCATCCTTACCTCTATATTTGAAGAATTTCTTATCGTCGAAATATCTGTACATGAGCTGAGCTTCAATCTGGTAGAAGCGAGTCATCGAGTCGTCTATGCAGTCAATCGGATCGCTCAACCTACCCTCAGCCTGGTTACGTATCATCACATCCTGTCCTAGAGTGTTGTTTTTACTCTGCTCACCTCTAAAGATATTAGGCGTACCCCAGATGTTGTCTATAGAATTACGACTATCGTACTTATCCTCAATTATAAATTGAGGTAGAGGTTGAGATTGCCATGTTGAGAATGATTTATTGACATCTTCTGTTTTCAATATTAATCTATGAACTGGACTAAATCTAACCTTTCTAGCCTCCTCAGCTTCAATAGCGCCCTTACCAAATACTGGTACTCCGATACCACCATATCTAGCGTTCTCTTCTATCGTTTGACCTCGACTGTTGTAATTAATCTGCAACTGAGTAGCCTGCTCTATGTATGACGTCTCGTCCATATGAGTATCACCGTCAGATAAGAAGTTGAAGAATACGAATGGCATCATTGGGCTGTCTATGACGTTCTTGCCGCTTGGATCCCAGTTAGGATCTTCTGTTTTTACAAAAACAGTATCCTCATAGCGTAGACCTACCATAAGTTGACGCTTCTTATCTGTTTCTACCCAAATCCACTCTTCTTTGATCTCAAATTCTTCTGCCAGAGAAGCAATGGAGTCATCAACTGCGAACAATTCCTTGATTTTTTCCTTTTTCTCAGGAAACTGCTGCATGAGACTGTTAGCAGTACGCTTATATGTGTGTCTCAGATAATCGGGTTCCTCGAATAACGATGATCGCTTACCAATCAAGATAGCGTCAGGCTTGATTCTCTCGTAGACTATAGTATCCAGCATCCGATCATAGCGCCACTTCCCTACGCCAATACGAGCACCTTTGAGTAAATCTTGCACCGATAGACGTAGCTTCCCTTTGGCGCGTTGCTTCTCGGCGTGGCGCTGTAGGATCTTCTCAAAATCCTCTGCAAAGTGGTGACTTAGATCTTTATTATCTGCTGGTACAACCTCGGCGGCAGTTATGCGTCCCATCAAGAAAGGCACGATAGTCCGAATAGAGGTAAACTGGCGGTTATCTATAAACGTATCCTGATAACGCTCATCAATTAGTTTCTCTTTTATGTACGTTCCGAGATATTGAGATAAGCCTTTAGCCCTAACAGAAGCTATGCCCTGCTTACTCCAGTGTCCGGAGGCCTCTTGCTCTCTGGCTTTGACAAGCGCTAAAAAATCATCATCATTCATAATCTAATCTTACCATATTATTTTCTAACCGCACTATCTATTTGCTCTTGAGAGAATACCGCTTTGGCTTGTTCGGGGTACATTTGGGCAAATTTAACATTAACTGAACCGTCTTTGTTGTAAGGTTGCTGGACATCCTGCTCGTGGTCCTCCATATCTATAGTCCTACTCCAGCGGGCGTGACCGCTGTTAATTGTAGGAGTAAGACATCTCTGGCAGACATTTTTGTAATATTTATTACAAACTACTGCTGTCCGTGTCTGGTTCGGAACCTGGCAAATGTCGCAATCTTTCACTTTTTTGTCTCCTTGCTAATCTCATAATATCTGGCTCAACTATCACTACACTGCCTATCGGATGATGAGAGTATTCAGCGTCGACATCAGCCTCAACCACACTTGTAGTTAGGTCGGATTCATCAATAACTTTTATCTTGTGGGCGATACCCTTTGGTAACTTTGGCATGCTCCGCCTCCTCACTCTCTTTTATATTCATCCAGGTTTCCACTTCTGATATTATAGAGTCTCTCAGCTTATCATAATCACGATTATCGTAAGCTCTGATCTTAGAATGTATCCATGACCAGAATTTATCATGAACAGTATCCATAACATCTATAACACTAATCATCGCCAATACTCACAGGGTCAACTATAGTCCCAGCCGTCAGAAGTGAACCAGCGGCGCTTGTAGCGTTCTCTATAGTCTGGATTACAGCCGTAGCAGCGTCATATATGCCAGCCTGTCGAAGATCAATAGGCTCATCAGTCATATCTCTTAGGTTAAAGCCGAACCCATCTTGAGCACGTCTAATCTGTTCTAGCCTGTAATCGGCAGGCTCTGAAGCGTTATCCATGAGTTTACGGAAAGTCCCTAATAGAGCTTCCTTGTACAATGTGGAGATGTCTAGCTCACTAGCTTTCACTAACATGGTTGCACCACCAGTTAGTACACCCTCTTTAACCGCTGACTTAGTAGCCTCGATAGCATCCTCTACCCTGTAACGCAATTCCTCCATCTCGGTCTGAGTCGAGCCGCCAACATTCACAATTGCTATCTTACCAGTTAGTTTAGCCAATCTCTGTTCTAATGCATCTTTTTTGTGGGCGTTAGTTTGTAGATCGAGCGCGTCTTTAATTTCTAGCACGCGCTTCTCGACATCTTCACTCGCTCCTTCACCGCCAAGTAATATGCCCTTCTCAGCAGTCACAACAGCCTTGTCGCAGCTACCAAAGAACTCATCTGTAGCCTTAACATTATTAATATCGTCACCAGAGAGGAACAGTTTAGCACCTACATAGGTTGCTATATCCTGTAAGAATTGCAATCCATCATCACCAAAGGCTGGGGGTGGGATGACCACGGCCAGAAGCTTTTGCTGAGTAACATTCAAGATAAGGTCATTCATAGCATCTGAATTCAATCTAACATCGCCTATGATTACCAAATTCTTATTAGTACCAGATATAACTCTCTGTAAAATAGGTACCATGTCTGCATGCGAGGAAAGCTGCTTCTGAGTTACGAATATCATAGGTTTAGCCATTTCCATCTTCTGTGATAGAGCGAAAAATCCCCTATCGAAGTAGTAGCCGTCAACTCTCTCGACATCTAGGGTGGTGTAGTTCTGCTCACGAATCGTGATCGCTCCAGTGTCTCCCATCTCCTTTACGAGGTCAGATACTAACTCACCGATAGCAGGATCACCAGATGAGACGGTGGCTACATCTAAGAGTTCCTTCTCTGTAGCGTCAGTTTTAGCTCTCTTGAGAAAGCCTATCACCTCTAAGCTGTCGTTATAAATTTGCTTTTTGAGTTTCATACCTGATTCACCAGAGGCTATCAGCCTGTGACCATTTTTCAATAGATGGTAGGCAAGAACGATTGTAGCAGTAGTCCCGTCGCCTGCAGCTGAATTAGTCCTCTCGCTAGCCTGTCGTAGTACCTGAGCCGCATGGTCTTCAGCAATATCTTCAAGGATCACTCGCTTAGCTACTGTAACACCATCTCTAGTGAGTACAGGATCACCGTAGGGCATACCTAGAATGACGTTGTTGCCACTCGGCCCGTATGTAGAACTAACAGCATTGTACATCTGCTCAGCGCCACGTAGGAGAGCATGGCGACTATCATCACCGCTTATAATTTTCTTGACTTCACGCTTTGGTAAATTCATGATACAGCTACCTCTTCATCTGGCTTATCTTCAACCTCGCTTATGAATAATGTGTTGCCCTCCATTCTGTAACGAGTCTTCTCTGTAACGTCATACGCAAGACGGTCTGTAGATATCATCGATAGGAACATGCTTATATTAGCATAGTGTGTGTCTTGTAGATTTTTAATAAAGGTGACTTCGCTAGTTTTAAGTGAGAATTGTTTCTCTTTCATTACGCCTCCTCCTCGCTAATTAATCTCCACCACGCCACTAGAGCGTAGGTCTTGCCGTCTTCCTCGAATGTCTGACCAGTCTCAGCTAGCTCTTCCCAGCGGACGACTTTGCCTACTAGGCTTGCAAGTTGACCAACCATATCATCAAGTTTCATAGCAGCAGAAGCTGTCAGGTGATATGGCGATACTGAATAACTTATTACCGTACCCCTCCGTAGAGCCTCAGAATGATCAGTACGGCTAACACCGCTATCATCTTTGATAACCTCGATTAGAACATTATTATTTAACGGTTTTGTTAGCGGCATGTCGCTGTCTCCTTTATTATTAGTTTCATGTGAAAATCCTGTAATACTGCTTACAAGAGTGATTTTTACATCTTGCCTCAATAACCTTATCGCTACGTCGTAGCTGGTCTATCGGCAAGCCTCCATCACTAATATTAACATACTTGTCACTTATTGCCATGAATGGCCGGCCGCACTCTAAGCAATACTGATCACGGTATAGCTTACGGTCTAAGGCTACGTAAGCTAGTGCAATAGGCATTGTATGGAATGGCGTGCGTACTAACATATAACATCAGCATACAATACTGACGGATCTTTGTACATATTTATAAGGGAGGTCGTCTCGACTACGCTGCTGATCTGTTTTGGTATCTGAGGGTTGCTAAGAGCTAAAGTTTGAAAAGCATCAGTACCATGACTCGACCAGTCATGTAAAGGATGATTCTTAAAGACTTTGTTTTTGTCATCCCATTCCTTCCGGTAGTTAGTCAGAGCATCAAGTCCCTTCTCACATTTTTTAGCATCGAACCAGCATCTACTAAGTAACATACGTATTGCATCTATGCCGTCCTCTTTTGTGGTAGGTCTCTTGACTGTCTCGAATTCTATGCCTAGTCCCTTAGCGGTGTCCTTGCGGCTCACTCCTGTAGTAAGTTCGCGTACCTCGATGTCATGTGGAGCAAAATGTGTGCCATAAATATACGGTTTACGGCTTAGCTCGCCTACATAATAAGGTATGCCCTCGCCTGAACTCTCAAGATAGTCTATCATGCGCACCTCCCTGTTAAACAGTTGAACAAACCATATTGTCATCGAATCGTCTATACCCAGATCCCAATAGGTATGTACTGGCAGATTAGCTTCGTACGGTACAGAACAGATACGCCCATCATCACGCGCCCTGTCAAGGTGATGGGCAAAATATGCACCCTGAATAGGAGCTGCGAACGAGGTCATGAACTCTTGCTCGAATAGTTGCAGATCTCCATATAATTCTAGGTACTCTTCCTGTGCCTCCTCAAGTTGCTGTTGAGTGAATACGCCACATTCTAAGGCGTTAAGATGAGACGTGTACCAGCCCTTCTTGCCCTGATTAGATTCAAGTAGACGCTTAGCGTGATTATTGCCACGAGGGGTAAAGTTAAACCACGCAAATCCTCCGTTCTCAGCCAAAATAGGATACAGATAGCCCCATACAGTCGGATCTATCAGCGAGTACTCAGAGAATACAATTCCTACGGGGTTAGAGCCAACTACAGAGTCAATATCTGATGCTCCAACTATCTGAATAGTCGAGCCGTTAATAAGCTCAATACGCATCTCAGTAGAGTTCATCGACTTAACTATTTTTTTGGGTGCATGATTTATGGTGCGAAAGCCGTCACCATCAATGTTCAACCATAAAGCTTTACGACCCTGGCCGTACTCAGGAAATATGTAGTAATAGTTGCCAACTCTCTCTACAGCCTTCTTAATTAAGGCATTGAAACAAGTTTTGTCTTTACCATGGCGCCTTGGCCAGACAAGGATGCAGCGCTTAACCCCACTGTCTATAGCTCGCAGAAATCCGAGCTGATAATCTCGTGGTTTATATCTGTGCGGTATTGTTATCTTAGACATATCATATATGAGTTACTATTTTATCTGCTTTTTATATAAAGCCGACAATTTGGGATCATCAAACCTCAGACTCAGGCGAATTAACATCATCAGGTGAATAATTAACTGTCTGAATTGTGATGTTTGAATCAACTTTACCATCGAGTTCGAGCTTGTCGCCATATTTTTTAGGCTTCATTTTGGCCATCAGCCATCTACGAGTATCTACTCTAAGGCGAGCGCGCTGTACAGAGTCGCCGTTATACTTAAGGCTACCATCCACCTCCATATAATCGTTCGTGCCGTCATCGGCTATGTCGAGAATATCCTCGGCCATCGCGTCAGTCGATTCCTGCTTAGCTTTCGCGTATTGATCGCTAAATCCCGCGTGCTCTCGCATCCATCTGAATACAGTCGCTATATTCGGCATATCGTCACTCTTACAGACAGTACGCAGTGAGTAGCCCATAGCCAGCTCCTGGCATATCCTATCAGCAAGCTCCTGTGTGTATGAAGATGGTCTTCCTACTTTAGCCATTACCGAACTCCCATCCTATCGTTAGCACATCTAGAGGTATACTTATCACACACGTCTTGCAAAGTCTCATCAGACATCAAGAATAGGGCAGACGCGACGTCATATGGATCACTAGGCCTATCTTCACCCCGTAGATA
>Ga0209496_10000053_pt1 | contig 11536 bp, 7 predicted proteins | sample Plant_0915_D1_FD_187692 | JGI IMG/M metagenome (GOLD analysis project Ga0209496, IMG submission 187692) | Wetland microbial communities from Old Woman Creek Reserve in Ohio, USA - Plant_0915_D1 (SPAdes) (version 2) | ecosystem: Environmental > Aquatic > Freshwater > Wetlands > Sediment ...
TGTACTACCGTCAACCACGTCGGATTCGTCTCGGTGCTGGTGTGGGTTCCAAACAGCGGCTTCTCACCGGTCTCCGAAGATTCAGCCACCGCCGTGATCTCACCGTAGTACATTCCTACGCTGCCGATCTCAGGGGTCTCAAGCGCCGCGACCACCGTGCTGCGAATCGCACGCCCATCTGATGTCGCGTCGCTCCGGCGCCCACCAGGAGTACCGCGAGTTGTCCGTGCCCGCCGGTTCCTGTTCTGCATCACGGTGCGGTTCACGGTCTTGACGTTAGAGTTCAGGAGCTCTTCCGACTCATCGTGAATGCGGGCGTGAGTCAACATGAGCATCGTTGCGGCGCTGCCCTGCGAAATGCTGTGCGACATGCCCTCAATCAAGCCGAGGAGCTCACGAGGTACGTAGGCGTGGAGCTGCGCCCAACTCTCATCCGAGGTCCGCGCGGCATCGGTATCGGGGTGCTCGTTGGTACTCGACGACTCTGACTCGGTACTTGATCTCATAGGATCGCCGCTACCGCGCTCCACTACCTCCACGGGGGTGAAAGAGCGCAAGACTTGGTGCTTCGTCATGTAGCGGTCCATGACGAGAGCCGGGAACCCAGGAACGATGTAGGGATTGAAGCGGCACTCCAACTGCAGGGCGCGTGGCTGCCAGCGCGATTTGAAGAACTGGTGGTTGATGCAACGAATCACGAACGGCACTCTAGTGCCGCGATACGACACCTGATCGGTGCGCGCCGCGTAGATGGTGATCTCGTTCATGCGCTCGAAGACCGGAACGACTCCGGTATAGAACTCATGGTCCATGAGCCGCTTCGAGAACACAGCGGCGCTGAAGTTCTGTCCCCGCACGTCTCGATACTCAGACTCCTGGCCGTACAGCCTACTGCTGCGGCCGCGACGACCGCGGCGGTCGAATGCTCCGATGACCTCCAGATCAGGAGCGTAGTAGAGATTGTCGAGGAGCTGGTTCGACCCGAAAATCTCGTCGCTGACCGTGAGCCGCATTCTCGTGACTTCTCGTAGGAACTCCCGCCGGTAGTGCAGATTCGAGATCATCTCTGGGAAGATGACGTTGCAGCGCGGCACGCTAACCATGAAGATGTCGGGGCGCACAATTTGGAAGTTGAGCCGCCCTCCAGAGTTCATGAACCGCGACGTAGTCGTGGTATCAGATGATGACCCCGTGTCGATGATGCCCCAGGCACGATCAATCGCGGTCATGGCGGTGTTGAGTCCGGACTCTATCGTCGTCGAATTGTTGCGGTACACCGCCGCTGGGTCTGCGCCTGCTGTATAGAGAGGGTGGAGCGGAGCCATGGCGCTGGCTGCTTCTCTCAGAGCTGAAGCCGCAGACTGACTTCCAACGCCAGAGGCTCTAGGTACTTGATCACGACTTCCCGACATCACAGAGTAGATTCTATTCCGCAGCGCCTCAGCTGTTAGCGTTCCGGGGTCGCCAACAGTGCTACTTAGAGAGTGAGCCACGGCGCTAATGCGTGACAACTCGGCAAGCAGCGCCTGACCTGCAGGAGATTCGGCATATGCTGTCCGCGAGGTGCGCGTGCTCTCGATGCGGCGCTCCGAGGGCGCGACATACATCGGCGCCGGAATAGCGAAGACGCTGTGGAAGATGTACTGCATGACAACGTTCAGGATCTCTCGGAACGACGCGATCCGGCCCAGCCTGTTAGCGTAGCGTCTGCCCCAGAACGAGAATGCCTCTCTCGCAACCTGACGTCGGCTCGAGTCGTCGCTTTCCGCTGCCGAGATCATATAGACGAGCTTGAGGCGCAGTTCAGCGATGCTGAAGAAGTCGTTGACGCCCTTGAAGCGGTCCCTGACGTTGGCAGGGTTCATGCCCATGATGCCGCGAGGTTCGTTGCCGATGTAGACGCCGCCAACGGCTTCGAGCAGTCGGACGATCCCGGCGAGGAGCCCCTGCAGCCAAGGCTGTGTAATCGACGTACTCCTAAGGCACCGAACGATGGGAGCCATGTCGCCCTGCAGCCAGTGGTCTCGGAACGTCGTGCCGGCACCGACGAATGCCGCGTAGCCGTCACCCATGATCGATCCGATGTTGACTTGGTACTGGTAGCAGGTGTCCCAGTACACAGACCAGTCCAAGCAGTTCAGAACGATAGCGCGTTGCGACGCGCCCCTGACGTACTCGAATCCTATGATTTCACCACCGATGAGAAAGCGCCAGCGGTCATCCTCTTGCGTGAACGGGTTATCTTGCGTCCTGCCGATCTCATCTCGAGTCAGCCACGGGCTCTCGATAGCAGAAGGGGCGGCGCCCTCCGCCGCACCCTCATTGGGAATCGTCTGTCCCCGAGTATCCGTAGATGCTGCCGCTTCTTCCTCCGCAGTCTCGACACGCTGCGCCCCGCTACCTTGGATCAGTGCGTTCTGCCGACCGCGACTGATTGCGGCCTGCAGCACGGTATCGGCACGGTTCACGGCACCTTCCTGAACCGCAGTAGTGGCTTGCTCCAGCACGTCCTCAACTGGTTCCACCTGAACGTCAGATACTCCGGTGAGCGACGACGTAGTGGGGGCACCGAGGAAGTCGTAGAAGAAGACGTGCACCAAGGTGCGCGCCTTGAAGTCGAAGGCACGATCCGTTGCCGGTATCTGAACCTGGAACTGCGCTGGGTTGTTGGGCTGTATGTTGAGGTTCAGCGCCGCGATAGGGACTTCGATCCCTTCTAGAAAACAACGGAGCTGCAGCTTGTAGGCTTGGGTCATGAGTCACCGTGATTCAGGATGTACTCTGCGATTCGATGCGAATTGGTCTTGACGATCACGCTGAGGGCTCCGGACTTGGTGTGCCACGACGATAGTTCGCCGCCGCTCTCCGACACCCAGTCGTAGTTACGAGAACCGCTTCCGTTCTTGTAGCGGCGCATCGAACCGATCCGGTCTCTGCCAAGAAACACGTCGACAACCTCTACCGGCACATCTTCGACACCGTCGTCCTCGAACATATCGACGCGTTGCGTAACGAGCTGAATCATGTCAGATCTCCTCGAAGGCGCCGATACCGAACGGAACGTCACGAAGAACGGCACCGCGCTGCTGCCTGAAGTAGCTGGGCTGGAACGCGGACATCGTCGAAGACGTCAGCACCTCACTGCCCCTGATCTCTGTATCCGCTCTGCCATTTCGTCCCATGATGTCGCTGAAGGACGTCGATGAGGTGTTGATGATATTGGACATCACGGCGTCAACGGAGTTATCGATGGTCGTCCAAGCGGCACGGATCGCAGCCTGATTCGCTCCGGTACCGGTGTTGGAGACGCGAGTCGACGGCATACCGATGAACTCGTCGATGTTGTCCCTGATTCGAGAACGGAAGGGCTGCATCCTCTTGTGGCCCTGCTTCGGCAACTGTTGCGCGATACCCCGCGCAATGAGCTTCGCCATCTCGGCCTGCGCCCTGGCCGTTCCTTGAATGGCGACCGAGGCTCTCTGCATGAACCCCGTCACGCTGGGGTCGTTGTTCTCGAGCCCCTTCCGGAGTTGATCGGCCAGTAAGATGCCGCTGCCGATGTACATCGCGAGCTTCGTCATGCGCATCGTCTCGATGCCCCGAGGGATGCCGAAGTTCTTGCTGCCGTCGATGTCTTTCAGGATGTCGCCGAGGCTCGACATGTCGCTGTAATCCGGCATGCCCTGCGGAATCGGGAAGTTGGGGTTGCCGACGTTGGAGATGTTCGTGTATCCGGTCACGAACATCTGGAAACTGATCTGCAGGACTTCGCGACGCATCGCGTTCTCCTGCGACTGACAGTTCATCATGTAGCCTTCTACGATGATGTCGTCAAAGATCAGGTAGAGCCGGGCGCCGTTCTCGACGAGTCGCGTGCCGCGGAACAGCCGCTCGTAGTTCTCCCACCACTCTGCGCGCCAGTTGAAGTCCGTTGTGTTGAGGAGCAGCCCCTCGAGATTCATGATGCGCGGCGATTCGCCATAGAAGAAGATGTAAGCGTCGCCGAACGTCTCAACGATCTGCTGCTTCTCCTGACGGGGGTCAGTCACGGTCTGCAGAAAGAAGTTGGAGTACGTCGTGGTGTACGCCTCACCGTCACGAATCGTCAGGATGTCGCCAGCGGCGTCCAGGATCGGCAAGAAGCGCCCGTCACGGGTCGCGACTCGCATCATTGCGTAGCTGTCACCCTTCGACTCGATGCCGCGCAGCGGACGACGTACTGGCGTCTGCTGCGTGTTGGAGCGCCTCGCATCTTCGGCAAGCGCCTCTCGGCGGTCAACGAAGGGATCGGTTCGGGCCTCGATGAATAATGACATCACGTCACCCTGATGAGATGGTCTTTGATGTTACGCGGCGTCCTCGGTGCAGGAAACGGCTTTCCCGTCGAGATGCGGTAGGCAGCGGCGCGACACAGCAGCACATAAGGATCTTCCGGCACGATATTCTCTCGAGCGATTACCACCACCTTGACGTTGCCGACGACGCCAGTGATAATCTCGATCTCGCGCGAGTCCCGAGTTGGAATCGTGATGGGCTCCCTCCGGTACGTGGTACCGAACCCCTGTCCGATCTCGAGTGTCATTTGTTCTCCGTAGGCTCTTTAGTAAACCAGTGCTGACCGGTACGAATCTCCTTCAGCGTTGCGCTCGACACGCCCAATGCACTGGCCATCTCGGATTGAATCATGATCTGCTTCTTGAGATGACCTATCATCTTGAGCTGCCCCTCTGCGTTGGCGACACGCTCCGTCGGCGCGCCCTCGAGTCTCTGGGACTGCGCCAGTCTGGTGCCCATCTGCGCAGCGAGCTGCTGAATCTCCTTCTGCGTCACATTGGCCCCGCCTTCGCTGCTGGCGCCGAACACACCAGAGGCGAGCTCCTGCATCACTGGGGCGCTGCGGTTGAACTTCTCGAGCCACTCACCGCCCTTGCGCCGCGCAATGTCCCGCATCTGGTCGACGAGCTGTCCTTCTCCGCCACGAGTGGCGGTCTGAAGCCGCCGCAAATTCGCACCACGAGGATCGAGCATTCCTTCAAGGCCCGCAGCCTTCAACATCTCCTCGACGACGTACCCCGATTTGCCGACGTTGCCGCGAGCGCCTCTGCTCATGCGCTGCGTCAGTTCCGCAGTGTACGTCAGACCGTTGGCGAGATACTCAGCGCCCTCCACCTTGGAGAGCAGGTTGCGGAACGTCTCATTACCTTGCACACTGGGATCTTCGAATAGCAGCTTTTCTAAACGCAGCGCCTCCTTGATGCTGGCCTCTGATCCATTCTCCCGTAGACGCGCTATTTCCTGAACGCGCTCCAAGTTCTTGGTCTCACCGGCCTGTTGGAACGTGTAGGCGCCCTCTCGCAGACCTCGAGACATCCAGCTGCCGAGTTCTTGCTCTCGCTGACGAACCATGGCCCCCTGTGATCGCTGATTGGCGTCTTGAATAACACCAAGATTGTGCCGTAGCTGATTCGTCAACGTGATGGTGCCATTCGTCTCCTTGACGCCAGTATTCAACATGTTCACAAGAGCACGACGAGCGTTGACGTCGGTGATCTCAGAAGTGCTTGTCGACAGGACCCTGAGGTTGCGAAGGGCGTCGGACTTAGCAGCCTGATCTCCGGTGCGCAGCGCATTGAGGTTGCGCATCACGGCCTCGTTCTGAACCAGCAGCTCGACCTGACCCGTAGTGCCGACACGCGCCCCCGCCACCTTACGCGTACCGACGTCCACCGCGGCGTAGCCCGAATCGCCGCCCATCTGCACCATCAACGGGTCACGGGTCTCGGTGTACTTCCGCATACCGGCAATAGCGCTGATCGCTTCGCCACGACGTGCCCGGTAGGCTTCGAGCTCTGTCTCAAGGGAGCCATACGTCTGCCCCGCGAGAGGAGATGCGGCCTCGTATTGAGAGCCGGTTAGCCCGCCCCGCATGCTGAGATCAGCAGCTAGAGCGTACTGGGACGCCCATTCTTTGTTGTCCTTGCCACCAACCTTGCGAAACGCGACATTGGTCTCATTGCTCTGGGAACGGGCTGCTGCGATCATCATCTTCATGGCCTGAGCGCGCTCCGCTACGTTGCCGCCACGTAGGCGCTGCAGCCTGTTGAACTCTTCGGTACCCGGAGCGTAGACAGAAGTCACAGCGGTAGCGAAACGCTCAGCGAGCCGTTCGAGCTGAGGGGCTTGGAAGCCCATGCCGATTCCGGTCTGCTGCGCTCTTTCGTTAGCGGAACGCAGCAGCGGATCAAGAGCGGCTTGAGTCTCAATAGTCATTGTGCCTTGGCGCTGTTGTTGCTCCAGAGCCAAGGCAGAGCGCGGATCGAGCACGCCCATAGCATATGCCGACATCGCCGTATCGCTACGTCCCGGACGCGACCCCAAGGCCTGACCCCAGAACTGAGCGACGCCACGCGCCGACCCCCAGGTAGACTCTCGGCTGCGCTGCAACGATCTCATATAGGCTTGTTGTGCCTGCGGAGATGCCGGCGTACCGATTCCGGAACCCTTCAGACGCGGGTCGACGATCTTACCGAACATAGCGATTTGCTCCATCGCCTGCTTCGTCTCGTCGTTCATCTGCGTCTTGATGCGGCCCTCGAAGTCGTCGGTAAGCTGACGTATCGCCTCACTCACGGTCCCTTGCATACGGTCGCCGACCTCACGGAACGGGTTCTCGACCGTCTTCGTGAACCAGTGCGAGAGGCGACGCTCCAAGCCGCCGATGCCGACCTTCTGCATGACGCGGTTCCTGGCGTCCTGCTCCATCGCCATCGACTCTTTTCCCATCCTCGCGGCGCGGAGCTCCGGCATATGCTGCAGTCTGTTGATCTGCTCTTCGAGCTCGCTGAGCTCGATGTTCATGCCTTGACGCTGCATCAGCTTCTGCGTGATGCGCATCGTCATGGGGTCACTCATCGAGGTGCCACGCCGACGCGCGACGTGCTCCGCGATACCGGCGAGCCACAACGGCGCTCCACCAGCCTCTTCTTGTAGCTGACCGCCAAGCCGCTCCTGCTCGGCGAAGAACTCAGACTGCCGGCCCCCTGTCGCCGCAATGTTCTGGCGTCCAAGTCCGCGGAGCTGCCTGACGCTGATCTCGCCACCGAGATAGCGCTGCATCCTAGCTTGGTTTATGCCACCAGTCGCTGGGTCCCACAGACCAGCGAGCATGGCTTGACCGGGTCGGCTCTTTGTCCACGCCGCGTTCAACTCCATGCTGCGCTGTGCCAGCGCCTGCACTGCGGCGTCACCGGTCAGACCGCCAGTGGCCTCGGCAGCCATCTCTTCACTGATCGCGCCGGTGCGCAGTCCAGTTGCGATGTTGAGACCGGCCTGCTGCATGGCGCCGGCGCCAACTCGACCACGCATTCCAAGAGCACGGCCCATCTGGGCGCCGGTCAGACCGAGCTGCTGAACCTGCCCGACACTCATGCCAGTAGCTTGAGCGCCGTAGCGAGTCTGCAGCATGTTCCTGTTGATCTCTTGGCCGCTGAAGAAGCCCATACGCCGACTCGAGTCCATGAACTGAGTGGCGTCCTCCAGCGTAACCTGCATGGTCTGCGAGATCTCTTTGAGCGTTCCGACGAGCTCCTTGAAGCGGGTCCTGAACTGCCGGGCGTTCTGAACGCCGCGGTACAGACCCATCTGCGCTGTCTTGTCGAGGAGCCGCGTCATCTCCTCAGTGCTTGAGAAGATGTCTGAGGTACCCATCTCGCGAACCATCGATGAGATCTGCCCCATCTCCTGTTCGCCGAAGCCCTGCCCTCCTCGCCCGCCGCCGATCCCCATCATGCCGCCGAAGCGATTCCTGAGGACTCGGTTCACGTCCTGTCGCTGCCGAACACCGACGCCCATCTGATTGACGCCGTACTGCAGCGCCAGCGCACCAGCAGCTATTGGGATGCCGATACCGGTCGCCATTCCGGCGCCAGCAAGACCGGTCATACCCAACGATCCCATTCCGAGCGCGCCCATTCCGGCGGTGATGCCGGCGCTCATCGGATCGCTGAGAGGGTTGAAGAAGTTGACGCCAGCGGTACCGAAGCGCGCCGCTCCCATGCCGGCGCCCATGAGACGCTCCGAGAAGACCTGTTCTGCACCAGTTCCGGGCTGCGTCAGAGCGGCGTAGCCCATGCCCGCCATGCCGGGGCCAAATCCGCCAGACATCGGAGAGGGGTTCCAGGCACCAGTCACGGGCATCATCCCAGGCGGAGGTGCCGGCCCCATCCCGACACCATACGGCGATCCATAACCAACGGGGCGCTGCATGGCACCGTACATGCTCTGCTGCGCACTGAAGATGCCCATAATCTGGTTGGAGCCCATCACCATGAGATTGGAACCTCGCCTCTATTTTACTCGGAAAATCTGGGTAAGTGCCAGGTATAAGAGATATAGAGATGATCGCATCTGAAAGTCTCAGGAGTAGCTCAACGGTAGAGCTCCCCTAGAGGAAGACGCGGGTTCGACTCCCGCCCCCGAGACCTCGCAGCAAGCGGGATGCGGACATCTTTTAGCTCGGCTTGTTGTCGAGCAGCCGGGCCATGAGGTAGGTCTTCAGCATGGCGCGTTCGAAGTTGGCGAGGGGCTGCATCGCGGGATGGTGCTGCAGCATGACACGCTGAAAGTCATTGATCTCAGCGTCAACGACTTGGGCCAAGTCATCACCGTCATCAAGGGGTCGATCCAAAGATACTGTCACTTTTGCCATGTCATATTGTTACAAATCGAAAACCGCACGTCAATCCGGTATAAGGGCAACAGGAGGATATCGTGGATACCATCACAGCTAAAGTCAGTGAGAACATTCTGAGACACGCCGCGTCGTTCTTCACAGGATCAGCCTCCGGACGAATTCTGGAACTGCTCCAGAACTCGAGACGTGCCGGCGCGACGCGTATCGATATCAAGACACAGGACGTCGGCTACGGGACGGAGGTCACGTTCGAGGACAACGGCAGCGGCATCAACGACTTCGAGAAGCTCTTGGATCTCGGAGCCACCGGATGGACCTCCGAGATCAAGGAGTCGGAAGACCCTGCAGGTCTCGGCCTCTTCAGCCTGGCGCCCCGCGCCGTGATCGTACACAGTCTCAGCAAGATGCTGTGCATCGAAGGTTCGGGCTGGTACGGAGAGCCGGTGTCGATCCGCGACGCTCCGCCGCGCGTCGGCACGCTCGTCAAGTACGTTGACGAGCAATGGTCGGCGGATCGGTTCAGCGCCGGGTACGAGTTGAAGCGAACGTTGGAGCGCCACGCGAAGTTCAGCGGCATGCACATCTACCAGAACGACAAGCTCCTCGGCGTCCCTGTCGATTTCATTCCGCCCGAGCTCACTGCTACGGAGTACCCCGAGTTGGGGTGCCGCATCGTTGTCGATAAGACAGAGGTGCTGAGCCTCAACGAGACGGAGGGCTACGGATCGCCGAAGGCGTGTCGCGCGCTGAACTTTCACGGACACCTCATCAATCTGGAATCGGCGTACGTCCCCAACATGCCGGAGCACTCGGTGCGTGTCGACATGACGGGGGCTCCGACACCGCTACGATTCATGCTGCCGGCGAGGACGCAGCTCGTCGGCAACAACGGGAAACGAGAGCTCGATAAGGCGATCCGCCTCGAGCTCTACAAGTTCGTGCAGCGCGTCGGCAAGCATTCGCTGCCGTACGTCTTCTACGAAGAGGCAAAGACCCTCGGCGTCGTACTGCCCGAATCGGAACCGGTGTACATTCACGCTCCGTCGCTGGGTAATCGCGGGAACACTGAGGCACCGTTCGGCGTCACTCGAAAAGCGCTCCGGCACTGCTACAGATTCCCGGCCGATCTCACGATAACAGTCGGCGACGCGGACGAGGAGGACGCGGACAATTACGAGACCGCGGGCAGCGATGTCTACGACGCCATCGTCAACGCGATACTGGAGGTCGAAGACGATCTGCACTACGCCGAAGTGCCCCAAGACTACTCTGCGTACTCCTGGGCTAACGGTCACAAGGGAGTCGTGGAGTCGATCCACATCAGCACCCACAAGGAGCTGACGACGGCGTCCTGGCTCGACGCCACGATTCGCGTCTACGAGAAGATCACGGCGCGTACCTTAGTGCGCGAAGCCAACGGAAGTCCGATGGTGTTCGAGACGAACCTACACGTCTGCTTCGGTGACTCTGACGACGAGGTGTTGCTGAGTCTCGACGGACTTCGGGAGAAGCACGAGAACCTGTTCTGGTTCAGCGGTGGGTACTGCGATGAGGGCGACTGGGAGGCGCAGAACGAGGAGTTCTACGACATCGTTCAGTCGATGGACGACGACCTCAAGGGCAAGTATGAAACGCTGCGACGCCACATCGTGACGGCGGTCCGCAAATGGCTTCGCGACGCGAAGCGAATCACTGTCGAGGGCGAGTACGTGAAGTTGGAGTACGACGACGACCGGAACGGCACGAAGATCATCGAGGTATGGCCGGGTCGCGACAAGGTAACGGAGTAGTTCTAAACGAAGGGTAGGTAAAATCATGGCAATGCAGACAGAGCAGTTCCCGAACCATCACGACGGCATCAGCCTTTTGTCGGCACTCGGGAAGAGGCGCGACGAGCAGTTCACGGAGTACTACGTCGAGATCGAGTTCGTGACAGCGGTGATTGGCGGGCAGCCGGTCCGCATCGAGACCGCCCTCGCCATGCTCGCGGCGCGGCTCAAGAAGGGCTACATCACGCAGGCCGAGCACGACGCGCTGGTGCCGCAGATCCTGGAGCGGTACAAGGAGTTCCCCGACCCGTTGCGCGCCCTCACCGGCATCGATGAGATGCCCGTCGTCAACCACGAAGACGAGCACAGCGATGAGGACGACGACGAGGAGGAGCTCAGCCAGCACGAGGCCAAGAGCGCGGCGGTACGGATGGCCGAAGAAGCACGGCACACCACGTTCTGGTGTGACACCCGCGGCCGCTACCTGGAGTCTCGAGTCGTGAAGTCGGCGTTCCGCGACCTCTACAGCACGATGTCGCTGTACACGACGAAGAACAGGAAGAAGGGAGCGCACAACGACGGCAGCTACGTCATCGCTGCCGATGGCAACAGCATGGATCGGCTCTACTTCAGGAGAAACGGTGAGATACTTCAGGACGTCGACAAGACGGAGACGAAGGTCATCATCTTGAAGGGCAGAAGCGCCCTGAGAGTCGTCGATCTCTTCAAGGGGCGTGACGACGGATTCGAGACGCGGCTCGCCTTCAAGTACCTGACACACGCCAACTGCTCGATCACGGAACAGGACTTCATCGACGGTCTCGCGTTACTGGAGCATCGCGGTATCGGGTCAATGGCGTCGCAGGGTCACGGCAAGTTCAGAACCGTGGACGTCAGGAAGCTGAAGGCCGGCGTCAGCCACAAGCCGAAAACTGACGAGCCCAAGGCCAAGAAGCAGTAACGGTTCGGAGTTGTAACAAGACAACACAACGCACTCCGATCCGGCTACTCACTCTCCAGCAACGAGCTGCGCCACAACAGCACTTGCCAGCAACTCGACGCGACCAGTCTACCC
>Ga0209496_10000054_pt1 | contig 11286 bp, 12 predicted proteins | sample Plant_0915_D1_FD_187692 | JGI IMG/M metagenome (GOLD analysis project Ga0209496, IMG submission 187692) | Wetland microbial communities from Old Woman Creek Reserve in Ohio, USA - Plant_0915_D1 (SPAdes) (version 2) | ecosystem: Environmental > Aquatic > Freshwater > Wetlands > Sediment ...
CTGCCGCACCAAACGCTCCGCCTGCGTCACGTAGAGGAAACGGGCCTCCGGGTAGCGCTGCTTAATCATGGCCGCCGCCCCGGCGAACATGGCGGTCTTGCCGCCGCCCACGGTGACTTTGTTGAAGCCGATGCCTTCTGCCAGCCAATCGCAGATGCAGCGCCGCTGGTTCAGGTCAAGGCCGTGATCCCCGGCGATAATGTCAGGGGGAACGTCGTCAACCTCCAGTTCGGCAAACGGGTATTCCAACAAGTGCTTGAGGCTGACCTCGAAGCCCTCCATCTCGGCAGAGCGGATAATGTCCTCCTTGCGCCCGCGCAGCGCGACGGCGGACCCGGAGTTGAGGCGGCGCAGCGGGTAGAAATAGCCGTCCCAGCCTTCCTCTCCCTTGCTGACTTTGAACCGCTGGTAGCTGAGCGCGAAAAAGTGACCTTCAGGCCGGAACCGGAAATTGTCCACGAGCACATCAAGCTCGCGGGGCTTGCCGGTGACGACTACCTGCGTCGCATTTTCGTAGAGTGTAATCAACGCCGCACTTTTCCAACCAGTTCAATGACCTCGGTCGGGCTGATGCCCGCAAGCACATCGCAGGCATTTCGCTGAGCCGGTCGCGGGGGACAATACTTGGGAAAAGTGTTGCTGTAAACAAAACACGGGGCGTGTGGACAAAATTCTTTATGCCAGATCGGATGGTGGTTCTTGTAGTACTTCACGCGGCTGGCCGGGGACATCGGACCCCACAGGCCCACACAGGGCGTGCCGAACGAACCGGCGATGTGCGCCATCATGCTGTCCGGGGTGAGCACGACGCTCACGTATTCGGTCAGCGCCCACAGTTCCCGCAGGTTGGGCGAGCAGAACGCCTCCACGTTTTTCAGTTCCCGCTTGGTTGCCTCGGCAGTCAGCGTGTCTTTGTAAACAGCGGGCACAAACTCGTCGTACAGGCAGAGCCAGTGGATGTCGGGATGGGCCTCGGCAACCTTGAGAATCATGAAGGTGCTGTCGTTGGCCGTCAGGCAGCGCACGGGATTGGCGCTGGAAAGCTGGTAGAGGCCGATCCGCTTTTGTTTCTGAAGCAGGTTGTTGAGGGTGCCGAGTTCGCTGGGTGTAAACACTGGCCGCACGACCTTTTCTTCGTCGGGGATGGTGCGCGGGTCGTAGCCGATCTTGCGCAGCATCATGTCCAGCGGGTGTTCCTGATCCTGATGCTCGTCCATGTTCACCGCCGCCTCCCAGTGGCAGAAATGGTCGAACATCTTCACCGTTTCCCACAAAATCGGGATGGTCATGACCGTCTTCACCCAGTCGAAGCCCCACCAGCACACGTTGTTGCCGGGGTCGGTGAGGATGTGAACGTCCAAGCCCTGCTTGGCCATGTAGCGGGCAATAGGCCACGTGAGGATTTGGTCACCATAGCCGCCGCTGCCGTTGAACAGCAGGACGCGCTGGCCCGGCTTGAAGGCTGCGGCGTTGGCGTTGACGATGCGCGTGTCCACCCGGCTGATCTTGTAAGTCCGGCTGGTCACATTCTGGTCCCGCATCACCCGCTCGACCTGCGCATTCGCCACAAGATACGGGCGGTTGGCTTCAAAGGTCTGGGTGATGCCCCCGGCGCTTTTCTTGAAGGCAATCGTGATCGGCTCACTGAATGTAATCAGATTCATGTTGCTAAGAACTCGTTTTCTCGTTTACAGCGCACTCGGTTCTTACAGGTAGCGGTCGGCGCGTAGTTAAGGTCGAACGCAGAGCGAACGCTTATGAAGCTCGAAAAGATCAAGAAAACGTACAACGACTACAAGCTCGAACTGTCGTGGGGACAGGTCGAAGCCATCGCACAGGCTTTGGAAGCCAACCACGCCGACCCGCTCGCCGACGAGCTTTTCGCCGAATGGAAATGGTACATGGAACGTGTACCGGGACCGGGCGAGGACGAAGAAGCTTGGGAGGCCCAGCAAAAGGCCGCCGAGGGCGGCGGTGAGCCGGGCGCGGAAGGCGACGTGCCGATTCCCATGCCGCCGGGCAGCGAAGCCGGAACGGCTCCGGGCGCGAGCGGTGAGCGCGATTTCCCGCCCGACGAAGAAGCGGGCGTCGAGCCGGAAGGCGGGGCTGAAGTCGGCCCGGAAGCTGGACCCGAAGGCGGCGCTGAAGTCGGCCTGCCGGAGCCTGAACCTGAAACTGGACCGGAGGCCGCGCCGGAAGGCGGCGCACCCGCCGGAGAAGAACCTTTGAGCCGCTTGCCCAAACCGCCGCGTGAATGAGGGCAAACGCAAACATCCTCACAGCGGCGAGTGAGGCAAACGTCGGCCAGAGCAACACTGGCTACGAGAACTCCGTTGCGGCGCACGCTTCCGGGGACTTTGGTGCCCACAACCAAGTCCTCTTTTACGGCACGCCTTTTGCCGAGGTCGGTACCGGGCACACCATCAGTAACGGCTACCTGCTGCGGCTTCAGCTTACGGGCATCAACGGCGATGGCACGGGCGATCAAGCGTTCACCGTGCCTGCGATTTTGACCGGCACATCGGTCGACTCCGGCGGCGCTCCGGTCATCATCCGGCAACCTTCTTCACTGGCTCTGTTTGTCGGCCAGCTTGCAACGTTCACCGTCAAAGCCATCAGCGGCGACGTGATGACGTACCAGTGGTACAAAAACGGCGTCGCTATCACCGGAGCCACAAGCACGTCCTACGTGATCGGCACGGTTCAAACCACCGACCAAGCCAGCTACCACGTGGTTGTGTCCAACGCCTACGGCACAGTCACCAGCAGCACGGCAAATCTCACCGTGGCGCAACCGACGCCCGGTGTAAGCTACAGCCAAGACGGCTGCTTCCTGCCGGATACCCTTATCAAGCTGGCCAACGGCAGTGACCGGCAAATCAAGAACCTCAAAATCGGGGATACCGTCGTCTCCTATAGCATCGCGGGCCTTGACCCTAAAAGCGAGACGGCGTGGCGCTCGTGGACCACCACCGCGCTTACGCTGGCTGCGGGCACCGCCACGGTCAAAGACATCTACATCCAGAGCTTCAGCGGCTATTTCCAGTTGCTCGATCTGCGCGTCACTTACGAGCATCCTCTGCTTGCACGGCGCGGCGGAGTCTGGGCCTTCCGCGAGGTTCAGGATTTGAAGAAGGGCGATTTCCTCTGGAAGAACGGGTCCATCATCGCTTTTCCCGGCATGACCTACGTGCCCGGCAAAGTCGAAACCTACAACCTGAACGTGGAGCAAACTGACGTGTTCCTCGCCAACGGGTTCATGGCCCACAACAACTTCTTCAAGAGCGTCTGGCGCTTTATCACCCCGGAAACCGCGCTGCTGGGCGCGATTGGCGCGGGCCAACCACTGTTCCCTCTACTGCCGTGATGATATGGCCTCCGAGAAAAACCTAATCACACAGGCGCGATTGCAGGAAGTCAAGTTTGCCCAAAGCGAACTTGTAGACAACCTCTATGCCCACGCCAACGCCTCGCTCTCGATAGCGCACGGCATCGAGCTTTACTACCTGCCACACCCCACGTTGGATGTAAACGGCAACGACATCAGTGTTTACCGGGACAGCCACGGCGACCGCGTGGGCTACTATTACATGCGGCTCACGTTCAACAACACGAACTACTACGCGCCGCTGGAGGTCACGACGCTGGCAGGAAAAGACCCGATGACGGGCATCTCACCGGATTTGAACGTGGGAGTCATCGTTCCGGTAACGCCCGGAGGCACAGCATGGGTGACGGATTTTACGCCGGAAGATGAACAAGACCTGATCGTCACCAACGACAGCGTGCTTTATCCGCACACGCTTTTATCGCACTGGGAAACGCACGGCGCAGGCATCTATCAAATCTTTCCCCAGAACACCTACGACAGCGCCGGGCACAAGGTCGGCACACACCTTGCGAGGATCGTGGTTGACGGCGTGGAATATCGAGTCCCCTGCACCACGAGCGCAACAGGCGGGATTCCCCAACCGCCACGCGTCGCGTTTCCTGCCATCAATGTGGGCGCGGGCACCAACTGGAACTATACCGCGATGGGCCGCGACGACCACCAGTACGGCCATTTCTACTGGAACAACGCCATTGGCGGCACGCTCCCGATTTCATTCATGTTCGAGTTCAACACGTATCAGCCGCAAAAGGGCGCGTGGGGAAGCTGGCAGAGCGACCCGCTTCTTGGCTCTGGAACGTGGGTGCCGATGCCGTTCAGCTTGACCCCCCTGCCGATGACGGGCAATCCGATCACCGCCGAATATACCTATTTTTCCGGCAATCACATGCAGATTAGGTCCAGCAGCGGCTCGGATTCCAAGCGCTGCGCCGCCACGGTACGTGGGAAATTTACCGGAGCCGGAGGCACCACCTACACCAATTACTGCATCTTCATCGCCAACGACGAAGACGGCTGCGGCTTCATCGCGGACCCCGACGTGAATCAGTCAGCCAGCCACGTCACCATCGCCGTCGATCCCGTCTGGATTGACGGGTACTACTACCCGCCGGGACCAGTATGACCGATGCGGACACTGTTTGCGCGGCGGTCGCTCAGGTTCGCCCGTGGACCAAGGAAGAAAAGAACACCCTGCGCCGCATTGTCACGCACTGCCTGCGCGTTTGGCCTTCCTTGGCTCGCACCTACAGCCAGTGCCAGATGAGCCTTGTGGAGCGCGGCGAGGCCGTCGGTTACGACTGGAATCAAATCGCTGAGTTCGACCGGGAACTGATCCGGCTTTTTGAATCTGGGCAGCCGGACAGGGTGATTGAAATGATGGCCGACAAGGTTAAAACGTCGATGGAACGCTATTACCCGGACTGCCCGCTGTTGGACTACCTTCAGTTCCTCAAGGAATACTCTGAACGCCGGTCGCCACAAATGACAGCGGCAGAGCATCTGGCGAAATAACGCGCACGCGCCAGCCCCACGTTTCGGTATCCTGCTCCACTGTCCTCACGTAAGTTCCGGTCGCCGAAGAATTGATCGCCGTGCCGGACGAAACCATCGTGCCGTGGTTTACAATGGTGAGGAAAATGTTTGAGGTATTGTAGTTTACCGCCGCGCCATCCGCCACGGTTGGCAGGATGATTGCGATGCTGCCGCTGAAGCAGGTGCGGTAAGCCGCATTGAGCATCGCCGCCCCGACCGCGCCGGTAGAGCTAGTGATTTTTGTTTCGTTGCAAACAAGCTGGTATTGCCGGTTGGGCTGAGAGGCCACACCTGCGGTGTACTCGGCGTTGTAGGGGTTCGTGCCGTAATCGCCCACGTTGCCGGTGACAATGTATCCAGTCGGCTGAGTGGTGCTGAACAAGGACTGGCCTCCTGCTGGACCTGCGGGGCCGGTAGCCCCCTGCTGGAAAATGCCGTAGGCAACCCAGTTCCACGTCACCAAGTCGACCTGCGGGTCGTTGACGCCCAGATTGGACGTGTTGGCAACCCGGCAAATCCACGAGCCGTAGGTGCCGCTGTATTGATAGCTGACGACCTGATTCGGGATGTAGGGCTGGCCATTGGCCCACGGACCCACCCAAATCATGCCGGGAGAGCCTGCGCCGCCGGTTCCGGGCGGCCCCGGAGGTCCGGGCGGGCCGGTCATGCCCGGAACACCCTGCTCGCCCTCAATGATGCTGCCGACCAAAAGCGTGCCTTCCGCCCCCAGCGGGCGCATGGTCAGCATGATGCTGCCCGCGATCTCCAAGGTGACGCCGCTGGTGTTCTTCATCGAGATGATGAATTCACCCACCTGATAGAAATTCACATCGCCGGTAAACTCACTGCCCGGCGTGACCGTCACAATGTTGGTGCCTGCCGAGCCGCCAAAGCTCGACGAGTACATGATATTCAGTTCCGCGCTCGTGGTCGTGGGCACGGTGCTGACGACAGCGTTGAGGACTCTGGCCTCAAATCCCTGCGGGATGCGGTAGTTGGTCACGACCACTTCCTCACCGGGAGGAACCGTGGTGCGAACCATCGGCAGCGGCACAAACTGCTCTTGATTGTTTACAACGCTGACGACCTCGTTGATCTTTTCGGCGATCAGGTCATCGCGAAAAGCGAGATGGCGGGTCGGGTTGCTCAGCCCCGGCACGTTTACCGCGTCGCCTTGGGCGAAGTGACGGACATCGCCGCCGCTGTAGTCGATGCCAGCAGCCGCCGGAAGATCAATGGGCTTGATTGCCATACGCTTTAACTACCTCGGTCCACCGGCATGTCGATGAGCCACTTCAGTTGTCGGGTTTCCAAGAATCGCCGGTAAAGCCGGAACTTGAAATCGTAGCGCCCATCCATGAAGTAAGTCCGATGGATGCCCTTTTCAATCTTCCTGCCCCGTTTGCGAAAGTGCATCTGGATGTCGCGGGGCGGCCTCCAATACGGCACGATGGCTCCCACGCGCCCCACAGTGATTTTGCTGCCGGTGATGATGGCTTCCTCAAAGGTGCGGCACATGACCTCGTACAGCCGACAGGCTTGGCTGTACGTCAGTTGCCCCTCGCGCATGAAGCGGGCAACAAAAGAGCGGCGATCATAAGTGGCACGTTCTGGCTTCTTCACGCGGTAAAGACCATCGGGACCATGAAATCCCTTTGATTGAGCTTGCTGACAAAAGTTGCATTCACAGTGACTTCTCGATCACCTGTTTTATCCACCGATAAGAACTGCAAAATCACTCTCGGTTCCCATTTGGTGATGGCGTCGATGATCTCCTGCTGGACCATGCTTTCGATGCCGGTTGTCTCAAGCTCAAACAAAATCAGCTTCAAATTCGTGCCGTATTCCGGCTGCATGATGCGCTCGCCTTTGGCCGTGGTTAGCAGCATTTTTACCGAGGACGCTAGGATTTCGATGTTTTCGCCCCGGTTCCAGAGCCACTGGTCCGGGTTCGGGTAGCCGGTATCCTTGGGCAGAATGGGACCGTAAACAATCGGCGTGCCCACGGGCGCTTCGACCGAGGACTTCACTACAAACGGAAAGTTTACACCGACCGTATCCCACACCGGGGTCTTGTAGTTGTGCGCCTCCACCTTGACCATGTAGCTGCCGGGCTGAAGGTTTCGGTAGGTATTGATCGTCAGGCTGTGCGCGGCTGTGCCGTTGTAAACAACAGGCAGGCTGCCATCGTTCCAGTAAACCGTGCCGGTCAAGTACTGGAAAGGCAGGTTTGTGCCGTTTTCGGTGATGGTGCAGTGAACGGGAACGCGCCCGCCTGTGGGCGGGTACGAAATCACGTCAACCTGTTCGGGCGGCTGCTCGATCAGGTTGATGCCGTCGGGTGATGTAATTTGCAGTGCCATTAACCCATCCACTTGCGGTACGGTGACGGGCCGCCCATGCCGTTGGTGCTGTCATCCTTGGATTCCTTCAGCGGCGGAGTAGCCCCATCGTCGTCCCATTTCTTGGAAAATCCGTCAACCTTGGCCTGAATAACGCCGGTCTGGCTGCCCTCGGCAGTCTGACTTTCAGAGACGCCGCTCCGCTTGAACTCGAACGGATGGCGGCCATAACTGGAGATCACCACGTCATTTTCTTTCGGTCGGCTGCGCTCCAGCACGCGGTCCATGTTCCATTTGCTGTGGGGCCGGTCGAGAATCTTCTCTCTGTAAACAACCTCCCTGAGCATGTTGATGGCATCATTTGCGCCGGGCGTATTCTTGATCTTGTCGTGGATTTCGTTAATGAGCCGGAGCGTCGAGGGCGCGGCCCGCTTGATTTTACTCTCGTTCTTTCCCTGATCCTGCTGCTCGATCTCGGAGGGCAGCGCAGTCATGAACACCGACACCACTTCATCGGGCAGGTGCATGTAGCGCTTGAAAACCGTGTCGATCCACGCTTCCTTGGGCAGCGAATACTGCTCCATCACGTCGCCAAGCTTCTGGAGCACGTCCGCCTGAATGCCCAGCATCTCCAGCTTCATTTGTTCCTCAAGGCTGCCGATCTGGGGCATCATGGCCTTGATGTCCAACTGCTCGATGTTCTTGCCCTTCAGGACCGCGTGGAAATAGCCAAGCCACTGGTAGCAGTTGATGATCGGCTTGCGGATCGACTTTATCTTGCGCAGGAAGCGGATGTCCTGCGCCAAGAGCGCCCGGCCAGAAGGCATTTCGCCGCCCCCGGACCCGCCGCCCCCGCCACTCTGGGAGAACCACGACTTGGGCATTCCGATGATGCTGTAGAAAAGGTCGGTCAACAACTCGATGTCGTAAACATCGGGCACGTCCACCGTACCCGGCAGCTTGGTGATGACGTTGTTGAAGCCCTTGGGCTGGGCAATGTAAATCATCGTGTCCAGCGCCAGCGCGTTGTAGTACGCCGTGAAATCGCTGACCGCGTTGAGGTCGTTGGGCATTCCCACCTGCCCGAAAGCCAGCTTGCTGCGCAGCGTTTGCCGCCAGCGCTGGACCGTCTTCATCTGCTCGACCGGCGGCTGCTCCTGAACGTCAATCGAGACGGCATAGCGGTCGGGCTGGACCTGAGCGCGGCACACCACCATCTGGTCGATGGCGAGGCGCAGCTTCTTGTAGATGCCGTCCGCCTCGGCAAAGATCGGCTCGCCGTGCTCGCTCATGCGCATACGGAACATGCGCCGGAAGTGCAGGAAGTCCCACGGATACCAGAGGTCTTCGATGTTCTGACCGGCGGCCATCGACACGCGCTCGACCGGGGTCGTGTTGTCCGGCTGGACGAACACGTCCTCCTTGTTCGGTTTATGGTTGAGCCAGCGGAAGCCGACGCACTTGCGGTTGCGCTCCATCCAGTAGCGGCGCATCTCCATCGGGTGGACGAAGGACATGCCGAGGATGCCTTCCTTGGGCGCGTATTCCAGCTTCTCGAAGTGATTGCCCATCGCCGCGATGTACCACACCTGCGACTGGATCAGCGTCTCCACATCCAGCCGGACCAGCAGATCGTTGAGTTCTTCCTCGAACCCGGCGTCGTTGCACTGATACCAGATCGCGCCGGGGCTGTTGGCGTCAGCCTGCGTGGCCTCGTCCACGATTTCGACCAAGGCAGCAGCCAGCAAGTCCCACTGGCTCATCTCGTCCCACAGTTGAAGCATGGCCTCGAACGTGGTCGGGCGCTTCATCACCGTGTTGAATTTGGTCCAGATTTCAGGGTCACCAACCCGGCCCGCATCCTGAAACTCCTGCCATAGCCGCTGGTCTGCGTCCGGGGTCTGGGCGCGAGGCACCAGCGAGCCGGTGCGTCCCCCACTGGTCCCGGTGAGGCCCATGTACCTCAACAGGGCGCTGGTTCGTGTATCAGCCATATCGTTGTAACTACTAGAACCGACCGCCGCTGAAAAATTCCGTTCTTTAGGGCATGTCGAAGACAGTCAAAGCAATCAAACGGTCAACGCGAACGGAGAACACCCGCCCGCAGGTCATCAGTTTCCGCATCACTAAGATTCAGGCCAAGACCCTGAAGGAAATCTTTGACCGCGACCCGGCGACGAACATCAAATCCTGCAACCAGCTTTGCCGAAAGTGGGTTTGCGACTATCTGGCCGGGCGGCTGGATTACCGCAATCCAAAGGACAAACTGGCTGATCTGGATACCGTCGGCGCGGGCGCTTAAAGGCGCTGGCAGCTTCCGCTCTGCGGATTAAGCGCGAACCGCACGTCGGTTTCAAACGTGCCGCTTGATTCGTGATCGTAGCAGCGGCACGGGATTCGGCAGTGTATACATTCGCTCGTAACCGTCTCCACGATCACAAGGGCTTGATCCAGCGGCTCAGTCTGGGCCTCACAAAACTTTTTCACCGCCGAGGACAGTGCGCCTTGGCGGCACTCGGAGGTAATCCACGCCAGCGTGGTGGAAAGATTCCAAAAGTCGTCGGCAATGTACGTGCCTGCCGCCCGCTTTGCGGTATTGGAGGCCATTAGAACGCGTAGTCGTACGGGGTGCCGGGCAAGTCTTTGGGCACGACTTCGATCTCCAGCCCGGTGCGGGCCTGCCCGTTCTTGATGTATTTCACGAGCCGGTGATCTTTGAACTGGTCGGTTGACAGCAGCTTCTCAAGCTCAGGGATGATCTCCTTGGGCAGCTTCAGGAAATCCAGTTGAATCAGGACCGAGCCGTTGGGCTTGCCGGTATTGATGACGGCATAATCCGCCAAGAACGCCTGCAATGAAGGCACGCTGAAAACCTGAAGGGCAATGCGGTTTGCTACCGCCGATACCTTTTCGTCAGCGCCCGACGCTGCGATCTTGGCGGGCAGTTCCTCAATTAAGAATCGCGCTGCTTGTGCTTCTGTCATGCCAATCTAAATACGTGGGCTGTGGAACAAAGCACCGCCGGAAAGCGCGGACTACGACAGAGGCCAGCCATGCTCTCGGCACGCGAGGGCGAACCGGGAGCCAGTCCGGGGTTTCGATTTCCACCGAACATATCTCCCGCTCATTAACGGCCAGCGAGTAGAGCTTCATAAAGTTAAGTTCCACGCCTTATAGAACCAACCCCCGGTAGGCATTAAAACACAGCTATCCGGGCCGAAGTTCAATGAAGTTCTGTTCTTGTAGACGATGAAATTGCTCTGCTACGCCGACCTTCAAGCCACGGATGGCGACGAACTGTGCTTCACACGGCCCAACACCACGTTGCAGCATTACCGGGTGGAAAAGTTCTTTGACGACGCCGCCCGCATCTACACCGAGCACGGCTGCAAAGGCGTGGTGGACCTCGGCGATACGACCGACGACCGGTCCAGCATCCCCATCCCGACGGTGGAATATCTGGGCAGCGGAATGGCCAAACTGCCTGAAGGTGACCGCTGGAAGATCACCGGCAACCACGAGCAATATCTGCGCGATACGACTGTAAACAATCGCCGACTTTTCGAGCATTGGTTCCACGTGGTTGACGGCAGGCAGATTCAAATGATGGGCGACTGGGCGGCATTCTTTGTCTCCTACCCGGCGGACCACGCCGAGCTTACCGAGTGGATCATCAAGGAGGCCCGGCGCATCCGTGGACCCAAAATCCTGTTCGGACACTTTCAGGTGGAGGGCGCATTTTACCAAGCAGGTCGCGCCATGACCGGCGTGCCGCTAAAGGTGCTGGAACCCTTTTCGCTGGCGCTGCTGGGCCATATTCACATCCCACAAGCGCTCACGCCCAAGGTCCATTATGTCGGATCGCCCTTTCAACAAGACTGGGGCGAGACAGGGCAGACCAAGCGCGTGGCGATAGTCAACACGAATACCATGACCGTGGAATGGGTGCCGCTCACCGGCTACCCGGAGTACAAAATGGTGACGATGGCCGAGTTCGAGCAGATCATATTCGACGACACG
>Ga0209496_10000055_pt1 | contig 11174 bp, 12 predicted proteins | sample Plant_0915_D1_FD_187692 | JGI IMG/M metagenome (GOLD analysis project Ga0209496, IMG submission 187692) | Wetland microbial communities from Old Woman Creek Reserve in Ohio, USA - Plant_0915_D1 (SPAdes) (version 2) | ecosystem: Environmental > Aquatic > Freshwater > Wetlands > Sediment ...
TGGATCGCAATCGCGAGCGCGGCCTCGGCGATTTGTTGTTCCTGACCGGCCCGCTGGCTTATATGAACCACGTCAGCGGCAGCGACGTGAGCATCGACGTGATGGCGTTCGCTGACCGGGGGCTGGTTCTGACCCACTCGCCGCTCATCTCCAACGGCTGCGTGAAGTGCGGGCCGCTCGAATACGACCACCTGCGGATGTACAATTACCACTGGTTGATCCGCAGCGTTACGGAATACGACATGGAGGGCGACCAGTTGAATGTTTACGACGCCCTTTACAAGCAGTTGGGCTTTGATCCGAACGACGTGGAGGCCAAATGGAAGCGCCCGACAGCCACGCTGGTTGCCGACGATTTTCAGAATCTCGACCGCCTGTACCGATACGTCTGGGAACAGCGCAAGCTGGACCTGCGCCGCGTCGGCTACATCGTCGTTGCTCCCTTTGCCAACGCGACGCCTCGCTGCATGAACTATCAGCGCTGGCTGGAGGTCATCAAAACGGTCAGCACGCGCCGACCGGTAGTTGTCATCGGAAATAGCCATTTGCGCCTGCCGGACATGGATATGAGCGCGGGCGAATTCAGCCAGCACGTTGCGGCTATAGGCGGCGGCGTGTTTAACGCCATCGACAGCACCAGTGTTCGCAGCATGATGGCCCTGATTGCCCGCAGCTTTTGCACCATCGGGCTGGACAGCGCCCCCATCTACATTGCGCAGGCGCTCAACGTGCCTGCCGTCAGCATTTGGGGCACGCACGCCCCGGCAGCCCGCATCGGCTACGACAAAAACATGATGGATTTGGCGATCTGGAACCAAGAAGCCTGCCAGTACGCGCCCTGCTTTGCTTACGGCGAATTCCCCGCCAGCAAGTGCCCCAATGGCATCCGCCAGACTTGCTGTGAGGTCGTTGCCTCGGTTTCCGTGGATGACGTTCTAAAGAAGGTGGACGCGGTGGAATCCGCCAGCGCTCAACTCGGTAAATTTGCGGCTAAAACATGAAGAAAATCTTTGTCCCAGTTTTGAAGTCGTACGAGGCGGGAGATGTAAAGGTCGACCTGTCGGCCATTCTGAACGCGCCGTACGAAGACATCGGCGAAGCCGCCGAGGCCATACCGGGCTGGATTGGCTGGTTCGGGTATCAGAAGGGCATGGCCATCGAAGCGCTGCTCAACTCCGAGTTCGCGTGGAAACAGGCCGAGGCCACGCAGTATTTCGAGCTTAAAAACGGGGCTTTTGTCACGCAGGGTTTCGGCGAAAAACCGACAGAAGCCGCCTTGGAAAAGGCCGTCAATTTGACTGATCCAGTCAAGGCTGCCGCAGATGAATATGCCGCCTGTAAGCGCCATCTCGAATGGGTTAGCAGCACCATCGAAGCGCTGAAAGCCAAGCTGGAATTGGTTCGTTCCAGCGAAGCGACCCGGCGGATGGAACACGAACCAGATAGAAACAGAGGCACGAGAGAATGAGCATTGATCCAAAAATCCTACGCAGAATGCAGCACGAGGACGCGTTCCTCCAATCCCAAACCAAGGGGTCAAGACGCGTCAAAATGGACCGGGGGCAGAACTGGATTGTCCGGTTTTTGCCTGCCCGGTTGGGACCGGACGGGCTGTGGTTTGCCCGTATCGCCAAGCACTGGGTAAACAAGCTGCCCATTGTCTGTCCGCGCAACACGGCGGAAGACTTCGGCGGCGACCCGGAGTTCGATTGCCCGGTCTGCCAGTTGGCCGATGAACTGAACGACAGCGTTGATGATGTCATCAGCAAGTTCGGTTTCAAGGCCAAGGCCAACGCGCAATTCCTGACCTATTGTGTGGTCTGGGAGAAAAACGGGGTCGAGCAACCGATGGCGGAAGTGCTCAATCCTTACGAGTTCAACCACTACCGCAGCACGTGGGAAGAACTGAAGGGGTTCTACATGGCGGGCGGGCGCAAGAGCGCCGATTCCGTGCTGGACTACGAGACAGGCAACGACTTCTCGGTCAGCAAGGGCGGCAAGGGAATGCGCCTCGACAAGCTGGACCCGTCGCCCATCTTCAAACTCGACGATCCAAAGTTCGACGAGTACATCAAGAAGCTCGAAGCCGCGATGAAGACCCCCAAGGTCGTCATTCCGACGAACGAGCAGCTTCACGTGTTCGTGAAGAAAATGCAGGAAGCTGCCGACCGTGGCGGCTACGCGGCTGATGACGAGGATCGCCCGCGCCGTGGCCGTGGCAGCTACGACAACGAGGAATCGGAATTTCGCCGTGGCGGTCGCCGCCGCGAAGAACCAGAGGAAGAAGACGATTTACCGTACGATGATGCGCCTCCGCGCCGCTCTGCGCCTCGTGCCTCTGCACCGGCCTCATCACGACGTACGGCCCCGGAACCGGAAGATGCTGGAGAACCAGAGGAACCGACTCCACGCCGTCGACCGGCTCCGGCGGATTCTGAAGAAGTGCCGCGCCGCCGCGCTGAACCTGAAGACGAAGCACCCCGTCGGCGGGCTGAACCGGAGGATGATCCTCAACCCCGCCGCCGGGCAGAGGAAGACCCCCAGCCTCGGCGCTCAACTCGCGACGAAGACCCTCAACCCCGTCGCGCATCACGGGAGGAAGACCCACAGCCTCGCCGCCCGGCGCGGGAGGAAGACCCGGAGCCTGAAGTGGCTCGCCGCGAAGTTGCTTCTACGCCCCGGCGCGGTCTGCCGCCAACCGAGCGCCAGAGCCAAGCCCGTAGCGAAGCAGCGGCCAGCACGCCGCAGGGCGATGCCGAGGAAGATGATCCGCTGCCGGAGGACGACAAAGACCCAGTGCCTCCGGCGGACAAGGTGGATGCCGAGAGCGACGCGCCGACCCCGGTAACGCGCCGAGGCAGCCAAGGCACCGAGATCAAATCCCGCCTCGAAAAGTTGGGGCGTAAAGCCTGAGTGCTATGGCCAAGAAAAAGGTTGAGGTTGATGAGGCCGACGGGCTGATAGCCAAGCTATTGTCCCTCGCGCCCAAGGGCGAGGAAGCTGGGAAGTGGGAAGTTTCCCGCACCACCCAGCTTGTGCTCTCCCAGATCAAGTACGTCCTGACCACCGGCATCCCGTCCTTCGATGACATCGTAGGCGGGCTGCCGATTGGCCGCATGGTCGAACTGTACGGCTTGGAAAGCTGCGGCAAAACCGCTATGGCGATCCGCTGCGCCGCCCGTGGCATGAAGGGCCACATTTCCGAAGTCATCCGGGGCAAGGACGGCAACCCGTCGTCCTACCGCGAACTGAAGCCGGACGAGTGCAAGGTGCTCGTTGTCTACATCGACAACGAGCAGTCGTTGGACGAGGACAACAAGCTGGTGGTGGACGGCGAGAAGCTGGATGTCATCGGCGCTCGCATGGACACAACCGATGAAGTGTTCAAGGCCATCGACGGAGCCATCAGCTATCAGGAAGACCGGATGGAGCAGTCCGAAAAGGACGGCATCGAGCGGTTCATGCTGATCGTGGTGGACACCATCGCCAGCACGACCACCAAGCAGGAACTCAGCAAGAAGTGGGGTGAAGCGGATTTCCCGCGCCAGCCCCAGCAGATGAGCATTGCCCTGCGCCAGCTTACCCGCCGGGTGAACCGGAACAACGTCTGCATCCTGTTCACCAATCAGGTCCGGGTGAAGTTTCAGGAGGGAGCGCAGAAGAAAGGCCAGACGTTCCAGATCAAGGCCAGCGACTACTCGTCGCCGGGCGGATTCGCCCTGCGCTTCTACTCATCGCACCGCGTCTTCATGTACGCGTACAACCAGAAGTACAAGCTGCTGCCCGACTCGCAGTTCTCCGCCGGGCTGCTCATTGGCTTCCACACGGTCAAGAACCGGCTCAAAACGCCGCTGCGCGACGGGCGCATGGTCCTGCTGTTCGACGAAAAACAGGGCGGGTTCCGCAGCGAATTCAGTATGCTGGAAGCGCTGGAGCTTTACGGCTTCGTGGAGGTCGAGGCCGAGTCCAAGCACACCGGCTTCACGCTCAAGTTCCACCGCAACGGCATCACCCCTACAACGTTTGGCGATAAGCTGAGCACCACGCTGGCCGAGGATGAAGACCTTCCGATGCCGCGCCGTGGCAAGGTTAAAGACCCCGGCTTCAAGTGCCGGGCCGAGTGGCCCGACTTTTACCGGGAGCACAAAGCGGACATCGACAAGCTTTGGCAAGTCGCTGTGCAGTACGCGCTGACTGTTGAAGGGCTGGAGGGCGGCGTCAGCGTTGAGGAAGAAGATGTTCCCACACCGGAGGTTGACTAATGGCTATTCAAACTGAATACAGTCAGGAAAAAGAACTGGACGACGCACTGGCCAAGATTTTGTCGGAAACACCCGAACTGGCCAGCGTAAACAATCACTGCAAGGTGGTTGCGTGCTTCTCCATCAAGACCAACGACAACGAGGAAAACGTGCCCACCAAGGGCGCGAAAATCTCGCTCAGGAAGGTGTCGCCAGCGGTGCAGGTTTTTCTGAAGCCGAAGGCCGATTTCATGCTGGTCGTTGACTACTTCTTCTGGACCAACGCCACGGAAACCGAAAAGCGCGGCAAACTGATCCGCACGTTGACGCGGATCGGCGTGGAAAACACCAATAACGGCATCAAGTTGAGCATTCGCCCGTGGGACATTCAGGAAAACATCGCTGCCATCAAAGCGTGCGGCGTTTTCGACGAGGAAAGCAGCCGCGCCAAGGAAGCCTACGACCTAGTGCGGGTCCAGCGCGAGACGGCTCAGACGTTGGTGGACAACATGCAGAAGGCCGAGGCCGAGAAAGCGGAGCCGAAGGCCAAGGGCAAAGGCAAGGTCAAACCGGATGACGATGACGAGCCGCCGATGCGCCCCGCCCGAAAGCCGCCCGTCGACGAGCCGGAACCGGAACCGGAATAACCAATAACCTGTGAACAGCGCGTGATAACTTTTTATTGAGACGGCGCACGCAAAAGTTTACAACAACAGCAACCTAGTTCGCTATGCCTATTGAACCTAAACGGACGAGCTTCACCCGGTATCGCCGGGTGAACGATATTTTGCAGGCCGACCGCTTGCTCAGGACCAAGCTGAGCAAGAACATGGCCGCTGTGTGCCGGGGTCAGTCGCACACCGACTTTCCCATCGAGGTCGTGTACGTGACTGACGAAATCCACAAGCAGGGATTGGATTCCTTCACGCTCCCGAAGAACGAGGTCGTCAACACGGCCCACCGGCTTCTGGTCGAAAACCCCGGCCCAATCCCCATGCCTGCGCCACTGGCACCGGAGAAAAAGGAGGCCAAGCCCAAGGCCAAAACCAAGTCCAAGCCCAAGCCGAAGCCGAGGCTGAAAGCCAAGGCAAAGGGAAAGGCACTCCCAAAAGCCCCGGCGACTGCTGAGCCAAGCCCGGCAGCAGTCGATCCGAAAACAGCGGGCGAAGCCAAGGCAGATGGGGTTGCCAAGCTGCCGTGCCCGGAGTTTGTGCGTCCGGGCATTCCCTTTGCCGTCGGCATCGCCTCCATGAGCAACATGGAGGCGGCAACACTGCTGCTGGAATCTACCGGAGACGAGCGCTATCGTAACGTAATCCAGAAGTTGCAGGAAGTGATCGACGAAGTTAGGCTTCACACCGTTTTGCCCAGTGCCCAAAAAGACGTACAGCCAGCCGGTTGAGGGAGAGCACATCTTCCCGGCCAGCCAGTTGACGCCTCTTGCCATCCAGTGGAAGCAGTTAAGCGCTGCCGGACGGCACAAAGAGGCGATGCTCATTTTGGAGCAGATCGTCGAGGGGTCCACGGCGATGTTCGAGCGGCTGGCGCAGTTCGAGGATTTCCACTACACCGTGGACCTGCCTATCCTTGTCAGCGCCGCGCAGGAAAAGGTCATCAAGTGGCTGGCCAAATGGCAGCCTAAAAAGGGGCGGCTCTTTTCGTGGTTCAGCAAGTGCGCCAAGAACGCTTTTCGGTCGGAACTGGTCAAGGTCAACCAGTACCGGAAGCGCTACCACGTCACCAGCGACAATCTGGAGAAGTTCTACGGCGTCGAGGACCACGAGGTCGACAAACACGACGCGGCAGCCGACGTGCGGTCCAAGCTGGACGAGTTGACCTGCCGGTGGGGCGATCCGCAGGAAATCGGTGCGATTCGATTTCTGATTCTCTGCATCATCGACGATGACCACGAAAAGCAAGCTGCGATCCGCAGCGCGGCCTATGCCTACGGCATCAGCTTCGAGCTTTCCAAGTTTTTCTATAACTGGGCGATTGTAAACTTACGCCACGCCTTCTACGAAAAAGTCTACATCCCCTTCACTGAGCACGACCTGATGCTGGCGGCAGAGAGCTACACGCTTTGGCCGGAAGTTGTAAACATTATCGGCATCGAGAAGGCCAAGGAAATGTCCGCCATTCTGGGCGGTCAGAGATTTAAGGTTCCAAGCTTGCAACACATCGCCAAACTCCGCGATAATTACAACCTTGCACGCGACATAGAGCGCAGCGATCTGGACCCGGAAGCTGTCGCAGAAATCGCACGCAAACATAAAAAGACCGTGCGCACTGCGCAAGAGGTCTACAGTGAAATGGCCGAGCAGTTGGACCCGCGTCGTTATGGTGAACACACAATCTTTGGTGAAGATAGCGCTGACGGATGAGCAGTTGAAATGTCTGCGTCCGCTGCGTCACCGCTACTTTTTGATTTTTGAAGACCCCCGGCTTCGGCCTCCGGTCTTGGACGAGATGATGCCCGACTTGCAGCGGGTCATCGCCACGGTCGCCCAGCGCTACTGCGACAGCACGACGCCGCATCTGCAATTCGATGAATTGATGGGCGAGGGCAACCTCAAGCTGGCTGAGCTTATCAGCAAGGAGGTCATGGAGAGCGAGAAATGCCCGACTCGCGTTTCGTTTTTCAAGTATTTCAAATCCGCCGCTGCCAACCATGCTCGAAGCCGGGTCCAGAAATACCGCTTCACCGAAAAGCGCACCGGCCAAAAACCCCCGCCCCGCGCCCAGCGCTTTATTCCCGCCGCCAAGCCCGACGAAGAAGAACACGCCGCCCAGCCCCAGCCTGAATACCACAAGAACGTGGAGTTGAGCCTCGACGACCCGGATGCCGGGCTGCAAGTCCCTGACCATGCCGAGCAGAACGAGAAGGATGACGCCGAGGTCAACTGGAACTTCGGCGACTCAGCGGCGGAATACGCGCATCTGCTGACGCCGGTCGAAAAGCTGGTGTTCCACGAGATGATTTTGCCCAGCCCGCACGCCCGCTGTTATGCGGAACTGGACGCGTGGCGCAAGTCCAACCGGCACAAGCTCAGCCTCAAAATTAAATTCACGCACATGGCTGAGGCAGTGGGTTTAGCGCCCGAACTTTTCGAGGAAGCTGTTCTAACCATACGGAACAAGATCAAAGCGTACCGTATGATGACTGAAGTCGAACAAGAACAGCGAGCGCGGCGCAACGCCATCGTAGCCCAACTCAAGCAGGTATTCGGGCTTCAGATTCCACCGGACATCGACGACATGGTGGTGAACCGGATGATTACGATGGCGGCACGGGACCAGTTTGACAAGGTGAAGGACAACCAGCAGGTCGCGGAGATGCTGACTGAAATCAACGCCAAGGTTCCGCGCACCATCGGCGGCGGCAGGCTTGCGTGCTATGGCGTGCTCTACCAGAAAAACTGCCGCCAGTGCAATAGCTGCGATCTGCGCCATAGCTGCGCGGTCGAGGCCGCCAATCTGGGCCTGACCAAGATGGTCCAGAGCCAGCGGTTACTCGGCGCAAAACAGCCGCGCACGCCCGCCTTCTTGCCCCGCACCGACACCGACAGCCACGTCACCAGCACCGACGAGGCAGAGATCGTCAGCCATCTTCAGGAAACCTTCCAGCGGGCCGAGCGCAACGGGCTGGCCTATTATTACCACCACGTCGGCGACGAAAAGAAGCGCCGTTACATCTTCTGCATCGAGCGCACTGCGCCCTTGCGCCTGCGTTTCTGCAACCCCAGCGACGCGCTCAAAAAGCGGTTGGTGGGAAAGCAGAAGACGTGGTTCCCACGTGAAAACGCGTCCATGACTGAGATCATTGCCCTGATCGAGCAGCATGGCCGTGAAACCTTTGAGGCTTAGTATGGCTGAACCTCCTGTCTTGGCCCCGGAGAAACCGCTGACTCGCTTTGAAGCTCAGCGCAAGCTGGGCCTGTTCGCGCCCCTCGACTACACGGCCATCATTCTCATCGCTTTTGTCTGGCTCACCCTTGGCTTCTGGAAACTCTTTGGCAACCCGGAGCCGATCCATCTGGTAGCGCTGGCCATTGTAAACATTTTCCTTACCCAGTGCTGGATCATGGTGCTTGTATACCGTGTTCTGGTTTTCATCCTCGATGTGCAGGCTGACATCAATTTGATGCCGGAGGCGGCAGCGAGGATCGTGTTGGGATTCTGGGAAGGACGACGCAAATGACTAGCTTAACCCGAAATGATCTGGCAAACGAATTGAGCAAGCGTGGCGGCCTGAGTATGGACCGGGCCAGAGGCGTCATCGACCATACGCTGGCAATTTTGACTGAAGCGCTGGGCCGGGGTGACAAGGTGGAGTTTCGCGGCTTCGGCATTTTTGACGTTTATACGCGCAAGCCCCGTGTGGGCCGGAACCCCAAGAATCCGCAGGCGGGCCAGTACCAAATTCCGGCCCGGCGGGTGGTGCGCTTTCGCGCAGGCAAACAAATCTCTGACTTACTGAACCCGGAATGAAAAGCGCTATCGCCATCCTCACTTACCGACGCCTCCACGCTATCAAGGCCATGATGGAGGGCGTGGAAAAGAACTGTGGCCAATACCAAACCGCCATCTTCGAGGACTGCGGCCAGCGCGACAGCACCAGCACCTTCCTGAGCGCCGGGCGGCAGCCCGAATCTCGCTCGGACTTAATGGCGACACGCTGGGTGCCGAACCCGGACAACATGCTGGCTGCCAACTACCCCAATGCCGACGTTTACAACGGCAACATGAATCTGGGCGTGACCGGCAACAGCAACCGGGCGCTGAAGTGGTTCATGGATGGCGACTGGGATCACCTGTGCCTCTGCAACGATGACCTGTTCGTGCTGGGTGATTTTGTGAAGTTCTACGCGCAGGCCCACCAAGACCTCGGCGTCGAGATGTTCTGCTTCTGCGACTTCACCGAGAAATCGCCTGCGATCTCCGGTGCGCCGGAAACCTACAAGTGGACCACGTACCCGGTGCGCGGCTACGGCGTTAAATTCCTGCCCCGGTTCACCGGCATCATGATGTCGGTCACGCGCAAGCTGGTCGAAAAGATCGGCTTCTTTGACGCCGAGTTCGGCAAGTTCGGCGAAGAACACTGCGACTACACCATTCGTGCCCGGTTCGCGGGCGGCATCCGCTGCGAAGGTCAGGATTTGAACTGTCTGGATGTGGAGCACAAGCTGCTTCGCCATCAGGACGTGGAAACAAGCATGAGTGGACCCGCTCGCAAAGCTGCCGATCAAGAAGCATCCGGGGTCATGGCGCGGGCGTCCATCGAATACCGTTTTCGTCACTATTATCGGCCCTTCCGGCTGGTGTACCCTCAAACTGCTGGCGGATATTTCGGCGGCGGCATTCCTTGCAGGAACCTTGAACAGATTGGCTATAAGCTCGTAACTGACCTCTGTAGTTAGGGCGTGACAGCTAATCTGCTACTGAAGCGTTTGCTCGGTGAAGCGGCGGTGAACGATCCGGTGCCCAGTGCGCCGCCTCCAGCCGGTACGACACCGCCGACGACTCCCGAAGAACCGGAGCCTCAGCCTGAAGCTGACGCAAGCGCGGCGACGCCCAACACGCAGGAGTTGGTCCAGCAGTGGAAGGCGGGCGACCACATGGCGGTAGCGGCCCGGCTCATGTTTACAGAGGCCAGTTACGCGGATTTCGTGGACCTGTGTTTCGTGATCGGCCATTCCGATGCACGAGAGCTTGGTCACCTGCTCGATGAACTGGCCGACACCGAGGGCATGGAGCCGCCGGAAACCCCGCCTGAGTACCAGCAAGCGCTGGCGTCAGTGGGTGGTGAGGAAGAAGGCGTGATATGAAAAACCCTTTGATTGCCAGACTGCTCTCTGAAGACGACGTGGTGCCGGTGATCGCCAACGTGCCCCGTGAAACCTATCGCAATCGCATGGTCAAAAAGCGCCAGATTGAAGATGAGGACGACAGCGTAGCTCGGATGGTGGGCGAGGCCGTCGAGGACGACGAGAAAAAGTCGACGAAGGACAACGAGAAGGTCATTCCCGATGATGCCCAGAGCGTAGACACCAGCGAGATCGTCGTTGGCAAGCCGCTCAAGCAGCCGAAAGAAATCGTGCAGGAGCCGTCGCACCCTTCCGGCGACAAGGAGAAATACCTGACGCCGTACTCGGCGCTGACCGCGCCCGACGTGACGCCGCAGGCCACGCAGCCCATTGACCCGAATCAGGTGCCGGGCCGACCGGGGCCGGAGAAGTTTACCGCTGCTGATTTGCAACGCGCTGAGCCGGTGCAGGGAGGCGATGTCGCTGCCAAGGCAATGGATGTCCTGCTGGGCCGCAACCGCGCCAAGCCCGCGCCGGAAGAAGGCGAAGGCGAGCGCGAGATGTTCGACCGGGCTGGAACCACGGTCACCGAGGAACAGGCTGCGGCCATGATGGGTGTCAGCCCGGTTCAGGAGAACGCCGCTGCCAAGGCCGCCAGCATGATGGTAGCGGCCAAGGATGGCGGCAACGGGATGCCCGACCCGCAGCCGATCAGCGACGGGTCCAAAATCTACAGTGCGTTTCGCCGCTTTACTGGATGAATGCAGGCGCACTCGTCTTTTGCTTGCTCGACGCCGAAGGGGACTACACCCCTGAAGGCTACGAACTGCTGGACGCGGCGCAGGTCGGCGATTACGAGTTGAAGCTTTGGCGCGGCACCAGCCACGTCAGCGGGCAGGCGGTCAAATACAACGAGGTCAGCTTGTCGGCCAAGGGCCAGAAGTTTGATCCCCAGAGCCAGCAGCAGAAAATTCGTGGAAGCACGGCGGCACTGGGGCACCGTTGGGAGCTTTTGTATACAATCGCCAACTGGATTAGCCGCTACGGCGACCTCTACATCGGCAGCTACAACCCTTCAAAGCTCGGCGTCTATCACAAGCTCTTTCGGCGCTATCTGACCCGGCTCAAG
>Ga0209496_10000057_pt1 | contig 10581 bp, 1 predicted proteins | sample Plant_0915_D1_FD_187692 | JGI IMG/M metagenome (GOLD analysis project Ga0209496, IMG submission 187692) | Wetland microbial communities from Old Woman Creek Reserve in Ohio, USA - Plant_0915_D1 (SPAdes) (version 2) | ecosystem: Environmental > Aquatic > Freshwater > Wetlands > Sediment ...
GGGGCTCGAGCCCCCTTTCATGCAGCCCCCGAAGACTCTCGGCGCTCTTGACGTGCTGACCGGCGAGAGCCCGGGAGGCTGCGAGCAGCACCAGCGCAGGGGGATAGTCCGGGTCCTTTTTCAGCAGTTTTTCGGCCATCCGGGTGGCCTTGCGGCGATCGCCCGCGAAGAATTCCGCGGCGGCGCAATTCAACCGCAGCTCCCGCGAAAGGGTTGCCCGACCGGCCGCCTTCCGGGCTTCCGACAACGCCTCGTCGAATCGATCCGCATTCAGGCAGGCGTGGATGAGATTCACCGTGGCCCGATCCACGTCCTGCGCGGGCTCGCCGTCGAGGTATCGCCTCCAGAGCATGATCGCATCGTCGTAACGGCCCAGCTCGCCCGCCTGGATCGCCAGCTCCAGGATCGCGCGGGGGGTGCCCCCCGACTCCTCGACCTTTTTCAGCCCGAGCCGGTAGTACCGTTCCCCTTTCTCCAGAACGCTCACCCGTTCGAGCTTGCCCGTGTGATGGACGGGAACGTCGCAGGCGGCGATCTTCATCCCCGCCTTCTGCATGGACGGCTCCACAAGCTCGTGCACGGCCCCTGAGAACCGGATTCGGGGGTCATTACGGAAGAGCCGCACCTTGCGGTTGGGGTACCAGCCCGTCCCGGCCTCCTCGTCGGCGTAGGAGCCGTCGTTGGCCGTCCATCCTGAGGTGTTGGCCTCGAGGACGTAATTCCGGGTGGTCAGGTCGTAGCCGTCGGCGCCTCCCGGGACCTTCCGCATGAACTCCCGGAGACGGCCGTGGTCCCGCGGCGAAAGGGTTTCGTCGGCGTCAAGGACGAAGATCCAGTCACCCGTTGCCTTCGAAAGGGCTGTGTTTCGCGCTTCCGCGAAATCATCGTTCCAGGGTGCATCGAAGACCTTCGCCCCGAAGATGGAGGCAATTTCCTTCGTGCGGTCCTCCGAGCCCGTGTCGACGACGATGATCTCATCGACGACATTTTTGATGCTCGAGAGGCAACGGACAAGGTTAGGCTGCTCGTTTTTGACGATCATGCAGAGGGAAATCGTTTCCCCGCCGTCTTTTTTACGGATCTCCAGGGAGCCGATCCTGCCGCGCACCTCGAGGGCGGCGGCGATGAGCCCGTCGTCCACATCGAAAGCCGCCATGGCGGTTTCGATCTCCGCCATTGCCGTCCTGTAGTTTTCCTGTGAGAGGAGCAGGTCGATCAGGAGGAAGGCGATCGTACGGCTTGACGGGTAAAGGCTCCGGGCCTCGCGATAGACGGCTTCCGCCCGGGCGAGTGTCCCGAGCGATACTGCGGCTTCGTGATAACGTTTGGCGATGTCTTCCACGTGAGGAGTGAGGATAAATCCCTTTTCGAGGAGATCGAGAGCCGCCTCACGCTCGCCTTCTGCCCACGCAAGCACGCCCAGGTTCGTATAAGGCTCACCCCAGGATGGATCGGCCTCGCCGGCCCTGCGGAATAGTTTCTCAGCCTCACGACGGTCTCCCCGCTTGCAGGCCAGGATTCCCTTGAGATTGACAGCGCGGGCGGAATGCTCGTCCATCTGAAGGGCCCTGTCGGCAAGCCTGCCGGCCTCTTCGTCCTCGTCAAGCCCCTCTCGGCAGTATCCGGTGAGGACGATTCTCATCTGGTCATTTTCTCCGGAAGGTATTTTCTCGAGAATGTCGAGGGCGTCCTTGTAACGTTTCGTTGCAATGAGGTGCTCCGTCAGTTCGTGAAAGATTGCGCGGTCCACGGGGTATTTCTTCATCGCGTCGACGTATCGGGCGACCGCCGCCGTAAGATCCCCTCGCTGGCAGTATCGTCTGGCGTCATCCAGGATCTTTCTGTCCCGATGTTGCGTTGCCTCCGGCTTCTCACCCGGTTTCATGTCCGGTCTGTTCTGAACTTCCCTCATGACGGGCTTTTTACGCAGTTCCCGGACTCGCCGCACGACGGCGTCCGCGGCTCGATCCCAGGTGAAGCGGGAACAAATGTGTCGCGAAGCGACCATTCCCCTCTCTTTTGCCTCCTGCGGGTTTGTCACGACATGTCTCATCAATCGAGCCAGCCCGTCCTTGTCCGGCTCAGCAAGCCAGGGGAAGTCCACCGTGTCGTATTCGCCGATCCTCTTCTCCGGCAATCTCACTTCTGTCGCGGGAATCAGATAGGCCGTTTTATCATCGCAGAAGTCGAGCGCCGCCCCGCGGCCGGTCACGATGACCGGGAGCCCGCTGGCCATGGCTTCTGCGATGGGCAAACCGAAGCCCTCGCCCCTGTAAGGGTGAACGAGGCAGTTGCAGGCCGTGTAAAGACCGGCGATTTGCCGGTCACCGAGCGATTGCTCGATGTATTCGATCTCGGGAGATCGCGGATCAGCCTGGGATTGGCCGATCCAGTGCTTCGCCGTCTGCCCCTTGTAGAAGGTCTGCCCTCCCATGTCCTTGATGACCAGGCACACATCGTCATGGGATGAGAATGTCTTCGTGTAGACCTCGAGCAGGATGTCGATGCCCTTGCGTTGAATGGTCCCGCCGACGAAGAGGAATTTGAACGCTTTCTTCGTCTTGAGCGGATAGGGGGTGTTGTCGGGATTAAACAGGCTGATGTTCACCCCGTTGGGTACGACGAAAACCCGTTCAGAAGGAACGCCGCTCTTGATGTAGGAATCCCGGACGTAATTGCTGGGAACCCATGCCTCATCGACACTTGCAGACATGTGACGGACCCATTCCCGGGGGATGCTCCCGAATTCCCAGGGTTGAATGATGACCCAGTGACCCTCGGGAGGGGGAATGAAATTCGGTGGCCACTGATGGCGGACGTGTACATCGGCCGGGCCGCAAAGGGGCTTTCTGGTCCTTTCTGCGATTGGCTTGAAACGGGGTTCTTCCTTTGGGGTGAACTGGTCCCGTTCATAGGGGATGATGGATACCTCGCACCCTTCCTCGATGAGTCGCAGACAGAGTTCTCTGTTGACGAGGGCAAGAGAGTGATGGACGAACTGGGAGCCCTCCCAGCGGATTTTCAGGTCCGTGGCTGGCGGGAATCTATCCCGCCATGCGTCGTCGAAGGACTTCCTGAAGGCTTTGAAATCCTTTACGACGGTGATCTCGTCCCAGGGATCGAGGAATACATAATCGGAGGCATCCTTCCAGTTCTTCAGATCGTCGCCCCTCAAGGCATGAAAGACAAACGTGGGGATGCCCGCCAGCGCGGAGAATGTCTTGCCCCATGAGTCGGCGCCGACAAAGAAATCACTGGCCGCGATCAGCTGCATCTGTTCGGTGAAGGAATAACTCCGCATATCGATGGCATTGCCGAGGCAGGGGTACTCCGCGGCTTCATCGGGTGTGCCGATGACGATCGGCTTGACACCCTTTTTTTCAAGGTACGTCAGCAGGCGCGCCCAGTCATCGGTGCTCAGGGCATTTCGCTTGCTTCCCACCATGCCCTTCAGGCTGCCCCTCGGCTGGAGTGTCACCTGCCGGGTTTCCAGGCGGTTCTTCCCGAAATCCGATGCCCATGCAGGTCGTTGCTGAATGCCGTACGTCTTGAAAATGTCGAGGTCAGCATTCCATTCCCTGTAATCGGCCGTTGTTGTGGGCGTTGCCCCGAGTCCCAGGCAGATCTCGGAAGCCTTGAAGAATCTGCGGGCGATGAAATGCCAGGTGGGATTCTTCGGGAAGGGGATGAAGTAGACTTTTTTCAGCTTCGGGAAGGCATCGAAGAAGGACTTCATCATACCCGTCGAATTGGCAACACTGACGATCGTCTGTTCGGGGTTGCGGTCGTAAAACGTCGACAGCAGCAGTAGGGCGTCGCCCGAGCCGCCGAAATGGATGTAGCAGGAGGGAAAGCTCGCCAGAAGACGATGCATCCGGACGATTTCTTCCGGACTGACCTCCCCGGGCCAGAAATCCCGCGGGAAATAGGCATACCTGCCGTCCTCTTTTTCGATGAGGGTCTCGATTTCGATCCTGCACAGGTCCTCCTTCCACGTCTTGAAGAACAGGCTGGCGGCCCTGGTGTTGAGATCGTCTATAACGTTCCGGGAAGGGCTGGATTTTCCCTCGTGATGAATCACGACGCTTGCGGGTTCGTAAAACACCCTCTTGCCTGCCCGGCGGGCCTTGAAACACAGGTCCGTGTCCTCGAAGTACATCCCGTACCTTTCCTCAAAGCCTCCGATTCGCCTGAAGAGTTCCCGCCGGATGAAAAGACAGGCGCCCGTGACGGCATGGACATCCTCCGGCACATTGACGCGGGGATCGCCAGCGGACGCCCGAAGGTGTCGGTGCAAAGGCCAGATCACGTAAGACGGGTGTGCGTCTCTCTGGAACTGCATGCCGCAGTGCTGTACCGTGCCGTCCGGATACAGGAGTTTGATACCGACCACCCCGATGGAATCGTCGCTTTCGAGCCTCGTGATCGCGTTTCCGAGCCAGCCAGGCAGCGGCTCCGTGTCGTTGTTGAGGAATACGAGGAATTTTCCCCCTGCCACGTCGGCCCCTTGGTTGCAGGCCTTTGCGAAGAGGAGGTTTTCCCGGTTCGTCAGGACCCTTAGCTTCGGGTATCGCCTCATGGCCTCCTCGAGAAACGCTCCGGTCCCGTCGCTGGAGCCGTTGTCGACAATGAGGACTTCATGAATTGCATCGAGGGGCGTGTTTTGATACAGGGCCTCGAGGCAGCGTGCGGTGAATTCAACCTGATTAAACACCGGTATGACGATCGATGCGGATTGACGGCTTGCCGTCGAAGGCATGGCACCGTTTGCAGCCCTTCTTTCTTCATCGAAGAGCCGTCGGGCGTCCCGGTCGTCGGCTGCAGGAACGTCCTGGGATGGCTCATTCTCGGACATGCTCTGCAGGACTGCGAGGTTCTCCCTGGCCTGCGTATTTTCCGGCTCGATGGACTGCACCCGGTTGTAGAAAAACCGCGCGTCGTCATACTGTTTCTGCACGGCGCAAAGGTTCCCGATTCGCAGCAGCGTTTCGATGTCATCCGGTTTGAGTGCCAGGGCCTTGTTGTAGTGGCCCAGCACCCGTTCGAGGTCTCCCTCCTCCGCGAGGTGGGCGTCGGCGAGGTCTCTCAGGTATTCGATTTTTTCGGGGGCGAGATGAACGGCGCGCTCGAGGTGGAAGAGCCCCTTGTCAGGCTTTTGCAAAAGGCAATAGAGGTTCCCGAGATCGTTGTGGGCTTCGGCATGGTCCGCGCAGAACGAAAGCAGCGTCTCGAGAAAAAGGACCGCCCTGTCCGTCAGGCCCCTCCGCGCCAAACACTTCGCCTCACGGACCAGGATTTCGGGGTCGCGCTTCTCGGGTTTCTCTGCCTTGGCCTCCAGGGCGTCGAACATGTTTCCTGCAAGGTCGTTCGAAGGATCGATCTCCAGGACCCTCAGGTAATAACCGCGTGCCTGATGGAAGTCTCCGGATTCCACCCGGATGTTTCCCAGGATCAGCAGGGTCTCTGTGTCCCGGGGATTCAGGAACAGGGCTTTTTCGTAATGCGGAATGGCCGCTTCAGGCCGCTTTATGGCGGCGTAGTAGAAATCCGCCAGGTTCTTCCGGAATGTTGCGTTCCCGGGTTCCAGGGAGACGGCTTTTTCGTAGGCGGCCAGAGCCTTGTCGTTGTTTCCAAGTTCGCAGTTGAGGACCCCCAGGTCGTTATACGCAGTGGAATAGTCCGGGAATGACTCCAGCATGTCCTCGAGGGCGGTGACGGCCTCCGCGTGATTTCCCTTGGCGACAAAAAGTTCAAGAATGCCGGCATGGCACTCGGCAGCGCGATCTCGGTTATCGTTTCGAAGGCCCAGGAGCGCCTTCTTCTGTGCTTCGAGGTAGGCCCGGCCGAACTTTTCATCGGGCTCCAGGTGATTCCCTTCGCCCCACTCGTTCCAGGCATTGATGAAAATAATATTTTCTTCCGGGTCTCTCGGCTTCCACTTCTTGAGAGTCTCTCGCAGCCAGGTTCCGTAAAGATGCGGCGTAGATTCAACAAAAATAGTGATATCGTCCCTTCTCCGGGGTGAGTTGTCCCATGTCGGGTTCACGCAGGGGAACCGCATGTACGGAGGAGTCATCTTCCGCAGCATGCGGTCAACTACCTTGCGGTGATCATAAATTCTGTAATCGATGTCTTTGCCCCTGCGTTCATAAGGACCCACTTCCGTCCAATCCGGCTGAAACTCCACGGCGGCATCGAATCCGATTCGTTTCGGATCATCATGCTCATCCGGGAAGCTCTCCACTCTGCAAAGATAAATTTCCCCAATGCCCTGTTTCCGTGCTTCCTCCCGCCAGATTAATGTCGTTTTTAGGGGATCCGGGAAACAGTTGGCCCTGTATACGAGAAAAAGGGGTCTTCCATGGATGCGAATGTAACGCCGGTCGCGGAAAATCTCACAGAGGTGCCGAAGATGTTGCCGGTCATCGTCCTCGTTGTATTTCTGCTCCATCAGGATATGCTTTTCACCGCCATCCCATTTGCGGGTCCAATTCTCGTTGGCCCAGCATAAGCAAAAGGGGAAATCAGGCTCCCCGGATTTCAGGATTTCCTGAAGGGGCCTGTCGAGTAGGAGTTTCCCGTTGAACCAGTAGTGGTAATAGCAGAAACCGTGGATGCCGTATTCCCTTGCGAGGTCTGCCTGGGCTTTGCGTGCTTCTTGCAGCCTGAGGTCGTAAAATCCGAATTCCCCCGGCAGGTGCGGCTGGTAGTGCCCGGGGAACAGTGGCTTTGCCTTTGCAACATTGGTCCACTCCGTGAACCCCTTGCCCCACCACTCGTCGTTCTCGGGGATCGGATGGTATTGGGGAAGATAAAACGCAATCAGGCGCGCATCGGTTTGTTCCGCATTGCAAGGCGAATTTTTCTTCCTGTCAACCGTCTGGTTGTCAGGGCAGATTCCCGATGCGGGAGCTGCTGCGGCTTTCTGCTTTGCCAAGGCTGCTTCCGTGAATTCCTTTGTCGTGTTGATGATCTGCACCAGCGATTCAATTTTGCCGCGGGCAACGGGTTTCTGCGTCCCGACCGGATGGTTCATGGCCTCTTTCAGGCAGGAGACAAGTGTGCCGACACCCCGCTCCGCGTCAAAGAGCTCTATTGCCGTTCGTCGCAGAACTGCTGCATTTCCAGGATCATATCGTTTGATTTCGTCAATCATTTCTTCTACGCAATAATTCTTTCCGTACAGACGACCCGAAAAGTTGCATGTCATCAGCTCGCGGACGTTTTCAGGTGTGACCATGCCGTCGCCGCCCAGATAATCGAAAATAATGGGGATCCTGCCGCACATCATCGTTTCTATGGCGCCTCTTCCCAGCGTAAAGACGATATCCGCCTCATTCAGCCGACTCGCAAGGTCATCCTGATGGATCGCGCCGGGCTTCTCGCCGATATGGCGGCACCGGATGTCAAGCGCTCCACAGGCCTTCATGACCGTCGCGATCTTTTCCGGGTCCATCTTGTAGCTGTAGATGAAAGCAGACTGAGGACGCTGCCTGACAGCACTGGCGGGCCTGAATTTGCGCGAATCAACGATATTCCGGAAAATGGTGATTGCCGAGTCGTCCACACCGTTCCGGATAAGGTTGTTACTCACTTCTTCGCTGATGGCGAGATAACGGTGGATGTTCAGATCCACCATGGGGGGCTGCTCCAGGAATGGCAAAACCCCAAGGGATGCCATGACCATCGGCAGGCGGGGAAATCGATGACGCAGTTCAAGAGCGGTTGTCTGGTGCTGAACGTAAGCGGCTTCAAGCCGCTGCCGGGACAGTGAATTCAGATCAGTGTGAACCTGTGCGACGCCGTTGAACAGCTGCGTGAAGCGGGGATCGATATACTTGGCATAAACGGAAACGCTGTGACCCCTCTCGCTCAGGCAATTCGCAATGGTGAGAAGAGTGATCTCCGAACCGGTGAACCCGAATAGGTGGTTCGTGGCCAGGAGAATGGAGAGCGGTTTCTCTGCCGTACTGTGTGATTTGTTTCCCGGCATGTCTGACGCGGGAGGACGCACAAGCCTTTTTTTTCCTTCGATGAATCCCATCTCGACTGCGCAGTGCCGGCAAATGCGGTAACGTCCGTAATCGCGGCTGCGGAATTCTTCCATAACCCGACGCATCATGTTTCCGCTATAAATCTCCCAGATCGATTGATCCACGACATTCGCAAAATCCATTTTCGTTTCATGGGACCAATCATTACAACAGAGGATGACGCTGCCATCGAAGAGAATGTTGAAATTCTGTTCCGGCTGGAGGCAATAGTCGGATATCTTGAAGCGGCTGCCTTTTTCGCTGCTGCTGATTCCTTTCAGCAATCCGCCTCGGCTGTTGGCCCAATATTCCGTGTTGACCTGTGTGCCGGGAAACAAGCCGATCAATTTCTCGATATCCACCTCCGGCAGCACGGGGCAGTTGATTTCCACGTGAATCTTCCCGTCCGCTTCGGCTATGAAGCGCTTCGCCTGGCTGATCGTGGCTTCGAAATTCAGCCGTGTCATCTTCTCGTACTGATTTTTTTCCGCGGAATTGATGTTGATGTGCACGATCCGGGGCCTCGCGTCGATGAGGAATCGTCGGTTCTTTTCGTTCAGGAGAGACCCGTTTGTCGAGATGACGGCAAAGGCATGGGTCTCCTCGTTGATTTGCCGGATCTTCCTGAACAGAGACCGTTCGAGAAGCGGCTCGTGATGAAGGTAAAGCCCGACTTGGTTCCGATATCCCATGGCCTGGACGTCCCCGATGATCTTGTTCCAGACCTTATCCGCCATGACACCCTTTGGGTTATGTCCACGCGGTCCATATGTAAACGGATGCGGGCAGTTTATGCACTTCGCATTGCATGCTGTTGTTAGCTGAATGAATATGGCGCTCGGGTGTTTAATCTGGCTGTCGCTATCCTTAGACAGCGGGCTCGGAATACATTCCATGAGCGATTGGCCTCCTGTGATCGCGGGACAGGGGCTTGGCGGGTGTGTTGCGCAAGCCCCCGGTTATCTTCGAGTATCCGCGCTGAACCCGAGATAAGCTACGATCCGGATTTGAACGGAAAGTTATTATAATAGGAACGAACCCGACAGCTATTTTGCAGGTTGCATGCCAGTTGGGTATCGCGATAAGGAAAAGGCCCCCAAAAAGATCAAGGGGGCTTTGCGTAATAGGGTTAAAAATTACGAATGGTTACACTAATGCAAGCGCCGAATTTTCGGAATGAATGGGTCTTAATCACGAATAGGATAGGCTTCGCGACATCAGGGTGAAATGGGAAGGTCCATCTATAGCTCCCGAGCAGGTCTTTATTCTCAGCCGGTGATCTGCTGGAGGTGAGTCAAGAGGGTCTGGGCCTCGGCGAATCCGGGATTGATCTTCAGGGCCTTTTGAATGGACTCGACTGCCGGTTTCTTCTCTTTCTTCGCCGCATAGGCCGGGCGAGGTTGTAGAGGATACCTTCGTCGTCGGGGGCGACGGCGAGGGCCTTTTTAAACTCCGTGACGGCCTTCTCGAAGTTGCCTTCCCTGCGTGCCTTGATGCCGAGGGTATTGTAGTTCTGGAGGATGAAACTCAGGAGATCCTCGTTCGCTCCGATGAGCGCCCGGGCCTTTTCGTGCTCTCCCTTGTCGATGAGCCGCATGATCATGAGGGCCCGGTTTTCCTGGCTTTCCTGCCCGCCGGCAAGGCTCTCTGCGAGCGCTTCCTCGGAGACATGCACCATCTGCCGGACGAAGGAGAGCGAGGCCTGGATCTCATCGTCCTGGAACGTGACAGGGCCGAAGGCGTTCTTGAACGCGGCGCTCGCCATGAGCTGCCGCTGGAAGTCATTGACCGCCTCCTTGAGCTCCTTTTCGTCGGCGGGCAGCATGCGTGTGACAAGCAGCTTCTCCAGGGCGTCCTTGAAGGCGCTGAGGCAGGCGTATACATTGCCCTGGTGGAGAAACTTCTTGCAGTTCCCCAGGATCCTGGAAATCTCGGAGGCTCGCTCCCTGACAATCGCTTCGTCCATGTCACCCCTATAAAAGAACGGAAGCTATGAAGTTAAGAAGCGCAGAAGTTAGGAAGGGGAATTTGAAGCGAAAGCCGGAACTTAGCATCGTCTTTTTCCGAGCTTCCTGGCTTCCTAACGTCTTAACTTCCAGTTTGTTACAGGACCGGCCCAGGCGCCTTTCCGTGGCACGGAATGTGCTAACCTTATATCGGTAAAACTGAATCCCAACTTGAGCAGGGGAGGGGCACAAATCCATCATGGATGACGGCGAGGGAGGCCGAGGCACGCTGAATTTCGACGAGAAGAACTTCCTTTTCGAGTGGCTCGTCGAGAACAACAAAACGCTGACCCGGAAAAACAAGGAACTCCTGGTCGAGAACCTGAAACTGCGATCGCGGGCTGAGGAGTTGGAGAAGATCAACTTCGTCGACCCCACTACCGGCCTCTGCAACCGCTGGTATCTGCAACCCCGCCTCGAGGAGGAATTCTCGCGGGCGAGGCGGTCGGGCTCGTCCCTGTCCTGTCTTTTCATCGACATCGACGACTTCAAGGCCTGCAACGACCGATTCGGTCATTTCATCGGCGACAAGGTCCTCCGGG
>Ga0209496_10000058_pt1 | contig 10448 bp, 9 predicted proteins | sample Plant_0915_D1_FD_187692 | JGI IMG/M metagenome (GOLD analysis project Ga0209496, IMG submission 187692) | Wetland microbial communities from Old Woman Creek Reserve in Ohio, USA - Plant_0915_D1 (SPAdes) (version 2) | ecosystem: Environmental > Aquatic > Freshwater > Wetlands > Sediment ...
ATCTTATTATGATTACCGCCTACAAACACTTGGCACATCTGATCGAGGAAGTAGTCTCTAACCTCACGGTCTGGGAACACTTTCTGGAAAAAGTCGTCGACTTCTATCACTCGTGGGTGATCGATGGACTTGAAGTCTATATATTCGAATGGCAGCGCGATTGAAAGATAATCTTCTGGGTTGCCATCTCTGAAAACCATATTAACAAAATCAAAAACACCATTTTCACAAGCAACTATGTATGGGTCTTTGTTGAGCATATTGAAAAAATCGGGATTGTAAAAAATCTCACAGCACTCGACCATAACATGATTTTTATACGGCGTGTTCTTACAATTGTCGATTAGCTTATAGACTTTTTTCACGCATTTTTCGTGTTCTTTTTTAGTTTCACTTTGTTCCTCTTCAGTCAATTGTGCAAACTGATTTCGATATTCGTTCAGTTTAGCATGCAACAAACGAAGCATTATGCCGTCTTCTGACGAGATACGCTCTCGCAATGTCGTGCCTTTGTCTATCTGTTTCCACACATGGCTCTTGAATTGGTACCACTCTTTATTCGCAATCGAGGTACACACAAACTCGTTGCCATACTCATTAAATAATATTTTTGCAACGTCATTGTGACACCCGTTTATGGCCTCCACGACCAGATGATTTGTTTTCGACTTTACCATTTTGTCGTATTCTTCTGGGCTGTCCTGCCGAGCGTAATACTTGAGAGTCCCGATCGTAAAGTTATTCTTCTTCATATGCTTGAACCACAGCGACATGCATTCACATTCTTTGAACTTTTCACTCTTCTCAGAAAAGGCTAGCCATAGCGTTAATCCTTCATCGTCGCCATTGGTAATATTCCACAAACAGTAGCCTATTCGTAGCCAAGTTGCTCGATCATCCGATCGCGAAATATCTATCATGTCGATAAGCAAACGCGCATCTTCTAATAATTTATCAACACTCAATTGATCGTAAGGCTTGCGTTTATCCCTGATCTTTCTCGAAGATTCCATCAGAGGCGTTATAATGCTGTCTTTCGGATGATAATGGTATACAACTCTGTCATGTAAAGATATAGACAGTATACGAGGCATCATTTCGATGACACGGTTATGACAGTCTATATCTGCCATTGTTTCCTTGTAATACTGGTTACACTGGTAATCACTAAGCGCTTCTTCAAATGATATCTCCTTAGCATTTTTACCAAAGCACATCGTTGCTTTGTACGGCTTTCCATTTGGCTTTCTAGACCCATACATTAACCAATGTACATTAAGAGAATTCGTGTCTATGAAGTCTTGGACACCAATGTCTGCGAATAACTGGACTGCTTCTAACTTTTTTTTGATGATAGGGATCAAATACACCTCTTGAACTTTGGTATCGAGAAATATTTTAGGAAAATGAAGATGAAAGCCGTTTTTGACGTATATCTCCCCGGCGATTTCGCACTCATAAGGTTCTTTTTCAAGTAAAATGCATATGTATGCATCGTCTCGTAATTTTTGAACAACTTCGTTTATAGCATCTTGATAAACTCTCACCACGTGTATGACCTTGTTCAAATCGTACAGCTTTCGATACTTTCCAAATCCCGAAGATTCAGAGAGAGTTGATTTTTTCACGCGCAAGTCGACATCTACCAGAATTGGAATTTCTTTTCCTGGACTTTCTGCGATATACACAGATTGTCCGAGCTCCATAGCTTTGAGATAGCAGGACCAGAAATCCTTCATTTTGGTTCCGATTGAATACACTCCTCTCGGAACGCCCATCGAGACGTGGGTATGCGTTGGGTCATTGGGAGCTTTGTGCTCTTTTAATATGTCATTCAATTTACTTTTTTGATTTAAACTTGCCATTTTTTGTTTTATTATGTGATTGTTAAATCTTTTCAACTTTTTATAAAATGACATATGTAGGTCCCTATACACAAGCAACTTTAATACCGAGCGAAGCGGTATTCGAACCAGAAATAGATCGTCAACTAATAGTATCTACACCTGGCACAATTCTTGATTACATATCGATTCATCATCCATATTTCTTGGATATGATCAAAAAAGCAAATCTTATGTCGTTGTATAATACTGTTAACAGTATGAAATACACGGTGTTCATCCCCTGTTGCTCTCGTTCTTTTTTTAATCCGTTATCTGTGACAGTTACTGGAGTCATTACTATTGATATGATGTTCTCGTCTCCCAATATGATTATTTACACAAACAACAATGATGCCGCAGATGATCATCAACTGATAATAAACAGTGACGCATCTCTGCAAAAAATATTCGTAAACGACTCTCAAATTTTATACGGAGATATCCAATGCACGAATGGAATAGTTCACGTCTTAAAATAATTATATAAAATGGACAATTACGATTACTATGATTACGATGACGATGATTACGATGACGATGATTACAATGCTGCTGATGACAATACCGAGCGAAACGGTAGCTACCAATTGGCAAATCAAAGCTTTGAATACAAAGATGAATACAATTACTTGGAAAGAGTCGGAGGAGTTATTAATACAAACATTTTCATACAAGAGTCGCATCAACAAATTGATCAAGAAGGTGTTTTGAAATTTGCATCTTTTGTCCGAACAGTGGCTAAGGACTTGAGCGAACGCACTGTTGTCAATGTAATGAATGACATTGTATTCATTGAACATCAAATCCTCAAAATTCCAAACGCCAAATTTAAAAATCCAACTGGATATGTAATAGGTTATTGGGTCACTATACCCGACAAAATCAAGTTAATAAATGAAAATAGATTTAATATCGTAAAAAAACCTTCATTTTTAAAGAAATTAAAATATCCTCTAAAAGATTATGATATCATACGTTACGCAAATCTATGGATTACTTTTACTTCGTTACACAGCGAAGCTTAGCGTAGATATTATTTTATATGATTCGTCATCATATAAAATATAGCAAAACAATACTGAATTTTACTTAGCTCGGTGGTTTAATACTGTTAGGGTTAGGTGAATGCAGGTGGTTTTGAATATAATTGATAATGGTGTATAAAGGATTATTATTAAGTACTATTGTGTTTGAAGTCATCTGTTTAAAATATTCGTTGTGAATCATTTCAAGATAGTCTCTCGATACATCTTTTTCACAGCTTCTATTTCTTAGCTTCATTCTTTCAAAGCATGTTTGAGGACTCGTGTTTATATAAAAATGCACATCTGGCTTCCATTTCAAAACATCGTACATTTTCATTATTAAACGTTTTTCTTCCGCATCTATAAAACCTTCTCGAAATCCATTTTCAACAAATATAAGAGAAGATTTAGGACATCGTTCGACAAATATTAGCGGTGGTGATCCTCTCTCTGAATTTTTTATTTTCATAAATTGAGAATACATAGAATGTAAAATTGATAATTGAAGTGTGCACATCCATCTAGCTTTATTATTATAAAAACGATCCAGAAGTGTACCCCACTCGACTAATTCTTCTTGAAAAATTTGATAACCAATATTTTTTAATTCATTTAATAGCGTGGTCTTGCCTGCTGCTATATTTCCATCGATGCAACAAATAATAACCATTTTATGACGCTTATTCTCTCATAATTCATTTTCTGCTTCTTCGTTGTCTTCGTTGTCTTCGTTGTCTTCGGTTTCAGATTCATCGGCCTTATTTGCAGCTTCCATTTTTTTCTGCTCGAACAGTATTTCAAATTCTCGAAAAAGAGCTTTATCACTTTTTAGATTGTTCCAACGATAAGCTATATCTTTAATTTGAATCTTCGGACATTTTTGCCTTTCTTGAAAACCAAAGAACCTATATTTATGATTAAATATTGATTTTTTCTTCGATGGCGTACATAATGGCTGACTTTCTTCTATTTTTTTTTTGGCTTCTTCGTATTTTTTTTTATCATTTTCAGCAAGTGCGTAATATTTTTCAAGTTCTTTCTTATCTCCATTTTTCTCAAATTCTCTCCATTTGCGCCCTAATTCACATGTAATTGATTGTATATCAAGTTTTGGTTTTTCATTTTTAATTATTGGACGTGCATCATAACACCACCAAATATACGCATTTCTCGGTCGTGGAGGTTTTGCAGGAGTATCTGATTTTCGAACTGCATTTTTAAGTTTGTTCAAGTTGGACTTTAATTTCCAAGCATTGGTCAATTCTTCTGAAGCATTGTTATCGCTTAAAAAAGACACTACGAACTTGTTAATTGAATGAAATTGTACGTTGATTGGTAACACCATTTTTAATTCATAATAATCTTTTTTAAGTCATTTATTTTTTTTTATGACTTATTAATGTTACTTATGGAAATGCTGTCATTCTAACATCACCTTGAGCAGCAGAAACAGCTCCATAAACAGAATGAGACATGTTAGTCTTCGCCATATCAACCCCTCCAATAGTTGTTTCTGCACCACCAGATGAATTATAAATCAAATTAGCGAGTTGATTGCTTGTCTCGTTATTCACCCCTCCCATTACATTCATTGCTCCCTGCTGTAGAACCACATTCGGCCCCTCAAAAGCACCAGACGGTATAAACCAGCTACCACTAATCGGTACTATCGGCAAATCACCACGAATAGGATCTCCTTGTCCTCTAAGGCGAGAATTTCTGTTCGAGTATATGTACCGGTCGTATATAATAGGCTGCTTCATCTCTCCGTCGGCATTCATGAACGTGGCCGTATTGAGCTCCTCAACTGTCGAAGTTGGCCAACCATCTGCTCCTTTCTGTACAATTTCTGCAAGCACCTGATCGTAATTGCCATTGGCATATGCGCCCGAATATGCATTGTGAGGATCCAAAGGGATCTTGTCTGGCCCTATATACTTGTTGTTCTGCCATCCAACGGTCTCTCCCGTCCACCCTGGATTTGAAAACCCTTCTTTCAAGCTATTTAACGGATCGGGAGGAACAGAACCTTCAGCAAGAGGATCATAAGGAACTCCGAGACGATTATAGCTTGGAAATTGAGTCCTCAGGTCAGGGCCGTAATCAACATTTGAAAATCGAGGGCTCAAAATAGACTGAAAGTTAGGTGTTGCGAAAAAATCATTCTTTGAGCATCCGGTGTCGTTTGGATCTCGGAACATCTTGTCAACTTTCCAAGTACGGGAAGGAGTCATCCAAAATTGTTCTTTAGTTGGTTTTATAGCATAAATTATAACACTACCAAGAACTGCGACGATAATTGATAGCAAAGTAGTTTGATGAACTTGATTCATTTTACTTCTAAAATATTTTTTCTTTCCAGACTCACGAGTCGGGAAACATTTTGACATGAGTGATTAATTTTTTACTTTCCATACCTTTCATACAATATAGTTCCTAATTTGGTTAATTGTCCTAATCCTTCAGGTTGACTCCAAGGAATAGGTATCCATGTTGTGCCATAAACAGCACCTATTAAGTCGCCAACAAGTTTAGCGATAGTATCTGTATCTCCTCCAATATTGGCAGCCATAATGAGAGCTTCAGTTGGATGAGAAAAATTGTAAAAAAAGCAGATTAATGCGCATATGTATGCATGTAAAGCCTTAATTTGAAACATATTAAATCCAAATATATTTTTTGTTACGTTATCATCAATTGTTGGCAAACCTTTTTTAAACAATTGCCATCTATTATTTGGATGTATTAATATTAAAAGAGAATATAAAGACGCATTTTGAGTTCGTTTTGTTACATCAAGAGCGTAAGTGTAAATACTCTCCGCCGTTATCAGTTTTTTGAACAGAATGCCTTTCAACAATTTGACGTGTAAAAAAGATGTATCCACAGCATCTTTACTTTCTCCATGAGTACAATAAACGCAATATTTAACTGCTTTATAGATGTCTTCGTCTTTATTAATTGGAAATAGAGCTAAAGGCGCTATTCTCATAACTGAGCCATTTGTGTCTGCATTCCCTCCGATCGTGCATTCGGACCAATTTGATAAAATCCCTTTCGTCCGACTAGAGTAGCCACGTTTGCTTGACTTGACAATTTTACTGTACATAGAGTGTATTTCTCCAACCAGGATTTGATTATTCTTTGATAAATATTCAGCTAATACTATTGTTAATTCTGTGTCATCTGTATATCGATTTTGAACAAAATCAATGATTATTTGTTTTTTACGAATTTCTTCAAATGACAAGTTTTCATTTGAAGAACCTAATATATCTCCGATACAACCACTTACAAGAATTCCGATAAAATTATCTTTTAGTGTCATTTATAATTTCATATAAAAATTTATGATTTAAATTCAATTTTTTATATGAGAACGTCATATAAAAAATTGAATTTCACTAGTACCGCGGCGTCTTTCGTAAAATGACGCTATTCTTCGTTAGATCCTGACAAAAATTGAATACGATAAGTGCAATAATATCATTATTAACTATTTTACAAACCAATACTTCCTTGATCATCACTTCATGTTCTCGGAAGCGTTCGTCGCTGTAGTCCACTTCTTCGTACGGAATGCTATTGTTACTAAGCAGTTTTTGAAATCTTTGTCTTTGAGTATAGTACTCACCTTCGTATCCTAACCAGGTCAAAAGCAGCATACTCCCGAGGATATGCTGCTTTTTGCTAAGTGGGTACCACAAGTCCTGAAACCACTCACTTTGGACGTCGATCTCGATATCTTTGCCCTTCATGAACGAAAAGATGTCCATTATGCCGCTTTTGTACCGCAAATCGTACAAAAATTGATCGATAAAGGCCTTAAGTTGGACCTTATTTGAGGATCTAGATGAGTTGAGGAAGTTGTATAAGCCTTTTTCGTTGATATAACACATTTGTCCTTCATTGTAAGTAATTTTATGTGTTGCCGATTCGGCAACACTTAGATCTTTTAAACTTTTCTTGTTCTCATCATCTACAAATTTGAATAAAGCTTTACGATAATCTGAATATTCAAGAATATCACATATATCTCTTCCACAAAACCATGGATTTTCATTTGTTCCAACGACTCGAACTGATTTTTGATTGTATGTCAAAATTTTATTATCAAATGTGTTTGTCATTTTATTTTTTTAATAATTTTGAAGGGTCGAAATCAATTTTACCCAAGTCTCTGCGTTCTTGGTATTGAGCCTTAGAACTGCTTTAATTGATTGCTGATTGTATGTTAAAATTTTACCCAAGTGCCTGATAAACATCTTTGTCTAAATACGCACTCAATCCATCAGTCTCAATTTTACAAATATCTGCGTCTGTTAACGTTAGTGCCTTCGACTGCCCATTTGACATGATCAGTATTTTCATTCCGCTTGTCCATTTTACTTGAGGTTTAGGCAAAGACTTCAAGATATCCGATGTGTTTGACACGGCGACAAGTTGATAAAGCTTTTTCTTTTTTTCATCTATTTTTTTCTGATTTTTTATTAGAATATTTTCAAGAACAGATACCATAACCTTAATTGCGCTTTTCACTCTATTTAAATTCTTAATACTAGGATACCTCAAATGAACGCGTTTAAATTCTCTAAGGGTGTCATTTGACATCATAACAAGATCTTTGAAGAACAGTTCTTCCTCTTTAGTATTTCGAATTATTTTTTCTACACTCTCCCATTCTTTTTCAAACGCTTTTACAGCCTCATAAAAAGATGGGCCCACTGGGTTACTTTGCGATCGTAGCGGGATTTGAATTTCGTGTTGTAATAATTCAATCATCCATTTTAAATTCTCTTTATGTAATATACCTCCTCGTTTACCGAGATCCATATTCGTAATATTTTTTATTATATTTGGAAACGTTCCATCTTTAAACCAACCATTCTTCCAATCTAGATTCAGAGGCTTGAACGTTGTCTTGATGAATTGAGTGTATTGACGTGCGAGTTGAACATTTTGAGCAAAAGCTTTACTTTTTCCGCTTTTGAGCTGCGTTTGCGGTAATCTCAGTATATCGTATAGATCTCTTTCTGCAGTCACCAGTAATAAGCGAGCATCTACAAGCGGGTCTGGCATGAACGGCGTAAAACCGGAATCTGTGAACACACATGTCGCGTTAAGCCGAGATTGCGCAACATAAGCTATACCAAAATCGATAATAACCGGACAAATTCCATTTGTTTGAACGGCAATGTCACCGAAATCAAATCTATACACGTGAACGTCATGTGACGTTTCTGTAATCATAACATTGTCTACGTGCAAGTCGTAATGGGTGATGCCTACTTTCTCAAACATTATAATCGCTGCTAGAGTCTGATTTATGCAGTTTAAAAATACACTCGGATCGTACATTCCTCCGTATTTATACATAAATCCTCCTAAAGATCTATTGAAGTCTTTGAATAGAATTTCTTTCATTACCAACAAATACTGTCTTTTTCCTGAAGAAATTGGCTTCTTTTCAAATATATCACAAAAATGAGGACAGTCGATATCTTTTAATCTAGTCCATGCATCATACTCAAGTTCAATTAAAAAATCTACGTTATTTGAAGTTTTTAGTATTGCTAATTTATTATTCCATTTACATTTGTTAATCACACCTTGAGCACCTTGATCTTTTTCATTAATAGGTATTACTGACTCTACAATCGACATTTTTTACGACTAAAATTTGTTCATATATCTTTTTTTATTGGCGCAATTGTCACGATCCGTATTCAATGTGCGCCAATAAAAACTACCATCATGTAACTACGCCAAGTATCTTTTCAAACATGCTAAATTTGAAGACCAGAACGTTGATGTTCTCTAGACTTTGGAGTAGAAAAAGTTACCGATATTCTTTCAAAGTATATGTCACCTGATGAATAATATTGTTATAGACAGTTTCTACTACGGCATCTTTGGATAAGTGATTGATCAGTCAACTGGTTGAGCTGTGTAACATTAGCGGTAAGAACTTTTCCAATTGGAAAAGACTTGAACATACGAAACAGTTGATTCGATATTTTGAAAGCAAAATTACGCCGTCAATTTCAAACATGCTAAATTTGAAGAATAATATCTTAAAGATGCCGAATCTATATATAAATGGCATCTTTATCATTGAATAATATTTGTTATAGACAGATCAAAGACAGTTTCTACTACGGCATCTTTGGAGAGTTTCAATTAGTGATTGATCAGTCAACTGGTTGCTTCAACGCAACTAAGCTGTGTAACATTAGCGGTAAGAACTTTTCCAATTGGAAAAGACTTGAACATACGAAACAGTTGATTCGATATTTTGAAAGCAAAAGTTGCCCCTCACATGTGAGGGGCAACTTTTACGAGATTCGTGAGAGTAATAACGACTCAGTTATGAAACAGATTACTGGACAGTATGTTCAAAAAGAGCTTATCTTAGATATAGCATCGTGGATATCACCCGAGTTTTATGATAAGTGCAATAACATCATCATTAACTACTTCACAAACCATTATCAAAACATGAGCAGTTATGAGAAACAAGAACAGATTGAGAACTTAGAAGCCAGGATGAAACGATTACTGGTCGATAACGAGAATAAAGACAACGTGATCCAAGAAAAGAATGATAAGATCGATGAACTGATGATCAAATTGGATGAAGATCGTAAGCAGCGAGAGGAAGACCGAAAGAGGATGGAAGCCCAGCGAGAGGAAGACCGAAAGAGGATGGAAGAGGACAGGGCTCTTATAGTCCGTCAAGAGCAGTTACTAAGACAGTTGAACATAAACTTGGATGACGTGGCTTGTCAAAACAACGAGCTTTTGGAAAAAGTGGATGATCAGAATGATAAACTGGACACTATCCAACAGAAGCTAGATATAGCAGTTCAAGACAGAGCGCCTCAACCGTGTAAAAGTCCGAGAAGAGAACGCTTTATCCTTCTAAAGCGCGATGACGACGATTATCCTTACTATACCATTAGGGCTCAAGACATCAATGCTCGGGGGTCATTAAGAAAACAGAAGACTTTATACCAGAACGTTGATGTTCTTCTAGACCTTCCGTTCCATCCAAATTCAAAAACCCTGTTTGTGAGGATTAAGGATCGTTTGAAGAAGATGGGAGTTGTGTTCAATCTATGCTCTATATCAATAGAAAACTCAGCCTTAAACGAACAAGAGTTCGTAGATATATTGAAAGAAATTAACAATGAAAAGTACCAATTCGAGGAATAAGCAAACAGACGGTATCCAAGTAGAAAAAGTTACCGATATTCTTTCAAAGTATATGTCGTAATATGCTTGTAGAATAAAATTACTTTCATACAAGAAATGTTTTTTATTATTAAAATTCCTCTTTTCTTTTAAAAAGAGGAATTTGAGTTAAAAATATTTATTTTAGGTTTCATTTTGGATTAAAATTCCTAGGAAAAAGGAATTTGAGATTAAAAATATTTATTTTAGGTCTCATTTTGGATACTTCCCAACGGCTTCTTTTGCCTTTCTCTCCTTCCGTTCTCGAACAACTAAATTCGGCCTATGCTGCGCTATCACTTCC
>Ga0209496_10000059_pt1 | contig 10433 bp, 11 predicted proteins | sample Plant_0915_D1_FD_187692 | JGI IMG/M metagenome (GOLD analysis project Ga0209496, IMG submission 187692) | Wetland microbial communities from Old Woman Creek Reserve in Ohio, USA - Plant_0915_D1 (SPAdes) (version 2) | ecosystem: Environmental > Aquatic > Freshwater > Wetlands > Sediment ...
TTTCCCTCAAAGCTCGTCCCTTCCCAAGAGCAAGGCGGGAAGATTCGCCCTCACCATGGGGATTGCGAACTTCCCGGCGGGCTTCTTCGGGGCGGTTCCCATGTGCCATGGCACCGGAGGTCTGGCCGCCCATTACCGGTTCGGCGCGCGGACCGGCGGGGCCCCCGTAATGATCGGCGCCATACTTGTCGTCATGGCGCTGGCCTTCGGCGAGTTCGGATTTGCGCTCCTAGCGATGATCCCCAATTCAGTATTGGGCGTCTTGCTGGTATTTGCGGGGCTGGAACTCTGCCCGCTGGTGAGAAGCCTCAAGGGCAATGAAGAGTACTTCGTGGCGCTTCTGATCACCGGCATCGCCTTGGCCGTTCCCAACATGGCCTGGGCCTTCGGCATCGGGATCGCGGTGGACCTTTTTATCCGCAAGATGAAGATCAAAATCTGATGCCTGCATAAATCTTTCATGTCCCTGGGGGACATGAAAGATTTATGTTTATGGGGGCAGAAAATTGAACGCCCCGGTCCACCGATGGGGCGGGCAGGGGCGCGGGAAGGACGACATCATTTGTCGTATTTTTTAGCGTAGGCGGCGTCGTTGTAAATGCCCTCCCCGTATCGATCCTTGCCGTAGGTGGCGATGATTTTTTGGCCTTCCTTGGAATTCACGAAGTCGATGAACTTAGAGGCGTATTTCTGGCCCGGGGTGGCGCCTTCCGGCTGCAGAAGAGTGTGGTAGGTGTTGACCAGGAAAACATCGCCCCGGAAAAGGATCTTAAGGTTCTTCATCTCTTTTTTCACGCTGACCCAGGTGCTGCTGTCGGTCATGAAGTATCCTTTTTCGGCGTCGGCCCTCTTGAGGGTGGCCATCATGAAATCCTTGGTCACAATGTACCAGTCGCCCGCAGGTTGGATATTGGCTTTCTCCCAGGCATCCATTTCTTTCTTATGGGTGCCGGAGTTGTCGCCCCGCGAGAAAAACTTCGACTGGCTGTTGGCGATGAGCGCATAAGCTTCGGCCGCGGTCTTGGCTTTCTTGATGCCGGCCGGGTCGTTCGCAGGACCGACAATGTAGAACTCGTTGGACCCGATCAACGCGCGCTTGGTCGCCCAGCCTTCTTCCACGGCCTTTTTCTCAGCCGCCGGAGCGTGCACCATGATCATGTCCACCTGCTTGTCCTTGAGCAATTTCATGGACTCGCCGCTGCCGGCCTTGACCCAGCAGAGCGTGGTGTTGTTTTTCTTCGCAAACTGCTCCCCCAGCACTTTAAGCAATCCCAGTTCCCCGGGGCTGCCGGTCGCCAGACTGAATTTGTTGGGCCCCGTTCCATAAGACTCCGTGCAGGCCATTTGAGCATACGCCATGGAAAGGGCAGCCGCGACGATCAGTATTACTGCCAAAGCACCTGCCGGTTTCAATCTCATGCGAACCTCCTTTGATAAAATGTCTTTCTTGATGTGAAAGTTGCAGGATTGTTTGAATGACTATGGCAGACGAGGCAAGGGAGTCAATCGGATATTTGGTTGAATGGATTCCAACCAAGAATGACTGTAGCTGACAGGGCTTCAGCCTTACCAATATTGGTGGATAAAGTCACTGGCCAAAGGCTTGACAATCTGGGAGGTTCGTCACTATAGAGCGGTTCACCACCTGCAGACACGAGAGGAGCCACTGATGCCGAAACTAATAAAGGAAAAGGGAGCGACCGGGAGGCTGCACATCGAATCTCACCTGATGGGGGAGTCGCTGGTGAGCAAGAAGCTGCTGGCGCGCACGGAGGCAAAGGAATACTTCCGCATGCACCCCGACATCAACGTCATCAAGATCGGGGGGCAGAGCATCATGGACCGCGGGGCCAAGGCCCTGTTGCCCATCCTGGATGTGCTTGTCGCCGCCAAGGACAAATACAAGATCCTGCTGATGACCGGCGGGGGAACTCGGGCCCGGCACGTCTACAGCATCGGGGTGGATCTCGGAATGCCGCCCGGGGTTCTTTCGAAGCTCGGCGACAAGGTCTCCTGGCAGAACGCGGAGATATTGTCCGTTCTGCTGTCCAAGAAGGGCGGGGTGAAGATCGGCCACGGCGACAACCTGGAGCAGCTCACCATGTTCTGCCAGCTGGGCTACCTGCCCATCACCTATGGGATCCCGCCCTACGGGTTCTTCGAGCACCCGGCGGAAATCGGCTCTATTCCGCCCCACCGCACGGACTGCGGCGCTTTTCTCCTGGCGGAGAATATCGGAGCCAAGAGCCTGATCTACCTTAAAGATGAAAAAGGGCTTTACGACCGCGACCCCAAAAAGGTGCCGGCCTCGAAACGCAAAAGCCTGAAGTTCATCAAACGAATTTCAGCCAAGGCCCTTCTCAAAATGGATTTAGACGACCTCATCGTCGAACGCCCGGTTCTGACGCTCCTGCAGCGCACCAAGTGCCTCAAGGAGTTTCAGATCATCGACGCGCTGAACCACCCCGAGCACATCTGGGACGCTCTGGCTGGCAAGCACGTCGGGACCATCATTCATCAATAGAAGCGGATCACTTTTGGAGAAGCGGATCACTTTTGGGACTTGGGCTCCTTTTTGCCCTTGCCGTCGCCCTTTCCCTTGCCGGCATCCAGCCAGATAAGGGCGGCGCCGGTTTCCTGGGCGATCTGCTCAAGCTCCTTTTTGCGGAAGTGCTCCGCATAGATCTTGAGATCGCCGCCGCTGACGCCCACTACCCGGAAACGCGGCTTCTTTTCGCCCTTTTCAACCTTCCTGCGTTCGCGCACAAAAATTTTCGTCGCCATGATATGCCCTCCTGAGGTATAGTCGCCTGAATGTGAACAGGCTTAATGATATATATATCCTTGGAGGATATATGTCAACAAATAAACCTAAACACCACCCCAAACGGCGAGCCGGCTCTGGCAAGGCGGAGCGCTACATGCAGCCCTCCTTGCTGATGGGCCTGAAACAGAAGCCCTCTTACGGCTATGAGATCATCCAAAGCATCCAGGAGTTCGGTTTCGTGGAAGGCCCGGCGCCGCCCGGCATGATCTACCGTCATCTGAGGGATTTGGAGTCTGCCGGCCTGGTGGCCTCCTCCTGGGAGACGAAAGGCACCGGCCCTGCCAAGCGAGTTTACCAACTGACGCCGGAGGGCGAAGAGACGCTGGCGCTATGGGTGGAGTACATGGAGCAGCAGGCGCAGAAGCTGATGAATTTTATCAAGGCCTTCCGGAAAACCGGAAAAAAGCCGAGCCGACGGCGGGGCCACCATCAGGAACCTGAGGTCGGATGACCACCGCCTTTCCGGCCCCGGCGGCCGCCCATGGCTTCCCAGATGCCGGGCGCCTGCTGGACGACGGTCAGAACCGGCTGGCCCGCCATCAGGCGCGGCCGCACCCAGTTTTTGGTCAAAACGCGGTCTGCCGGCCTCGGCACGGTGGCATCCCGGTCCATCGACATGACCCGGATGCCCTGCGCTTCCAGCTCATCCACCCGCACCTCTGAAGGCAGTTGGCGCAGCAGGCCGAACTCGATGAATCGCCCGTACCAGCCGGCGGCGGTCAACCCGACGGCGGCCGCAGCACCGATGATCCCGCCGTTTGAGCCCCCATGGCCGGATAAATGAATTCCCGAACAGGCCCGCAGGGCGTCTTCCTGGGTGACCACCCTGCGCGTGCACGCCAGGCCGAACTCCATCAAACCGGCAAAGCCCGGGCTGCCCTCGGCGGCCACGCAAACTCCGGGGTCGCTGCCATCCGCCGCATGGCGCCCGAGATGCGCCGCTGCCCCAGCAGCCAACTCGTGAAGGAGGCTGCCGTTGCGGGAGGCCTCGATGATGAGGCAGGCGGAGCTGTTGTGGGATGTGTATGGAATTGCATCGTCCACCAGAAGCTGCTGGCGCACCACTCCCCACATTCGGCAGCCTTCCGGCAGTTCGCTGGAAAACCAGCGCGCGACTTTTCCTGTTCCGTATTCACAACCCAGACTGTCGGTGTCGTCAAAACCTACGTATATTTTCATGAGTCAAACCCATTTGACGGAATCTATCAGATAGCGAATGGCAACCATTCGACCAGGATAGAGCGAATGATCGCAGACCTGACGTTCGGTAAGCGTTCCCGTGAACGGAATATTGGCGACCAGCACGGACACTACAATTGACCCCGATGCCTTCTCCAACGCCAACCGTGTGATCATTCCGGACAACGCGATCTGCCCCTCGACGCCTGAGACCGGTTCGGCCTGTGGCCATATAGTGACATTTTCGATAACCGCCGCCGCCAGGGTCTCGGGCGGCTTGGGCACCAGCAGCTGCTGGCCGTCAGCGAGCGGTTTCCCCCACAGCCCGTTTTCCATCGGTTCCCACGGCCCAAAGAGGACATTCTCGCGGCCCGTTCCCAGGAATCGGCCCCGCAGCAGGTGAAACACCGTGTCGCAAATACCGTAGAGCCATTGCCAATCGTGGCTGGCAACGATGAGGGTGGTGCCCCAGTCGCGGCGGGCTTTCAACACGGCGTCCTTCATCAGCTGGGCGCTCAACGCATCGATGCTGGCCGTTGGCTCGTCCAGCAGAAGCACCTCCGGCTTGAGAATCAGGCGCGCCGCGAGGGCCACGCGCTGGGCCTCACCGCCGGAAAGCGCATAGGACGGCCGCTGCGCGAAATCCTTCGCGTCCAGCCCCACGTAGGACAGCGCCTTGTCCACTCGTTCTGCCAGGTGATCGTTGGTCTTGCGAATCCGCAGACCGTAGGCGACGTTGTTCAACACGGTGCGTTTCATCAGGAAGGGTTCCTGGGGGAGCAGGGTCACCCGGTTTCGGACCTCCGGCGCAAACGGGCCGACCGGTTTGCCGTCGAAAAGAACCTCGCCCGCCGTCGGTTTCTCGACGAACCCCGCCAGTCTGAGGAAGGTGCTCTTGCCGCTGCCGTTGGGGCCGATGACGCCGATGATGCCGCCCCGTGGCAAGTCCAGCCGGTCGATGCTCAGAACGGGCTTGCCGCGATAGACATGCGCGAGACTGCGGAAGGCGTAGAGCGGGGTTTCCACATCAATACCTCTTCCGCAGGAAAGACACGGACAGGTTCACCCCGAAGGCGATCAGCAGCAGCACCAGCCCCAAGGCGATCCCCATGGCAAACTCGCCCTTGTTGGTTTCAAGCGCGATGGCCGTGGTGATGGTGCGCGTCTGCCACTTGATGTTGCCCCCCACCATCATGGCGATGCCGACCTCGGTCATGACGCGGCCGTAGGCCGTGAGCGAGGCGGCGATGATCCCGTGGCGCGCTTCCCAGATGGTGCTCAGGAAAAGCTGCCGGCGGTTGGCGCCTAAGGAAATCAGCGTCACGCGCAGCTGGCGGTCCATGCTCTCCACGGCTGTTGCGCTCAGAGCGATCACGACCGGAAGCGCCAGGATGGTCAGGCCGACGGCAATCCCCGGCAGGGTGAACAGCAGGCCCCATTCCCCCATAGGTCCCCGGTTGGTGAAAAATGCGAACACCACCAAACCGATGAACACGGTGGGCAGGGACAGAAGCGTGTCCACCACTACGCGCACCTGCTTTTTGATGCCGAACTCAAAATACCCCAGGCAGAAGCCGAGTGGCAGCCCCATGATCAGGGTGGCCGCCAGGGAATAGGCGGATACGACCAGGGTGGCGTAAACAGCCGAAAAGGTCTCCGGGTCGTTGGTCGTTAGCAGCTCGATCGCCTTGAGCAACCCCTGAAGCAGAAAGTCCATGAGAGACGTTATTTGGGTGTTCAGTGCATAGTGTTTAGTGTTTCGGTTTTAGTGCTGGGTGCTTTTTATCCGTCACTCGGTACTCATATCTATTAACTCGTTTCTCGTTTCTCGTTGCTCGTTGCCTTTTACTCCGACTCATCACTTGGAACTCATTTTATTTCGCGTTGGGCGTAAACAATGGCTTCCCCATCACCTTGAACTCCTTGATCACCTTCTGCCCTTCGGGGCCGGCGATCCATGTGCTGAACTTCGTCGCCAGATCGAGCTTGGCCTTCTGGCACTTGGCCGGGTTCACGGCAATCACGCTGTACTGGTTGAGAAGCGTCTGGTCCCCTTCCACCAGGATTTTCAGCGGGGGGTTCCCGCCCAGGTTGTTTTCGTATTTGATATAAGTGCCGCGATCGGCCAGGGTGTAACCGTTCTTCTCGGCGGCGATGTTGATGGTGGCCATCATGCCCTGGCCGGCCTGGGCATACCAGGGCTCTTTTTCCGGCACTGGTGCCCCGGACACCTTCCACAGATCCAGTTCCATCATGTGGGTCCCGGATTTATCCCCCCGGCTGACGAAGTTGGCCTTCTTGGTTTGAACGGCCAGCAGCGCGTCTTTGACGCTCTTGCCCTTGACGCCGGCCGGGTCCGCCGCCGGGCCGATGATGACGAAGTCGTTGTACATGATCTCCTTGCGGTTGATGCCGAACCCGTCGGCCACGAATTTCTTTTCCGCATCGGGGGCGTGAACCATGAGCACGTCCACGTCGCAGCTCTCCCCGAGCTTGAGTGCCTTGCCGGTGCCGGTGGCGGTCCACCGCAAATCGATGCCGGTCGCTTTTTTAAATTCCGAACCGACCACATTCAGCAGCCCCGTGTCCTCGGTGCTGGTCGTAGTAGCCATCAGCAGGATCTTCTCCTGGGCGCCGGCAAAGCCGACCGCAATCAAAGATGCCAGCAACAGCGACAACACCATGCAGTAAAAGTTTTTCGTGCGAACCATGTCAGACCCTCCTTAAGTTTTATGCCGGTTTTTCTTCAGCTGTCTCTTTGGGTTGTGCGTTGTGCGGAAACACCATCTTGCCGCTCAGGCTGAGGTCGTAGCCCTCGAGGCCGTCCTTCACGACCCGGTGAAACTTGGGCTCGTGCAGGAGGCCGAGAAACCGCTGGACCCCCTCGTCGAAGAACCGCTCCTTGGAGGCCATGAGGTCGAAGCGCTCCCAGCGCAGGGGGATGAACCCCAGGTTGAGCAGCGCCGCCACCGGGCGGATCCCAGGACCGGCGTCGGCCCGGCCGGACAGGACCTCGAGGCCGACGTCCAGATGGCGCTGCACCTCGTGGGTGTACCCCTCGATCTTTTCACCTTTGATGCCGGCCTTGTTCAGCTCGCGGTCCAGCAGCAGGCGCGTGCCGGTCCCCAGGGGGCGGTTGACGATGCGCAGCCCCGGCTTGCCGAGATCGGCAACACCGGAAATTTTCCTGGGGTTCCCTTTCCGGACGATGATCCCCTGCTCCCGCCGGCAGAAGTTCACGACGGCCGGCAGGTTCCCCAGCTCCTCCGAGGCGTAGGCGAAATTGTACTCGCTCTCATCCTCCTGGAGCAGGTGGCTCGCCGCCAGGTGGCACAGGCCGCGGCGCAGCGCCCGCAGGCCGCCCATGCTCCCCAGGTTGCCGAACACCGCCAGGTGCTCGGAATGCATCGTGTTGAACAGCGTGATCGCACGGTCTAGAAGGAGGTCGTTGCTCCCGGCGATGACCAGCAGCCCCTTGTAGGGGACAGCGCCTGCGTCGCCTTTGGGATAGTTGACGGTGTTCGCCTCCACCCACTGTTCCACGAGGTGCTGGGGAAACAACCACTTCCCGGTGATCTTCGTGGCCGGCAGCCCTTTTTCGGAGACGAGGGTGTAGACCATTTTTTCATTGACATTGAGAAACTTGGACACTTCCCGGGTGGAGAGGAGCTTGGCCATATAGAATCCCCCACAGGCTTAGGCGATATTGGTTGCCTAAAGTAGTCAATTAGGTTAGCGATTACCGGATGTCAACTATAACAAGTAAAAGTTAAAAATAATAACTAATAGTAACTAAAAATGATAGCAAATTTAACAGACCCCCATCGTCTGTTCGCGCCGTCTTTTTGGCGCAAACAGACGGGGCAAACCGTTCATGAGGCGATCTTCGGGGTTTTATGCGGGTATGGGCAGAGAGGGTTCACCGGGCAGACGGGGCACTTGGGTTTTCTGGCCGTGCAGGTTTCGCGGCCGAAAAAGATGAGGCGCAGCGAAAAGTCGCTCCACTCTTTCCCGGGGATGATGCGCATGAGGTCGAACTCGATCTTCTTCGGGTCCTTGTGCTTGGTCAGTCCGAGCCGCCCGGAAATGCGCTTCACGTGGGTGTCCACCACGACCCCCGGCGTGCCGAAGGCGGCGCCGAGCACCACGTTGGCGGTCTTGCGCCCCACCCCGGGCAGCTCGACCAGCTCCTCCAGTGTCCGGGGCACGTGCCCGCCATGGCGCTCGACGAGGGCCTTGCAACAGGCCTTGATATTGCGGGCCTTGTTCCGGTAAAAGCCGGTCGGCCGCACGAGCTCTTCGATTTCGGCGACCGGCGTTTTCACGAAATCCCGCGGCCGGCGCATGCGCTTAAACAACCCGGGCGTGACGCGGTTGACCTGGTTGTCCGTGCACTGGGCGGAGAGAATGGTGGCCACCAGCAGCTCGAACGGGCTGCGGTAGAGCAGCTGCGGCTTGACCTGCGGGTAGAGCGCGTTGAGGACCTTGAGAATGGCCGCGGCGCGTTCAACTGTCTTTTTTGGAGCCATTGGCAAATCGCGGCTGGAAGCCGCTCCCACATGGACTTGGAAAACGAGCACACCCCCGTTGTCGTATCGGCTTGAATTTCAGATCCGGCGGCATAATGTTAACGGAAATTGTGCCGACAGAAATTCGGCGATTTTCCATGAAATCGCTTCAAAAAATCCCCACCCTTTGGCAAAGGGGGCGCGGGGAATTTCGTTCCACAAAGGCCGGCGCGTTGCGCCTTAACCCGCTTCCAAGTACGTCGAGCAGTTCATGGGTGGGAGCGGCATCTTGCCGCGAGGATATCGTGGCTGGAAGACACTCTCAAGAAGCACACGATTCATTGCCGATGGGATAGCGCCGCACGCCACTACCTGGTTTTAAGAAACCATCAGGTCCGGCATATAGAACGATTCAGACGAACCCGTCAAGACGGGTGGATGCACGATGAAGATCCAACAAAAAAAAGTCCGTGCGCTGGGGTTGTGCTCCGGCGGGCTGGACAGCATGCTCTCGGGACTGGTGCTGCGCGCGCAGGGCATCGAGGTCGAGTGGGTCTCCTTCGAGACCCCGTTTTTCGCGGCCGCCAAGGCGCGCAAGGCCTCCCGCTTGACGGGGATCCCGCTGACGGTGAAGCCCATCTTTGCCGACTACATGGCCATGCTGCGCAACCCGCCCGCCGGCTACGGCAAGCACATGAACCCCTGCATGGACTGCCACACGCTGATGTTCCGCCTGGCCGGAGAGATCATGCGCGAGCGGGGCTTCGATTTTCTCTTCAGCGGCGAGGTGCTCGGACAGCGGCCCATGTCGCAGACCAAGCCTTCGCTGCGCTATGTCGAAAAGCACTCCGGCCTGGGCGGCTACATCCTGAGGCCCCTCTGCGCAAAGCACCTGCCCGAAACGATCCCCGAGCAGCAGGGGCTGGTGGACCGCGAGCGATTGCTCGACATCCACGGCCGCGGCCGCCGGGACCAGATCGCGCTCGCCAAGGCCTTCGGCATCAGCGACTACCCGGCGCCGGCCGGCGGATGCCTGCTCACGGACAAGGGGTTCAGCGCACGGCTGAAGGACCTCTTCGACCACGGCGGCGACGGCACCGAAGCCGAGGTCCAGCTCCTGAAGTTCGGCCGGCACTTCCGGCTGAACCGCCAGGCCAAGCTGATCGTCGGCCGCACCGATAAGGACAACGACAGCATCCTGCAATACCACCGCCCGGAACAGGATGTGGTGCTCGACGTGCGCGACTACCCCGGCCCGGTCGGGGTGCTGCAGGGCGAGCCGGACAGGAACACCCTTCTCTTGGCGGCCGCCGTCTGCGTCGGCTACAGCCGCGCCCCGAAGCTGTCTCCCGTGGATGTAGCGGTGAAGCGGCCCGCGGGCGAGGAAGTGATCCAGGCCATCGCCGTCTTGCCCGACGACGTGCGCAAGCTGATGCTATAGCAACCACGCGGCGCTGCTTTTGGGCACGAAAGTTTTCATTGAAATTATTTCACGCCTTGATATACTTTCAATCAAAATATGAAATAATTTCATTTGAGGGGCAGGGCGATGACGACGGACTATCGACCGCGCTGGCTTGCCGAAAAACTTCGCGAGGGCGTCAAGTTCTCCCCGGCCGTCGTGCTGTCGGGAGCACGGCAGACCGGCAAGAGCACGCTACTTCAATCGGAGGCGCCCTTCAACGATTGGCCCTATCTGACCCTGGACGACTTGGATACGCGGGAAACAGCCGAAAAGGATCCCGGCCGGTTGGCAGCGCTTCACGACCGGGTCGTGATCGACGAGGTCCAGAAGGCGCCTGGTCTGCTTGCGGCCGTCAAGGTGCAGGTCGACCGCGACCGCAGGCGGCGTTTTGTGCTGTCCGGCTCCGCCAATCTGCTCCTGATGAAGAAGGTAACCGAGAGTCTGGCGGGAAGAT
>Ga0209496_10000060_pt1 | contig 10343 bp, 9 predicted proteins | sample Plant_0915_D1_FD_187692 | JGI IMG/M metagenome (GOLD analysis project Ga0209496, IMG submission 187692) | Wetland microbial communities from Old Woman Creek Reserve in Ohio, USA - Plant_0915_D1 (SPAdes) (version 2) | ecosystem: Environmental > Aquatic > Freshwater > Wetlands > Sediment ...
AAGCCATTCCCTCTATTAGTAAAAAACAACAGAATAAATTTTTTCGATCAATAAGTTACAAGGCTTGGTTAAAGAAAAGAGGTTGGTTAAATAAAGATGAATTAGATAAGTTACAGGAATATATTAAATCTAGTCTAAAGCAAAAAGATGATGAAAATAAGACCAATCTATTAGCTGAAGATGATTATGATACTAATATAAACAAACCAAAACCACCTTCAGCCAATGATATTGCAAAATATGATCAATCGGTTCAAAGAATTAAATTGGCATCATTAGCTTATTTTCTTGCTGAAGACGAATCAGATTTTTATGCATTACATTGGGATTTTAAATCTTACAGAACGTTTAGACGATTAAATTATTCAGGTTACCCTGCTAAATCACAATTAAGAAAATTGACCAATATACCTCATAATCTAGTAGGTTCAGTATTAATTAGAAATGAACTAGAAAGGTTAAATTTATCAGAAGAAATTCTTAAAACAAGACAATTTATATTATACAGTAGTAATGTATTAGCACAAAAAAATCCCGAATATTTAACCTCTCAATGGTCTAGGAAATGGGAGCATCAAAGGATTTATAAATTGCGGGCTCAAGCTATTAAACGTGTACGAATATTAGAGAATTTATCAGCCACTAGGTCTAATCCATCATGGATGGTTTTATCAGTTTTACCAGTAATTCCTCCAGCATTAAGACCGATGATTCAACTTGAAGGTGGCAGGTTTGCCACATCAGACTTAAATGAGCTTTATAGACGTGTGATTACAAGAAATAATAGATTATTACGTTTATTAGAAATAGATGCCCCGCAATTAATAATTAGAAATGAAAAACGAATGTTGCAAGAAGCTGTTGATACACTAATAGATAATGGTAAACGTGGTAAAATTGCTTTAGGTGCTAACAATAGACCATTAAAATCTTTATCAGATATTATTAAAGGTAAGCAGGGACGTTTTAGGCAAAATTTATTAGGAAAACGTGTAGATTATTCAGGACGTTCTGTTATTGTCGTAGGCCCAAGTTTAAAATTAAATCAATGCGGTTTACCTTACGAAATGGCTGTTGAACTTTTTCAACCTTTTATAATTCGTGAATTAATAAATCAGGGATTAGCTAGTAATATGAAAGTTGCTAAAAATTTAATTCATCAAAATGAACCCTTAGTAGACAATGTTTTACAACAAGTTTTAGCAAATCATCCGATTTTTTTAAACAGGGCACCCACTTTACACCGTTTAGGTATTCAAGCCTTCGAGCCTATTTTAGTTGAAGGACGAGCAATTAAATTACATCCATTAGTTTGTTCTGCATTTAATGCTGATTTTGACGGTGATCAAATGGCGGTGCATATACCTTTGTCTTTAGAAGCTCAAGCTGAATGTTATATGCTAATGTTAGCACCTTACAACTTTTTATCTCCTGCAAATGGGGAACCTATTATTATGCCTAGTCAAGATATGGTATTAGGCTGTTACTATTTAACGGTTAATAACATTAAAGGTTTATTAGGATCTAATCATTATTTTCCAAGTTTAGAAGATGTTCTACTTGCATATAACCAAGAGCAGATTGAATTACATTCTTCTATATGGATTCGATATAACAAAGAGATTAATATAAGCTCTAAATTGATTAAAACTGTAGAGTTAACTGACCAAAGCTATATAGAATATTACGACAATTTACAGGTTCGAAAAGATAAACACCATAACGTTATTGTAAAATATCTCCAAACAACTACAGGAAGAGTTATTTTTAATTATACAATTCAAAAAACGTTAAATCTTTTATAACAAACTTTTAGAATTTAATAATTTGGTATAAGGATACCTATTAAACTTTTTATGAAAAATTATACTTATCAAAATACGCTTGTAAGTAAAAAGCAATTAAAACAAATTTTAGCCTGGAGCTTTAGCAAATACGGTTCCGTTCAAGCTTGTTTTTTAGCTGATGAGTTAAAATATTTGGGTTTTAAGTATGCGACTCAGGCTGGAATCTCTATTAGTATTGAAGATTTAAGGGTTCCATACATTAAAAATTCTATATTAAGTAAAGCGAACAATGAAATTACTGTTGCTGAGAAAATTTGTTTAAAAGGAAAAATTACTGAAATAGAACGTTTTCAAAAAGTAATTGATACATGGAATATAACAAGCGAATTTTTAAAAGATGAAGTAGTGTCATACTTTAAAAAGTATGACCCTTTAAATTCAGTATATATGATGGCTTTTTCAGGTGCAAGAGGTAACTTATCACAAGTAAGGCAACTTGTTGGTATGCGTGGACTTATGTCAGACCCAAGCGGACAGATTATGAATTTGCCAATTAAGAAAAATTTTCGCGAAGGATTGACCATAACCGATTATTTAATGTCTGGCTACGGTGCTCGTAAAGGTATTGTGGACACAGCATTAAAAACGGCTAACTCTGGTTATTTAACTAGGCGTTTGATTGACGTTGCTCAGGATATTATTATACGTGAAAAGGATTGTTTAACTAGTTATTCTTTTTTGTTTAATTTATCAAATTTAAATCTAAAAAATAATGCTGATTATGATCAATTGATTGGTCGTCTATTAAATAAACCAGTCTATGATTTAACTTCACAAAATTTAATTGCTGATCTTAATACTCAAATAACCCCTGCTTTATTAAAAACTTTTAAACAAAAGAATATTGTCAATATTTACATCCGCTCACCATTAACTTGCTGCTTATACAGATCTGTTTGTCAAAAATGTTATGGTTGGAATTTGTCAAAAGAAAATATGGTAGATTTAGGTGAAGCCGTTGGTATTATTGCTGGTCAATCTATTGGTGAACCTGGAACTCAATTAACAATGCGTACATTTCATACGGGAGGTATTTTTACATCTACTACTAGTCAACAATTAGTCAGTCCAATTGATGGCATTATTCATTTTTCACAGTTTTTAAAGACATCAACAGTTCGAACTAATCGTGGAGAAAATGTATTACTAACAGATAATTCAGGATTTTTAACTGTTAGATCAAATATTAAAGAGCCTGTTCAAATTGAATTACCTAGAAACACAATTTTATTTATAAAGAATAACCAATTTATTAAAAAAACAACAATAATCGCTCAATTAGGAGGTAATATTAAACAAACTCTAACTGAAACTAAACATATTATTAGTAATATGTCCGGCGAAGTTTTTATGCCTAAATTGAACCGTAAGTTATATGCTACCACAGTAAATAAACTTTTATGGATTTTGTCTGGACAAGTTTATCAAGCCCCTACAAACTCTTTTTTAAACTTTTATCCTGATTATAAAATTAATCGGAATAATTTTATTTTCCGTTCTAAAATTATTAACAAGCTTCCAGGTTATGTTAAATTAATTTTTGATTCAACTTTTCAAAACACAATTGAAATTTTAACTAAAATTCAAACATTTCCTAATTCAACGATTATTAAATTATTAAGTAGTGATAATTGTATAGATTATTTATTTAAATATAATCAAATTAAATATATTTTAAATTTTAAAATAAGTAAACAATTAAATAACAATTTTAATTATTCAGTATCAAAGTTTGGTTCTTTAATTACAAATTCATTTAAAACGTCTACTGGTGGTATTCCTTACTTCACAAATGAAATAAACAGACAAAATGTTTCAGATTTAAATTCTAAAATTTATTTTTATGAACGAATAAATAATATTAACCACTCCACAGTTACTTGGTTACCTGAAGAAACGTATTTTCCAAAATGTGAAAATAAATTACTAATGGTTAATAATAACAATTTTATACCTAAACAATTCGAATTACTTCCAAATCTTTTTTCACAAACTTCAGGTATTATTAAAATTTGTGAAAAACGAACTTTTGATAAAAAAGTAATAGTAGAAGAAATTAATATTCAATCAGGTTCTTTGTATGAAGCAGTAAATATACAAAATATTAAAGAATTTACAAACCAAGTATTTTACCCAGGGGAGCTTTTACTAGATTATATTGAAATTTTTCAACCTTCTTTTGTCGAAATTATTGATACTGGTGTTTCTATTCAATTATTACTACGTCCTTTAGAAATTTATGAAATTCCATTAGCAAAGCCTGTTACTAAAATTTTTGGTTCAAAGTTCCGACAAAATTCTTTAATAACAATAAACAATAATTTGCATTCTTACTACAAATCTTCAAAACAAATTAAAGAAAATTGTTCTGTTGAGTTAATAAACGACTCATTAATTTTTACTGTTATTGATTCATTAATAAAAAATCGTGATTTTAATTTTGAGATAAAAATTGATAAAACTAAAAGTTTAGTAAAATTAATTAAATCAGAAAAACTAAATTTATCTCAATATATACCGGCATCTCTTAAATATACTGATATTAATTTATCCTTATTAATTAAAAATCATCAATTTGTTAATGCTTACACTAAATTAGGCTATTTGCAGGTTATATCAGACAGATCTTTAGAAATTGTTAAATTAAAGTCAAAAAAAATCCAAAAAAAACAAATCTTTTTAATTTCTAATAATGATTGTATAGTGCTGCCAAAAACAAAAATTAAAAATAAAACTCTTAATGAGTTGCTGATTAATCAATCAGATGTTAACGAAAATGGTAAGATTATTATTGATAATGGCTTTGCTGTAACAGTTCAAAAAGGACGACCATATTTCTTTCCTAAATGTCGAAACGATAATTTTGTAGATGAAACATTACTTCAATATAAATCAGTTAATCAAAATCGTTTTATTGATAAAAAAAACAGAAATATAAACAATTATATTAATATTCATTATTATGATATTGCAAATAAATTAATCAGTCCATCAATTCGTAATAATAAAGAGACACACTATAGTTTCTCAAAGATGATTATTAAAAAACAGGGTAAGTTCTATATTTCTGGGGTCCCTGTTTTATTACGTGAACTATTGGTAAAAAGAAAAAATCAAAAATCTAATTTTCTAACACTAATTAAATCGACAAAACAAATATCAAAATTAGCCTATTCAAAACCTTTAATATTTGTCCAAAACACTGATTTAATTAATAACGCTTTAAAATCAACAATAACTTCCCGACCAGATTTTGCGTCTTTACTCTTATTGGAATATCCATTCGCAAGAATTGGTATACACTCTGTAACTGATGACTTTTTTGAACAAGAAGTAAATAGTGTATATTGTCGAAATGGAGAATTTATTGAAAATGGTCAAACTATTGGTTTATTAAATTTTGAAAAAGAAATTACTGGTGATATCGTTCAAGGTTTACCTCGTGTTGAAGAACTCTTAGAGGCCAGAAAGAAAAAAAAGGTTAGTAAACGAATTTCTAAGAATCAAAAAAAGAGTTTGTTAGTACGTAAGACAACATTGGATCCAAGTTTTGAGTTTAGAAAATTAGGAACAACAATTAAAAATAATGAAAAAATAAATCCGCATAATTTATTAAAAGTTTATTTTAACTACTATGCTAAAGCAAAAACATTAATTGTTGAGAATCGAGTATCGCAAATTTTTCGTTTAACTAATGCATATGAGGCTAGTTATCATAGTTTCAAAAAAGTTCAATTGTTAATTTTGAGTTCAATTCAAGCTGTTTATCAATCTCAAGGGGTTACTATTGCAGATAAACATTTAGAAATTATTATTAAACAAATGACATCAAAAGTTCAGATTACTAGGGCTGGTGACAGCCCATTATTACCACATGAAATTATTGACATATATCATATCAAGTACATTAATCAAGTAATTTCACTTGAAAATAGACAGCCGGCTTATTACGTCCCTCTTTTATTAGGAGTTACAAAAGCAGCTTTAAATAATCCTAGTTTTATTTCTGCAGCAAGTTTCCAAGAAACGACCAGTGTTTTAACAAAAGCTGCGATTGAAGGAAGGCGTGATTGGCTAAGAGGCTTAAAAGAAAATATTGTCATTGGACAATTGATTCCGGCAGGAACGGGGGCAAAAACTTATTTCACTTTTTTCGATAAAACTTTACCTAAATTTAAAATATCTAAAATGAATCTACAATCAGGAAAAACTTTTTCTTCAAAACTATAGACGATTTGATTTTAAATTTGTTACATTAAACGTTGTAATTATGATTAAGTAAGGAATTATAAATTTTTATGGCTGAGATTACTTTAGCCCAATTATTAGATGCTGGTGTTCATTTTGGACATAAAGCTTATCGTTGGAATCCAAAAATGTTCCCGTATATTTATACGGAACGTAATAATATTCATATTTTAGATTTAGTTCAATCAGCACAATTATTAAAAGAAGCTAATTCTTATTTACAATCAGCTGCAGAACAAAGCAAAACCTTTTTATTTATTGGTACAAAGCGTCAAGCTAGTAATTTAATCGCTCAGGAAGCAAAACGTTGTAATTCATACTATGTAAATCATCGTTGGTTAGGTGGTATGTTAACTAATTGGATTACTTTAAAAAGTAGAATTAATCGCTTGAAAGAGTTAGAACAACAAGAAGCAGATGAGTTATTTAATTTATTACCTAAAAAAGAAGCTTCATTAAGAAGAAAAGAATTAGACAAATTACGCAAGCACTTAGATGGAGTTAAAACTATGGAAGCTATTCCTGATATTGCAATTGTCATTGACCAAAAACGTGAAATGACTGCGATTAAAGAATGCCGCAAACTTGGTATTCCTGTAGTTTCTATTTTAGATACAAATTGTGATCCAGACTTAGTGGATATTCCAATTCCAGGTAACGATGACGCTGTTAGATCTATAAAGTTAATTTTAAAATCATTAACGGATAATATTAATTTAGGAAAAGCAAAATTAATAAATTAATAGCTTTTTACTTAAAAAAAGGTTAAAGGCAAATTAAAAAATTAAAATTTTTGCAGATGTTGTTTATTTTAATTAATTTTTTAACCTTTTATTCTTAAGCAATACAGAAATTTTGTATTGCTTAAGAATAAATCGATTAAAAATATAAGCCTAACATATCAGGGAAAAAACGATTCAGCTCAATAATAAATCCAGCTGTAAAACTCATCCAGATTGTTAATAAAACTGGAGCTGTTGATAGATATTTTTGTAAATTTTCCATAAAATTCTAATTTAAGTATAAATAAAATAACTGTCAGATAGTTTTAACGAGGTGAAACTGTTACGTTTTCATCTGCAGCAACTAATTCTCCGCTGATTAATTCTTGCCATGCTGAAATTGGCCAAATATAACCCGTTGTCATTATTTGTAAAGCTAATGGTACATTGATAATAATTTCACTTTCAGTAGGGTTTTTTGTAGTACTTACTGCACGTAAATATTTACGTCCTACCCAACCAATCCAACCAGAGATATAAATAAATCCGAAACCTGGTAAAATAAATTCTGCAGCATGGCTCCAACGTCCATCCGCGACTAAATGAGGTAATCCATCAGTTCCACATAATAGCTCTGAACGGCTGTATTTATCAAACCTAGCTTTTGTTCTTTCAACTTGTTGTTCTAACGCTAAAGCAGGTGGTGAGCCCGCATCATATTTACTTTTTCGTTGTTCCAATTTTTTAACAGTTGCGTTTAATCTTTTATTAAAAGCTGCTGATTCGCTACATTTTGTTAAACCACCGATATCTGCTAAAGCTGGTTTAGGAACCATTATAAGTAAAAAGGCTAGAATTAAACTTACTAAATTAAAACGTTTCATAAATTATTAAAGTTAAAATTAATTTGTTAGTAAAAAATATCAAAAGTACAAAACTAAAACTATTAACTATATATCTTAGCTTAGTTTAAAAAAAAATACACGATTTTTTAACTAAAAAAATTAATGAAAGAATAATTAAATTAAAAATAAATAAAAAATAATCTATTAATTTTTCATTTAAAAGTATCGATTAATTAATAATCGATACTTTTAAATTTCGAACTGATTACCACGACGATATTGTAAATATGCAGCTACAAAAAGTCCAAAGGCACTAACAGTAATCATTCCTAAAACAATACCTGATAATAAAGGTTCTACCATTTCAAAAAATAATTTAAATTAAATATGTACTATGCTTTATTATTATAAGTTCTAAATTTTAAATTTATAATATTTATTTATAATAATAGCTACTTTTTGTTAAAAAGTATTATCTAAATCCAATAGCAGCTTGCCAAACAAAAGCTAAAAGTAAAAAGAATACTGGAATAATTGGTAAAACATCCACAATAGGACTAAATACTACATATGCTTCTGGTAATCGAGCTAAAAGTAAACTTTCCATAATTAAAACCTTTACATTTAAAAATAAGTAATAATATTAAATTGATAATATTTAATATTATTAATTTTACTATAAAACTGATTAAAAATTGATTTATCTTAATCATCTTTTTCTAATTATAAACTATTTTTATATATACTTATAGATAAATACTGATAACTATAATTTAGTTATTAGTTCTATAAAAATTTTACTAATAAAAACTAATTATGACAGCATCATTTCTACCTGCAATTTTAACGCCTTTAGTAGGAATTGTTTTCCCAGCATTTAGTATGGCTCTATTCTTTCTTTATGTTTCTTTAGATGATATTGAATAGGTCGAATTTAATATTATTTTTTGAAACTATTTATATTTTCTCAATTTAATTTTTAAATTGAGAAAATATGAATCAATTTACCAAAAACCTAACGATACAGCTTTATCAATTGGTAAACATGCTCCAATACCTAACCAAACAGCAGCAACGAATCCAACTATAAATACTAAACTTGCTATAGGTCTACGGAATGGATTTTGGAACTTATTAACATTTTCAATGAAAGGTACTGTAATTAACCCTGCAGGTACAGCAGCCATTGCTAACACTCCTAACAATTTGTTAGGTAATACACGTAACAAATTAAATGTTGGGAAAAAATACCATTCAGGTAAGATTTCTAAAGGAGTATTAAATGGGTCAGCTGGTTCTCCTAACTGTGTAGGAGCCATAACACCTAAACCAATACAACATGCAAAAGTGCCTAAAATACAAACAGGGAAAACATATAATAAGTCATTAGGCCATGCAGGTTCACCATAGTAGTTGTGACCCATTCCCTTTGCTAATTTGGCTCTTAATTTTGGATCTGTTAAATCCGGTTTTTTAATTACTGACATAGCGATTTTGATTAAAAATTAAAGTATATTAAATTTTTCAGATTAAAGTGGACCTGAAATACCTTGTTTGCGAATCATTAAGAAGTGCGTTAAAATTAATACCGCTGCAGCTACTGGTAATACAAATGTATGCGCACTATAGAAACGAGTTAATGTACTTTGTCCTACGCTTTCTCCACCTCGTAATACTAATACTAAAGGAGGCCCCACTACTGGAACTGCTGCAGGTACACCTGTTACAATTTTACAAGCCCAGAATCCTACTTGATCCCATGGTAATGAATAGCCTGTTACACCAAATGAAACTGTAACAACTGATAGGATTACACCTGTTACCCATGTTAATTCTCTTGGTTTTTTAAATCCACCTGTTAAATATACACGGAAAATGTGTAAAACCATCATCATAACCATCATACTAGCTGACCAACGGTGTATTGAGCGGATTAACCAACCAAAGTTAACACTTGTCATAATATATTCCACCGATGCAAACGCATCTACTACACTAGGTCGGTAATAGAAAGTCATTGCAAATCCAGTAGCGACTTGTACTAAGAAACAAGTAAAAACAATACCGCCAAAACAGTAAAATATATTTACGTGAGGTGGTACATATTTACTTGAAATGTCATCTGCAATGGCTTGAACTTCTAATCGTTCTTCGAACCAATCGTAGACTTTACTCATAGAAATATTAATAAACTATTAAAACACAACTAAGCATCTTGAATTAAGGCGAGAGTGGGATTCGAACCCACGGAATCCGTAAAGATTCATCTGATTTCAAATCAGACGCAATCGACCAACTCTGCCATCTCGCCAAAAGATTAGTTTAAAAACTAATCTTGTATAAATTACGCTTCATATGTACTAACACCACTGAACTTAACTGAAGCAGGATCAGGGTTTTTTCCTATTGAAAACTGTCTAGTGTTTGCAGCCGTACGTCCTGGGTTTACCTTTTCAGGAAAAACACCATCTTTTGGATGTAAATATTGCACTTCTCCACTTGGAAATATACGATAAATTTTATAATCGTTAATTTTAAATATTCGCAATTGTGTTCCTAAAGCTAAACATTGTTCTTTTCTAGCTAGATATAATAGATTTTCTCCACTACGCATAATGGCCGCTCCACCTGTTGGAATTTCAAAAATTTGCTCTTTATTACTTGTCCAGGTAATTGCATAT
>Ga0209496_10000061_pt1 | contig 10300 bp, 8 predicted proteins | sample Plant_0915_D1_FD_187692 | JGI IMG/M metagenome (GOLD analysis project Ga0209496, IMG submission 187692) | Wetland microbial communities from Old Woman Creek Reserve in Ohio, USA - Plant_0915_D1 (SPAdes) (version 2) | ecosystem: Environmental > Aquatic > Freshwater > Wetlands > Sediment ...
CTTCTCGACAAACAACCGTGCCGCTGCGCGCAGCAACTCGGCGCGGCGGTTGGGTTCGAGCCCTGCTTCGGCTTTGCGGCGCGGCATGGCTACAGCCGGGCCGCGAGGCGCGTGCCCTGGTCGATGGCGCGCTTGGCATCGAGTTCAGCCGCCACATCGGCGCCGCCGATCAGGGTGAACGCAATGCCCGCTGCCGCCAGCGGCGCCTGCAGTTCGCGGCGCGGCTCCTGCCCGGCGCAGATGACGATGGTATCGACCGGCAAGGTCTTCGCTTCGCCATTTACAGTGATGTGCAGCCCCGCGTCGTCGATGCGCTCGTAATTCACCCCGGCGATCATCTGCACCCCGCGCTTCTTGAGCAGGGTGCGGCGGATCCAGCCGGTGGTCTTGGCCAGCCCGTCACCGACCTTGGACGATTTGCGCTGCAACAGGTAGACCTGCCGCGGGGCGGTCTCGTCCACCGGCGCCTTGAGGCCGCCGCGGTTACTGTATTCGGTGTCGATGCCCCATTCGTCGTTGAAGCGCTCGGCCTCGCTCCTGTCGTCGTGGGCGTGGGTCAGGAACTCGCCGACGTCGAAGCCGATGCCGCCGGCGCCGACGATGGCCACTGTCTTGCCCGCAGATTTCCGGCCCTCGATGATGTCGAGGTAGCTTGCCACCTTGCTGCTGTCGATTCCCGGAATCGGCGGCTGGCGCGGCACGATGCCGGTGGCCAGCACGACGTGATCGAAGCCGCCCGCCTTGAGTGCGGCAACGTCAACGCGCCGGTTCAATTGCAGGTCGACGCCGCTGGTCTGGATGCGCCGCCCGAAATAGCGCAGCGTCTCGTTGAAGTCTTCCTTGCCCGGAATCTGCTTGGCAATATTGAACTGGCCACCGATGCGGTCGGCGGCGTCGAACAAGGTCACCTGATGTCCGCGCTCGGCGGCCGTGGTGGCGCAGGCCATGCCGGCGGGGCCGGCGCCGACGATGGCCAGCTTTTTCGGTGCCGTCGTCTTCTCGATGATCAGTTCGGTTTCGTGACAGGCACGCGGATTCACCAGGCAGGAGGTCAGCTTGCCGTTGAAGATATGGTCGAGGCAAGCCTGGTTGCAGGCGATGCAGGTATTGATTTCGTCCGCCTTGTTGGCAGCGGCCTTGTTCACGAAATCGGCGTCGGCGAGGAAGGGGCGTGCCATCGACACCATGTCGGCGCAACCCGAAGCCAGCACTTCCTCGGCAACCTCGGGCGTGTTGATGCGGTTGGTGGTGATCAGCGGTATCTTGACGGCTCCTTTGAGGCGTTTCGTCACCCAGGCGAAGGCGGCGCGTGGCACCATCGTCGCGATGGTCGGAATGCGCGCCTCGTGCCAGCCGATGCCGGTATTGATGATCGTCGCCCCCGCCGCCTCGATGGCCTTGGCGAGTTCGACCACTTCGTCCCAGGTACTGCCGCCCGCAACGAGATCGAGCATCGACAGGCGGAAGATGATGATGAAGTTGGGCCCGACCTTGGCGCGCGTGGCGCGCACCGTCTCGACCGCGAAGCGGATGCGGTTCTCGAAACTGCCGCCCCACTCGTCGGTGCGCATGTTGGTCTGCGGCGCGATGAACTGGTTGATCAGGTAGCCTTCGGAACCCATGATCTCGACGCCGTCGTAGCCGGCCTTCTGCGCCAGTTGGGCACAGCGGGCGTAGTCGCCGATCGTCTTGCGGATCCCCCAGCGGGTCAGCGCACGCGGCGTGAAGCGATTGATCGGCGCCCGCAACTTGGAGGGCGCAACATTGAGCGGATGGTAGCCATAGCGCCCGGTATGCAGGATTTGCAGCGCGATCTTGCCGCCCTCGGCATGGACGGCAGCGGTGATCAGGCGATGCTTGCCGACCTGCCAGGAGAAACTGAGCTGCGAGCCGAAGTGGTAAACCCGGCCGGCGAGGTTCGGCGCAAAGCCGCCGGTGACGATCAGGCCGACGCCGCCGCGCGCCCGCTCCCCATAGAAGGCCGCCATGCGTTCGAAACCGTTTTTCTCTTCTTCCAGCCCGGTGTGCATCGACCCCATCAGGGTGCGATTCCTGAGCTTGGTGAAGCCGAGGTCCAGCGGCGCCAGAAGGTTGGGATAGGGGGACTGGGCGGCTGTCTGGGCCATATTGCGTTCTCCGGAAAACGTGTCTATTAATTAAGCAAGCAAGCGCTTGGTTATTATCGACACACAGCATAGAAAATGCAAGGCCCGAGGAATCCCGCAGAAACGCTCAGTTTGCGGCCAGCGCGTCCGGCAGGACAGGCAGATGGCCGGTCTTGACGAAAATGAGGCATCCCTCGCGGCTGAACGGCTTGTGCATGCTCATGTGCGGGCTACGGAGCCAGGTTCCGGCGGGATACTCCCCGAACTCGTCGGCAAAGACGCCTTCCAGAACGAATATCTCCTCGCCGCCGTAATGCCGGTGGGGGTTGAAATAGGTCTCGGGCGCCCAGCGCACCAGCGCTGTGTGTTGCGTCGCGAACTCCGCGAGTGGCATGACCGAAAGCCCGGCAACCATGCCGGCGTGCCATCTGCTCCTGCGGGAATCGATCACCACCCGTTCCTGATCAAGCGGATCGAGGTGCCGCAGTTTGGCGAAGATGGTGCAACCCTTTTCGGAAAACGGAGTATGCGTCGATCCCGGCGGATTTTTTATATAGGTACCGGGACCGTAGTCGCCATGCTCGTCTGAAAATACGCCATCCAGGACAATGATTTCTTCCCCGAGATCATGGCCGTGCGCCGGAAAAATGGCGCCAGCGTCATAGCGGACGATGGAAGTTGCCCGGGCGACCTCGCCACCGTCCCTTTCGAGCAGACGGCGCCATACCTGGGGTGAAGGCGATTGCTGCCACGGGAGCTGCAGCGTGTCTAGTACGACGCGTTCGGAGAAATCGGCATTGAGCATACTGAGCTTGACCCGCCATGCGGCGAAAGGTTCTGGCGGGCGCGCCACGACCGACCGGCGAAGATGGGCCTAGCCCGATTTCGGCTTCTTCCAGGTGTAGACCGCGGTCACCGCATAGTTCCAGACCGCGCCGACCAGGACGCCTGCGACGGCGGAAAGAACCCAGTAGGCGCGTTGATCGAACAGGTAGGTGGCGATCCCGACGTTGGCCAGGGCCCCGACGCTGCAGGCCAGCGTGAACGATAGCCAGCCGCGCAGCCATTGCCAGCCGCGCAACTGCATATCGCGGTAGGTCAACACATTGTTGATGACGAAATTGAAGGTCATCGCGATCATGGTCGCCGAGGCCTGCGCGGCGAGGAAAGACATCCCTGCGCCACGGAAAAGCAGGCTCAGGACAAGGAGGTGAACCACCAGACCGAGGAGCCCGACCAGCGAAAAGGCGATGAAGCGAATCGGCACGACCCGGCCGAAATAGTGGTCGAGCAGCATGATGAAATACTCCCACGCCACCATGGTGTCGAGCTTGCTCTCGCCGGAAAAGCGGTTGCGGAATTCATACGGCAACTCGCGGCAGCGCAGCGGCGTCGGCGACGTCGCGAACAGGTCGAGCAAGATCTTGAAACCGACGCCGGACATGCCGGCCCTGGCACAGCGCTCGACCACCGCGCGCCGGACCATGAAGAATCCGCTCATGGTGTCCTGCAGATCAGCCTTGAGCACCAGGCGGCTGAGCTTGGTCGCGAAGCGGCTGGTCGCCGCGCGGGTCCGGTCCCACCCGTCCATGCTGCCGCCTTCGGTGTAGCGGCTGCCGACCACGACATCGATTTCCTCGTCGCGCAGGACATCGAACATCGCCGGCAGCAGTCGCTCGTCGTGCTGCAGATCGGCGTCGATGACCGCCACAATTGGCGCCGAGGACGCCAGCATCCCTTCGATGCAGGCCGACGACAGCCCGCGCCGGCCGATGCGCTGGATGCAGCGAACCCGGTTGTCGCGCTGCGCCAGTTCGCGAACCGTTGCCGACGTACCATCCGGGGAATCGTCATCGACGTAGATCATCTCCCAATCGACCCCGGACAGCGCGGCTGCAACGCGATCCCTGAGTTCGGCGATGTTCCCGGTCTCGTTGAAGGTGGGTACGACAATGGATAACTGCGGCATGAAAAATCCTTTTAATGGGTCGCAAGCTGTGCTCTCGGCGGCCGTCCCCTGTAGTTCGTTCCCTGGTACAGCTCGATGCGGCGAACGGTCTTCCCTGCGGACGCCGTCTCCACGACATCGACCAGTTCAACGGTATCGAAGTGGGCCTTGAGACGATCGAGATCGAGTTTCGACTGATTCTGGTCCGACATGACGAGAATTCCGGTCGCCCCTTTCAGGTCGCGATCGTCCGGGAAATAGTCGTATTCAAGCGCCTTTTCGCCATAGATGTCCTGGGCGTAGGTTCGCCCCTGCCCGGCGCGGTGAAACCAGATCAGCGAACTGAGCTTGTAATGCGGAGAAAACACGAAGCTCTCCTTGCCTGCGGCCTTCAGTGACGCCTCCAGCCGGTCGACCCGCGTCGCCGCCTCCTTGAAGCCGCTCCAGCTGTTGAGGTCGCCCGGGACCGGCAGGTTCGGGATCAGCGAAACAGCAGCGCCGATCGCCAGCACGGCAGCCGACGATGCCAGCCCCCAGGCCATCCGCCGTTCCCGGCCACCCTGCGCCAGGAGATGGCGAATACCGAGAACGATCAGGGGCCAGAAGGCCGGTGCCAGCCAGTTGATCTTGACAATGGAGCGGAAACTGAACGCGGTGAACAACAGCAGGGGAAACGCGCCGCTGATCAGCAACAGGCGCGCCGGATCGTCGATACCCCGGGTGAACCATCCGCGCGACTCGCGTACCAGCGCGGCAATTGCCAACACGAACAGGTAAGGGGTGACGATGAGCAGTTGCTGCGCGGCCAGCATCAGGAAGTACTGCGGCTTGAAGCCACCCATTTCCCCCAGCCGGCGACTGCTCTGGAAGGCGAGGGAAACCCATTCGTGCTGGGAATTCCAGATCAGCACCGGGGAAAACACCAGGATGGCCAGCAGGAAGGCCAGGTAAGGTTGCGGCTTCGCGAGCCAGAAGCGGAGGCGAGGCGAGGTCAGCAGATAGAGCAGGACAATCGGGCCGAGCAGCGCGCCGGAATATTTGCCCAGCCACGAAAGGCCCATGAACGCGCCGGCCACGAACCACCAGCGTCCGTCGCCAGTGGCGCTCAGGCGCCATACCGCCCAGATCGTGCCGACCCAGGCGAACAGCAAGGGACCGTCGGGCGTCGGGCCGAATCCCAGCACCTCGTAAACGATGGTGAGGTTGAGCGCCGCCAGAGACCAGAAGGCCAGCCGGCGGTCGCCGAACATGTCGAGAATCAGCTTGGCCCACAATATGTTCCAGCCGAGCGACCAGAGCACTGCTGCCGATTTGATGCCGAACGCCGTCTGCCCGAATACTGCGGTGGTCAGCGCGATGCTGTAGCTGGCCAGCGGCGGATGGTCGAAGTACGACCAGTCCGGGTAACGGCTCCAGGTCCAGTAATAAGCCTCTTGCGGCAACAGCGGCACGAGCGCCGCCAGCAACAGCCGCAACAACGTGAAGCCGAGGATCAGCAGGCCGATCGAGCCCGCCCGATCGGGCAGTGAGCGCCAGTCATGAGGGGGGGCCGACATGATTCGACTCACTGTCTCGGCCGGGACGGCGGCAGAAATTCATGGCGCGCACGCGGTGATCGGTCCGCCAAGGAAAACTCGAGAATGAAATTGAAGCTGGTCACGCACCACCCATATTTATCCGGCAGACCGAATTCTAAGCCATCAAACCGCGGGATCGTTGCCGGCCAGCCACAAATCGCTCGCTCGAAAGTGCCGCCAGGCCAGCCAAAATCGGGCATTTTCAGACGTCGACCGCAGCGGATGCAAGCAGTCATCGATGAAAGTCAGGAACGGGATATCAGAAATTCCTGATTGACGGTAGGCGCCCGGGCCGGCAACATGTTTCCCGATAAAGCTCGCCAGCGGCATGAAACTCCACCTCCCTGAAGGAACAGCGCAATGAACACCACCAACCAGGCAGCCGACCTCAACCGGCGTTTTGCCGTCGCCGACCATCTGAGCTTCGAGGAAGTCGCCGACGGCTTCGTCGTGGCCAGGGTCGCCACGCGCCATGCAACAAGCAGCATTGCGCTGCAAGGCGCCCACGTCATGACTTATCAGCCGGTCGGCCATGCCCCGGTGATCTGGCTCAGCAAGTTTGCCAAGTTCGCGCCGGGCAAGTCGATTCGCGGCGGCGTGCCGGTGTGCTGGCCATGGTTCGGGCCGCATGGCCAGAATCCACAGTTTCCCGGCCACGGTTTCGCGCGTACCGTGCCATGGGCGCTGGTCGCTGCCAGCCTGCTGCCCGACCAACGGGTACGACTCGAATTCGAACTCGTCCAGTCCGACGCGACACGAGTCCAGTGGCCGGCGCCTTCGAGCGTCAGGAACATCATCACCATCGGCCCCGAACTCGAAGTCGAACTGGCCACCACCAACCTCGGCAGCACGGCGTTCGAACTCGGACAGGCACTGCACACCTACTTGGAGGTCGGCGACATCCGCCGTGCCACGGTACTCGGCCTCGAGCACTGCGAATACATCGACAAGTTCGACGGTGGCCAGCGCAAGGTGCAGGACGGCGCGGTCTCCTTTACCCAGGAGACCGAACGCATCTACCTCGGTACGCACGGCTACTGCGAGATCCGCGATCCGCTGCTGGCGCGCTCGATCGTCATCACCAGCACCGGCAGCCAGTCGACCGTGGTGTGGAACCCGTGGTCGGAAAAGGCCGAGAAAATGGGCGACTTCGGGCCGGACGGTCATCTCGCCATGGTCTGCGTCGAAACCGCGAATGCCGCCGAGGATGTCATCACGCTCGCCCCCGGCGCGACCCATCGCATGGCGGCGCAATATCGTTCGCTCAAGCACTGATCCGACCGGCTGACGACGCGAGGCGGAACAACTTGTGGTAAAAAGCCGGACCTATATCAACTTCCGTTAATACACCATGACGCGCTACGGTCCTCGTGAAATCACCACCCCTTACCGGCCAATCCCGCTGGACATACCGGAAGGGATGAAGCCCAACGAGTTCTTCAACAGCACGGAAAACCTCAACGACCTGATTCACAACAACGGCCTGTTGATGAATCCGGAAAATCTGCTGCTCTACCGCAAGGCGCTCGGGCACAGCACGGCCTTCGACACGTCGATCATCTACAACACCTCGCAATGCGTGCTCAACCCGCTCGGCCGGCCGGTTCGCCGCACCCAGGTTCCCGACGACGTCAAACACGTCTGGAACCGGATGAACCAGATCATCTTCGACTACATGCTGGAGCTTTACCCCGACCCGGACGAAGCGCTGGTTCTCGCCGGCGAAGCCAGTCTCGATGCCACCTGGCCGCTGACCTCGCCCGGCGTTCCCAGCATTCGCATGCTGCACAACCACTTCATCGTCTTTCCCAAGGATGAGCTGCGCAAGGCGAAACTGACCGACGAAAGCAATCCCAACCTGACCGATGGCGGCCAGCACAGCCTCTTCCAGGCCTACATGCACGAGGTGTATCGCGAGTTCTTCGAGCGCGCGCTCGAACTCGAGATACTCAAGCCGGCCAGCGAGGACGATGCCCGCATCGAACTGACCGGCTACCCGCATGGCCTGCCCAGCTGGGAGGTACGGGGCGGGGCGGCGGCGCTCAAGGATGTACGTTTCTGGAAGGAGTACGACGAGATATTGAAGGGCTTCATCGACTTCTACCGTACTTTCTTCACCCAGGTGTCCACCCGCAACGCCCCGCTGCAGAAAGATGCCTACTACCCGGAAGCCGTGGAAAGCACGCTGCTGTTCAACAACGATTTCCTGAAGACGGCGAAGAAGGTTCGCGACCATTGCATCGTGGACGCCAAGTACGCTAACGCGATTCGCTGGCAACCCGCCTTCAAGCAACTCATCTATCGCAACGACGAGGGCAAGCTGATCGTCACCATCAGCCAGAACTCGATCGGCAACGCGATTACCGAATTGCTCGGTGTCGTCGTTAACCGGGTCGCCGATGCCGACGCCTACGGCAAGCACGAACCTCGATTGATCGAACGCCTGCTCGAAGTCAGGCGTCGGCTGGTCGAAGCCGACCTCGGAGAAGGCATTGCCACCGCTCACTGGCCAAAACAGGGGTGAAATCCGGGTTGACCCTGGGTCAACCAGCTGTTTCCATGGTCGTGGCGGTCAGCGCAAACATCCCTTGCGGTGGATCATTGAATTTCCAATACTTTCACTGTAGAGTTTGAAAGCTAATACTTATATACACAGACCACCAACCGAATAGCGAGTAACGATGTCCGTCCCCGATTTCACCCCCGCCGAAACACAACTAGTCAGCCAGATATTGCTCGAGCGCTACAGCCGTGTGGTTCTGCTGCAATCGGCTGATGTCGAACTGCAGCTCGACCCCGGATCCGAACAACTGACGACGTGTCCGGCCCTCTACTGGAAGGCGCTCGGCGCCGAATTCATCGTCACCAAGGTGGCAGACAGCCGTTTCCGGTGCCAATTTTTCTATTCCGCCAACGAACAGTTCGGCACCGGCCGGGAAGTCTATGACAGCCTCGGCGATTGCGTCGTCACCTTGCTGCATGTTCAGGCCGACCATCACCTCACGCGCGCCTCTTCGCTGACCGAAACCATCGGCAATCAGGCGCCGGCCCAGGACGAGGATTATCACGGGCCGCTCATCATATGATGGCGCGCCAGACATCATGAAGATATGCATTCTTTCCGACAGCCATGACCGCGGTCCGCTGATGGCGGCCGCAGTCACCGCCGCTATCGGCGATGGCGCCGAAGCGGTGATTCACTGCGGCGACATCATCGGTGGCAACACGCTGCGCGCATCGCTCGCGCTCGGACTTCCGATTCATGCCGTGCATGGAAACAATCTCGGTGACCCGGTATCGATCGCCCGAATGGCATGCCATTCGGAAGGCCTGCTGCACTATCATGGCCACGATGCCATCATTGAACTTGGCGGACGACGCATCTTCCTGACCCACTATCCACACATCGGCCACGGCATGGCTTGCACTGGCGATTACGATCTGGTCTGCTGCGGCCACAGCCACGAAACCGAAATCCGGCAACAGGCCAACATCCGGGGCGGCCATACCTGGTTCGTCAACCCGGGAACCGTCGCCGGCCTTGGGGCACCTTCTGCGACCTGGGTGTTCGGCGATCTGGAGACGCTGGCCTTCGAAATCAGAGAAGTAAAGACGGCAAGCGCCGTCCCCGTTTGAGTAACTGCCTTGAGTTTTCAGTCCTGCGCCCGACATGTATTCGGCTTCCTTATCCGGAAGCCGGAAGCTTGCACAAGCCGAGTTCGGGTGACCTATAATACGCGCGGCACGCTAGAACATTTTTCAGGGAGATCGATGTGACGGCTTCAACAGTGGCAACAGCCCAAACCATACTGGTAGTAGGCGGTGGCATCAGCGGCATGACAGCGGCCCTCGAAGCCGCCGAATGCGGCAAGCAGGTAATTCTGGTGGAAAAGACACCGGTCCTTGGCGGGCGCACTGCGCGGCTTTACCGCTATTTTCCCAAGATGTGTCATCCGACCTGCGGCCTGGAAATCAACCTGCGGCGCCTGAAGAGCAACCGCAACGTGCGCCTGATGACGATGACCGAAGTCACCGCCGTTTCCGGCAGCCGAGGCAACTATTCCGTGACGCTGAAAGTGGCGCCGCGTTACGTTACCGAAGACTGTACTGCCTGCGGCAAATGCAGCGAGGCAGTCAGCGCCGAAGTGCCGAATCCATGGAACTACGGGCTGGACAATCTCAAGGCGGCCTATCTGCCGCACGGCATGGCGTATCCGCAGCGTTATGTGATCGACCCCTCCATCGTCGGCACGCCCGAGGGCGAAAAGGCCAAGGCCGCCTGTCCGGTTGGCGCCGTCAATCTTGAAATGCAGGAAGAAACGGTGACGCTGCAGGTCGGCGCCCTGATCTGGGCGACCGGCTGGCGGCCGTACGACGCCGCCAAGATCCAGCCCTACGGCTATGACCGTTTCCCCAATGTAGTCACCAGCCTTGAATTCGAACGCATGGCCGACCCGCACGGCCCGACCGGCGGCAAAATTCTGCGGCCGGGTGACGGCAAGGAGGCGAAAAACGTCGCCTTTATCCAGTGCGCCGGTTCACGCGACGAAAATCATCTGCGCCACTGTTCGCGCATCTGCTGCATGGCCTCGTTGAAGCAGACCCAATATGTCCGCGAGGCATTCGGCGATCAAGGCAAGTCCACGGTGTACTACATCGATATCCGCGCC
>Ga0209496_10000063_pt1 | contig 10237 bp, 9 predicted proteins | sample Plant_0915_D1_FD_187692 | JGI IMG/M metagenome (GOLD analysis project Ga0209496, IMG submission 187692) | Wetland microbial communities from Old Woman Creek Reserve in Ohio, USA - Plant_0915_D1 (SPAdes) (version 2) | ecosystem: Environmental > Aquatic > Freshwater > Wetlands > Sediment ...
GGGTCAGATACTCATTGGCGGAATAAATGCCGATCAGGTTTTCACCCGGAATATTCATGAACCGAGGAAGACCGGCACCCACTCCCAGGTAAATGGCATCGTACCCCTCTGCAAAGAGCTCGTCCAAGGTGACGGATTTTCCTATGACGGCATTGCATTCCAATTTTGCGCCCAGCCGTTCCAGGAAGTTCACCTCCGAGAAAACGATTTCCTTAGGAAGCCTGAATTCAGGAATGCCGTAGACAAGCACCCCTCCGGGTTTGTGGAACGCTTCAAAGATCGTCACCTCATGGCCCTTCTGGATCAGGTCTCCGGCAACTGTGAGGCCCGAGGGTCCTGACCCCACCACGGCGACCCTTTTGCCTGAGGGAGCCGCCTTGGGCGGGAGATCGCCTTTGCCGGTCATGCGCTCACGATCCGCCACATAGCGTTCCAGGTTCCCGATCGCCACGGCATCGCCCTTCTTCGCAAGGATGCAGTTCCCTTCGCACTGGCTCTCTTGGGGGCAGACTCTTCCGCACACGGCCGGAAGGCTGTTTTTCTTCCAGATGTGGCGAATGGACTTGGTAAACTCCTTTTGCTTAATCCAACTGATGAATCCCGGAATGTCGATTCCCACCGGACAGCCCTGAACGCACGAGGGGTTCTTGCACTGAAGGCAGCGTTCGGATTCCTTGACGGCCGAATTCTCATCGTACCCCAAGGGAACCTCGTTGAAATTGCGCCTTCGGATCTGCGCAGGTTGCTCGGGCATTTTCTGCCTTGGGATCTTTTCTTTTTTCTCTGTCTTTTCCGTTTTCTCCACCATGCCTAACCTCCCTGTTCAAGCTCGTTGAACTCGGTCGTGCGAGTGCGCTCCGAGCGCTCCGAAAGATCAACGGGCCTTACACTCATTAAGGTAACGTTCAAAAGCCTGCTTCTCAAGGTCTTTGTAAGCGTCTAGACGCTGGGCCAGTTCGTCGAAATCCACAGCGTGGCCGTCGAATTCCGGGCCGTCAACGCAGGCGAACTGCGTTTTTCCCCCCACGCTCACCCTGCAACAACCGCACATGCCCGTGCCGTCGACCATGATGGCATTCAGGCTGACCAGGGTCCTGACCCCATACTCTTTAGTGAGTTTTGAGACAAACTTCATCATGGGGACGGGCCCGATGCCGACCACCAGTTTGACGTCCTTGGTTTCGAGGACCTTCTTGAGCACATCGGTGACAAAGCCGTGGTGCCCATAAGAACCGTCATCTGTGCATACATGGAGTTCGTGGGAAGCGGCTTTCATTTTCTCTTCCATGATGAGCAGGTCCTTGGTGCGGGCGCCGATGATGGCGATCACGTGATTGCCCACCTCCTTAAGACCGCGCGTGATAGGATGCATCACCGCCACGCCTGTGCCGCCGCCCACACAAGCCACCGTGCCCAGCTTTTCCAGATGCGTGGGCTGGCCCAAGGGACCGATGACATCCTGGAAGCGTTCTCCCACCTGGAGGGACTTGAACAGGGCGGTCGATTTGCCGACCACCTGATAGATGATGGTCAGGGTCCCTTTCTTTGGGTCTGTATCCGCCATAGTCAGAGGGATTCGTTCCCCCGTCTCATTGGCTTTGAGGATAACGAATTGACCGGGTTTCGCCTTGGCAGCGATTTTGGGGGCACTGATTTCGTTCAGAACGACCGTGCCGTTGGCCATTTCTTGGCGTCTCAGAATCTCGAACATGACAATCCTCCCAAGTTTTTCAATTACACAAATTTTTGTTTATTAACACAGGCCTGACAATTCCGTCAAAAGAAAACGTCGGAAAGGCGCCATCGTCCAGACTCAGAAGCTGATTTGACGATTTGCGGGGCACTCCATTGAGGCTTGTTCCAGCTCAATCAGGAAGGCTTTTTGTGGACGAACAGGATAAGCACCAGCCCGGCAAGAGCCATCACCCCATTGGTCAAGAAGGCCAAATCATAGCGCCCGGTGGAGTCCCTCAGCAGGCCGGTCACCCAGTGGGACATGATGGCCCCAATCCCATAGAAAGGGGTCCATGCGCCGATGACCGTTCCCATGACCGTTTTGGGGAAGTAATCTCCTGCACAGGCGCCGTAGATGGGGAAGGTGGGGCCATAGAAGACGGCAAAGAGGCCGACCAGGAAGCAGAGCATTCCCCAGGACTGTCCTGAAAGCACAATCCCGAAGAGCGAGGCGGCAATAAAGCCGGTCATGATGATGATGGATTTCTTGCGCCCCATATAGTCGGAAAGCGGCAGGAGGGTGAGAACCCCGATCACCTGGGCGAAGCCGTGAATCGTGGCCAGCAGACTGGCTTTCTCAATGGGAATGCCCAGCTGGGTTTTAGCGTAATCCACCATGAAGGTGGTTACCCCGTAAAGGCTGTAAGCCACGGCGAAATAAGAGAAACCGATGATCCAGAAGTTTCGGCTCTTGAAGACGGTGGATACAGATATCGTTGCAGGTGAGGCATGGGCTGCAGGAGCAGGGGATGAAAGGTCTTCCTTTTCACCCCAGGGGCGATAGCCTGAGCTCTCAGGATCGCTCTTGAGCAAGAGGGCATTCCCTAAAACCATGGCCAGAGCCCCGGCTCCGAGAAAGTACCAGGCATGCCGCCAGGTGTAGTTGTGAACGATCCACGGGAAGGCGGCGCCCATGGCTGCGAAACCAAGCCCGTATCCGGGGGATATGATGCCGAGAGCAAGGCCTCGTTTTCTTGGCGTGAACCACCGCTGAACCACGGTCAGCACAGGAGTCCACATGCCTGTGGCTCCAACACCCACAACAGCATAAAAGAGGCAGGCGGTCCAAAGCTCTTGGATGGTGCCCATTAGGAGAACGCCGATGCCCAGGATGAGGCAGCAGGCGGTGATGACGCGCCGGGCGCCCAATCTGTCTGTGAGGTAACCGCTGAAAGGGGTGATCGCAACGTAGGCAAAGAGATAGGAATTGTAGATGGAGGCTGTGTCCGTTCGGGTGAACCCCAAGTTGCTGATCATTTCCGGCAAGACCACGCCGTAGCCTATGCGAACGGAGTAATTGATGAACAGATCGACGAAGACGGTTGCGAGAATGATCCAGGCCCAGTGAAAACCCCTTCGATCTTCAGGCGGCATATCGCATCTCCTTGCGCAACAGGCCCGAGACAGGCGGGAAAGCGTTCCAGGATTCTATCCTGATGGAAGCTCAAAAGCAAACCCCATCTCAGATAACCCGAGAAAACAAAGAGCCCTTGGTTGACCGAACTCGTTAAGTGAGATAGAAATCGAAAATAAGACCGGTTGTTGGCAAGAGGGTGTGGGGGAAGTTGGAGAGTGAACCCATTACCTTGAGAGGAGGGAAAGGACATGGCAAAAACAATGAAAATGAAACAGCTGAGCTTTTCACTGCCCAACAGGATCGGGTTGCTTTCGGAGCTTTCCTCTTTCCTCACCGCGGCGAAGATCAACGTCGAGGCCATATGTGCTTATGGGATGGGTGATGAGGGTTATTTCATGATCGTCACCGACAACAACGCCAAAGCCAAGAAGGTGATCTCCCAGATGGGTGCCGAGGTGAAGGTGGAGGAGGTGATTGCGGTTGAAATGCCCAACAAGGTGGGACAAATGCGGCAAGCGGCAAAGCGGATCTCGGATGCCGGGGTCGACATCGACTACGTCTACGGAAGCCCGGTGCAAGGGAAAATGACAGTGATTTTCAAGACGGGGGATGACAAGAAAGCTCTAAAAGCGTTGACCAAATGATCCCTTCGGCTACTCCGCGTCAAGCACCACCGTAACCCAAGAGGCTTGTTTGCTGCGGCGAAAAGTTCTATGGCATGGTGAGAAGGCGTGACCGGAGGTTCGATTTCTTGTTGGTGAGGTCGAGTTTTTTTCTCAGGTTTTCTCTGTGAAACTCGACACTGCGCATGGAGGAATTCATTAATTGTGCGATCTCTTTTGTCGTCTTCCCTTCCTTGATGAGCATAGCCACGTGCATCTCTTTGGGGGTAAGGTGGTACTGGTCGGAGGAGAGCTTTCTCGCCAGAGGCGAGGCGATGTCCTTCAGATGGGATTTCAAAATATCCAGATAGGGGGACTGTTTTTCAGTGAGTCCTGACCCCTCCAGCTTCCTCAGGTAAGGCTCGATAAGGAGTTTGATGTTGGAAACCACTCTTTCTTCGACTTCCTCTTTGTCCTGAGTCCTTTTTTCAAGAAGGACCTTGAGGGCCACATTCAATTCCTCGAGGGTTTTGCTCTTTACATCGAGTTTTCTTTCTCTTTCTTGCAACGCAAGCTTCATCTCTTCCTCTTGAGTGATATCTCTGGAAAAAACTGCAAGCTGGACCACCTCTCCCTTTGAGTTCAAAACAGGGCAGATCGAGGTCTCCACAAGCAACCCCCCTATATTATCCTTGTGTCGAACAAGCTTGGCGTTTCGGACCACTTCCAACGCCAAGGCCTTTTGTGATTCCCCCACGTCAGAGGGGAGGAGGTCCAAAACGTTCTTCTGCAGAAGTTCTTCGGCCGTTTCTCCGAAGATGAGACAAAAGGCTTTATTGCAGGAAAGAAGATTCCCACGGGGATCAATCAGGAAGGCTACCTCTGGGGATGAGTCCAGGAGGGCTTGTGTTCGTGCTTCGCTTTCCTGAAGTTTCATGGCCATCAATCGTCGGCGGGTCGTGTCGATGCCGATCGATTGATACTCCTTCACGGTGCCTGTCTCATCCGCCAGGGCGCGGTCTGTCCACTGTTGCCATCGCATCGTTCCATCAGGTGCGATGACCTGATGCTCGTAGGTGATCATCGGTTCCTCCCTGGTTAAGGACAAAAAATGCCTTCTCACCTGCTCTCGCTCAGCTTCAGGGATGAACTGAAAGAAATTGCGGCCCAACAATTCCTCTTTTCTTTTTCCAAAATAGTCGCAGTAGGTCTTGTTCACGAGAGTGAGCGTCCCATCCGGAAGGAAACGGCAAATCAGAGCAGGGAGGTGTTCCAGAATGCTCACCAGGCTAAGGACGTCTTCCGATTGAACCCTTTCCTTTCTCTCCAACTCGGACCGGAGCGCCTGCAGTTCATCGATCAGTTCTTGTTTTGTCTTTGTTGTGTCTTCCATAGGGCAAAACGACTCAAGGGTGAGACCTCCACGGGACAATGACCTGAAGGGGATTCGAAACGGTGCAGGAGAGTTTCAGGCTTCAGCGATTTCTGCTTGCCAGGTGCACTCCATGCAATTCTTGACGGACTGATAGGCCGGACATTTGTCCGCATAAACAGCGAGAGCCCGCTCGGCCTTGTCCCTGGACCCGGCTGGAATCCTGAGTTTGTAGGTCAGGCGGATCTTGGTGATCTTGAGAACGCCGTCCACGTCTTCAATATCCCCTTCCACAAAAGAGACGAGATTGTCTGAAGCTTTGATTTCTCGCGCTTCCAGCGCGGCAGCAAAGGTACCGGTCAGTCACCCACCGATTCCGGCAATGATGTGATCTAGGGTCGCAGGATATTCCGGACCGGTGATTTCGCGGCCGTATTTCTCCTTGTAGAAGTTCTTGATCCCACCGTGCATGCCGAAATGAACGGGCTCCGTAAAGTTCTCGATATGGGCCGTGCGATGAGGGCCTTCATGCTTCACGATACGGATGTGACTGGTGTGGGCTACGGTCATTAGCGGCCTCCTCAGGGAGAGAGTTAGGGTCGAGTGGCACCTAATTCACCTCAAAGGTGACATGCACTTCGACTTGAACGGGTATCTCACCCACGGCGATGGGTGTTCTTGCGGCAGCAGGGGCTGCTTCACGCATCACAATCGGATGTTCTCTGGAATCATAGGTGATCTTCAGAATTCGCTTGACGGTCATCCCCGCCGCTTTTGCGAGAGCCTCAGCGTGTTTCACGGCGTGCTTGAGGGCCTCAAGACCCGCTTCCTTTCTCAGGTCTTCTTCTTTGTCGTTGCTGAAGCTCAGGTTCCCGATGCGGCTCGCTCCCGCCTCGGCGGCATCGTCAATGAACGTGCCTGTCTTGTCGAGATCTTTTGATTCAAGAACAACCGTGTTTCGCACCCTGTATCCGATGACTCGCTCCGTCTTTTCATAGACAGGGGAGAGGGCAAAACCGGTGGTTCTCAGTTTGGTGTCCTTGTCGGAAACCTTCTTGAGGGCTGCCAGGACTCTCTCTGTTCGTTCGGCATTGTCTCTGACTGCGGCCTGGGCTTTTGGCGAGTCGGTTTCCACAGCGAAAGAGATCGTCACCGTGGTGGGCAAGGCCATCACGGCAGCCCTGCCGGTGATTTCTATGGTTGAAGGCTTATCCTCTGCGAAGGCAGGATCGGCAAGACCAAGGAGCAAAAGAAGAGACAGAAAAGCGACAACAGATTTATGGATCATAGCAGAACTCCTATGGACTTCGGTCGGTTTTCACATCGGAGAGCAAACTCCGTAATCTTATTAAATAAACCGAATGGCTTGTGGTGTCAATGAGGAAAAAACTTGACCGGTTGCGAGGCAGAGAGAATGTAACGAAAATAGGCTTGCTAGGAGAGACACTAAAAGAGATTTCAGCAGACTATCTGGCACCCAGGATCTCGTGCGCTTTAGGGCCGCAGTTGAAGATGAGGTCGAAGGCAGACAGATTGGTGATAAAATCGCCCCACAACTGAGGATAAATGGGAACAGGAGGATCAACGTAGGTGATCTCAATTCCTGCGTCGCGGAAAGATTTCTCATCAAGGAATTTTTTTGCAGGCGCTTGAGCAATGTATTGAGAGGCTCCAAGGTTTGTGCAAAGGTCCAGCAGTCGCCGGTTCCCCGTGGAAGCGACATTCAGTTCAGAGAGCAGGACCAATTTTGTTTTGATCCCGAGGACCCTCATGAGGTAATGGATCACCGCCAGATTCAGGTCCATCAGCTTTTCATTTCTCTCCGAAAACATCTCCTTTATGAAGTCCAGATGCTCAGGCAGGTAGGGAGCTTTTCTGTAAGCGGTTTTGAGACTCTCTAGGTGTTTTTTGGCCCATCGCCCTTCATGACAAATCCTGACCTCGTTGATTTTTTGGAGACCCAGTCCTCTTTTCAAAACCGGCACAGTAATCCACAAGGCTCCCTGGTGGCTCTTGAACCTATTCCTAGTGATCCAGGTGGTTCCCTGCGGGAACTGGACGTCATCCAGGAGCACCAGCAGGTCGGACCTCCAGGCTTTGTAAAAGAACCCTGGAAAGGGTGCAAAGTAGGGCTGATTGGCGGACAGGATCATAAGAAATGCCTAAAGTGAGCTAAAGTGTCCCTTCGACCCGGCTCCAGGGCCTTCGGCTAAAGGGACTAAAATTGAAAAAAAACCTCTAATGCAGGTCTGTGGCAGCGCCAAGTAAAAAGCTGTTTTCTAAAACTCTAGTACGAAAGGTTATAAAAGGAAAGAGGATGTGGGAGGGCACAACGGGGTCTATGATTCGACGGGGGGTAGCACGTCAGACATGTGGACCAGGTCAAGCTCCGTCTCCTTAATCCCTTTTAAGAAGCGGTGAATAGCGCGGCTGGTTTCGATAAAAGGATGGCCGATGCCCACGGCATAGCCGTGCCTGAGGGCAATCCCCTTGAGCTGGTGAAGCTGCCGTACAATAGCGCTCTCTTCCACTCTATTGTCAAGGAACACATCTCTTGATGTCGCGGGCAGGTGGAGTGTCTTTGCTGTCTTGTAACCCTTGGAGTCGCCCGTGGTGAGGCTGTCTACAAAAAAGAGCCCTCTGTTTTTCACAACCTGGAGGGTTTCCAACATTTCTTTAGGCGCCGCGGTGAAACGCGAACCCATATGGTTGTTCATTCCCGTAGCAAAGGGCACAGAAGAGATGTTCTCCTCAACGGTGTGGAAGATTTTGATTGGTTCATCTCCGACGTAAAGGGCGCCGGGGCCAGGACTCAGACATCGATCCCGCGGTTCCATGGGCTGGTGGAGCATGATTTCATGGCCTTCTTTGTGGATCAGGGAGGCGGACTCCTCGGTCATAGGAAGCTTAGGCAGAATGGCGAAGGTCATGGGAACGTTGAGTTCCAAGAAGGGTTTTGCGTGAGAAAGGCTAGCGCCAATATCATCGATAATTAGGGCAAGACGAGGTTTTATTCGTGGATTTTGGTCAATATGATCAAAGGCAAAGGCTTTTGAAACAAAATTATGCCAGAGGAGGTTACCTAAAATAAACGATGAGCTAGTTAGAAGAAATGTTCTCCTATCCATTTCTTTGCACTGACTTCGGTCATAGATTAGAATCCTAAGTAAAATTGAGTTGAACTTTCACTACAACCAATTGAGGTTCATGTCAAGTAAAAATACAACATATGGTGCTTTTTTCTCGATTTAGAAGCAAAAATCGGGGAAAGAGCTTTTAAGATTAAAAAATCCAGGATGATTTATTCGGAAGGATTTCATAGTATGGGCGACCAAACACGGGGTGAACGGCAAGGGAAAGTTCTATGGACGAAAACGCAAAGATGCCTTTCACAGAGCATCTGGCCGAGTTGCGAAAGCGTTTGATCATTTGCTTTGTCGGCATAGGTGTGGGATTCGCGATTGCCTACTCCTTTAAGGAGAGCCTTTTTGTTCTGCTCATGCAGCCCCTGAAGAGTGCAATGGCGCCCGGTCAGAAACTTATTTTCACGGGGCTGCCAGAGGCTTTTTTTGTGTACATTGAAGTCTCTTTTTTTGGCGGAATCCTTTTTGCAGCACCCCTCATCCTCTTTGAGATGTGGCTATTTATTGCGCCGGGGCTGTACAAGAACGAAAGGCGGTTCCTGCTCCCCATTCTCGTTCTTTCCTGTTTCTTTTTCGCAGGAGGGGTTCTATTCGGATACTCCGTGGTCTTTCCTTATGCGTTCAAGTACCTCCTGGGTTTTGAATCGGATCTTGTCCAAGCTCTCCCCTCCATGAGAGAGTACCTCGCGCTTGCCACAACGCTTCTCATTGCTTTCGGCTTTATTTTCCAGCTTCCTTTGGTCATGACCATGCTCGCTCGGTTCGGCATGGTCACCCCGCGCTTTCTCAGCAGGAATCGAAAATATGCCGTTCTTCTGAGCTTCGTGGTCGCGGCCATCATCACGCCGACACCCGATGTGGTGAACCAGCTCTTGATGGCAGGCCCTCTCATTGTTCTTTATGAGATCAGCATCATGGGTGCGAAGATCTTTGGAAAAAAACGGGTAAGCCAGGAAGACGAAAATGCCAAAGAACCTGATGCAGGAAACGCACAGGAGAATTGACCATGGAAACCGAGTCAGCGAATCGCCTGAACATGATGCGATCTCAAGCCCTGGAGATCTTTCGCGCTTCATTGGGAAGAGTGGATCCCTACGAAGCGGTCAAGCGCTTTGTCCGTCTTGAAGGGAAAAGGCTTCTCCTCCATCAGGAAGGCGAACCGGAGGAGGTGCTTGACCTCCAGGCGTTTGACCGCGTCTTCGTGGTCGGCGCCGGCAAAGCTGCGGCACCCATGGCTAGAGCCGTGGAGGACATTCTCGGAGAAAGAATCAGGAAAGGCGTCATCAATGTTAAGTACGGTTTTGGGGAGAAGTTGCTTCGGACGGAGGTCGTTGAAGCAGGGCATCCCCTTCCTGATCGGAAGGGGGTAGGGGGGGCTGGAAGGATCCTCGATCTCTTGAAGTCTGCAGGGGAGAGGGATCTGATTTTTTCTCTCATCTCCGGCGGCGGCTCTGCCCTGCTTCCCCTGCCGGCTGGGACCGTTACGCTGGCCGAAAAGCAGGCTTTGACCCAAAGGCTTCTCGAATGCGGAGCCAGCATCGAGGAAATCAACGCCATACGAAAACACATCTCCCTGTCCAAGGGAGGCCAACTGGCAAGGGCTGCCTTTCCGGCGATCACCGTGAACCTGATGCTCTCCGATGTGGTGGGAGACAAGATCGATGTCATCGCGTCAGGGCCTTTTGTTCCGGATCAAAGCACGTTCAAGCAAGCCTGGGCGATCATCGAGAAATACGGACTCACGGACATCCCTGAATCCATCAGGCTCCATCTTCGGAAAGGCTTGGAAGGCAAGATACCGGAAACACCCAAGGCCGGAGACATCGTTTTCACCCGCGTTCGCAACCGCATGGTTGGGAGCAATCTCCTCGCTCTTGAAGCAGCGAAAGAAGAGGCTGAACGCATGGGCTACAGGACCCTGATCCTTTCTTCGACGGTTGAAGGGGAAACCAAAGAGGTGGCGAGAGTACACACGGCCATCGCAAAGGAAATCCTCGCATCAGGCCAACCCCTTCGATCGCCTGCATGT
>Ga0209496_10000066_pt1 | contig 9913 bp, 9 predicted proteins | sample Plant_0915_D1_FD_187692 | JGI IMG/M metagenome (GOLD analysis project Ga0209496, IMG submission 187692) | Wetland microbial communities from Old Woman Creek Reserve in Ohio, USA - Plant_0915_D1 (SPAdes) (version 2) | ecosystem: Environmental > Aquatic > Freshwater > Wetlands > Sediment ...
GGTTCTGGTAGGTTCCCCGCTGGACCGTTTTCGTTCCCGGGTTCTTATTCCACTGTTTACATGCGGCCTGGCATCCCCGGCATCCCGTGCACCGGGTCGTATCGATGAAAAAGGATTTCCCTGGCATGTGGGTTACCTCCCCGTGCTCTTCAGGGTCTTCGCGGCCGGCTGTTCTGCCGGCTGTTCGGCAAGCCTGCTGATGTTGACCATGAAGGCCTTCGATTCGGGTATCAAGGTGTTTGGATCGCCCAGGAACGGCGTCAGGAGATTGGCGCTGTCCCCTCCGCTGCCGTCCACGGGATACTGCCATCCGAAGTGCCACGGCATCCCTACAAGATGGACCGTGGTGTCCATGACCTTGAATGGCCTGAAACGATCCGTCACGATGGCGGCGCAGGAGAGCCGGCCCCTGGCGGAGGTCACCACTACCATGTCGCCGTTCTTGATCCCCTTTTCCGCAGCCAGATCCCTTCCCATCTCGACGAACATCTGGGGCTGCATCTCCAGCAGCCAGGGGAGGTGGCGGGTCATGACACCCGTCTGCCAGTGTTCGCTGACCCGATACGTTGTTGCCACATAGGGGTACCGTTCGTAATCGAAAGAGAACAGGAAGGTCGGGTCCTTCGCCATTGCCTGCAGTTTCGCCAGAGGGAGCGTCGGGTTCACCCGGTGCTTTTTCGACATCGGGTTCGCAGGGACCGGGCTCTCCAGCGGTTCGTAGTGCTCGGGAAACGGCCCATCTCCAAGGTCCTTGCCGAAGATGGATCCGACGCCGAGAGGCTTCATGATGAAGGGCAGTTTCCCTTCCTTGTCGTTCGCCAACGGTGGAGCGGGCCCGTCGGGGACATCGCCTGCCCACCCACCCGGTTTGCCGGTCGCCGGGTTCGCCGGGTTCCATTTGATCACCGGGCGGTTCGGGTCCCAGGGATTCCCGTTCGGGTCGACGGAAGCCCGGTTGTAGATGATCCTCCGGTTCAGCGGCCATGCCCATGCCCAGTTCGGATAGAGGCCGAGGCCGGTCGGGTCCTCTTTTCCCCTGCGGGCCATCATGTTGGTCGCCTTTCCATCCTTCTGGGTATAGCTCCCGCAGTAGAGCCAGTTCCCGGAAGAGGTCGACCCGTCGTCCCGGAGACTCACGAAGTTCGGAACCAGGTCCCCTTTCCTGCCGATCAGCTTCGGGGGGGTTGCCTTCGTGTCGTACACGTCGTCGTGATAGTACCCGTTGATCTCCATCGCGACCTTGTGAACGTCCAGGTGCTTGACCTTGCCCTGCGGGTCCTTCTCCCCATACTCCCAGGTGAGATTCAGGATCGGATCGGGATAGGCCCCTTTTTCCTTCTGGTAGAGCTTCTTCACCCGGAAATACAGTTCGTTCATGATCTCCGCATCGGGAATCGACCGGCCTAAAGGCTCTACGGCCTTGTACCTCCACTGCGCGAGGCGGCTGGAGTTCGAAATGCTCCCTTCCTTCTCCACGGAGGAACAGCACGGGAGCAGAAAGACCTCCGTCTTGATCTCTTCCGGCTTCATGCCCGGACCTCTCCAGAAGGAAGCCGTCTCGTTGTCGTAGAGGTTGACGTTGACCATCCACTTCAACTTTCCGAGGGCCTCCCTCACCTTGCCGACGCCCGGGCTCGAGCAGGCGGGGTTCATGCCCCAGGCGAAGAATCCCTCGAATGCACCCATGTACATCTTGACGAACAGGGCGAGCCACGACGCCTGCATTCCCTCGTCCAGTTTCGGGATCCAGGAATAGCCGAAGTCGTTCTCCTTCGTCGCGTGGTCGCCATAGAGGGCCTTCAGGTAGCTGGTGATGTATTTCCCCCGGTTGCCCCACCAGTTGACGCTCTTCGGCTCTTTTGTCGTGGGCGTGAACTTGCCGATATACTCCTTCAGGCTCGCCAGCGAGGCCGTCGGCGTGGGAAGGTAGCCGGTCAGGATATGGAAGAGGATCCCGTGGTCCGTGGATCCCTGGACGTTCCCTTCCCCCCGCATGGCGTTCACTCCGCCCCCCGCCATCCCCATATTGCCGAGGAGGAGCTGCACGATGGTGAACGCCCGGATGTTCTGCACCCCGACCGTATGCTGCGTCCAGCCCATGGCGTAACAGCCCGTGGCCGTCCGGTCCGGCTTGCCCGTCGAGCCGATGGTTTTATAGACCTCTTCGAGTTTCTCCTTCGGAGTCCCGGTGATCTGCGAGACCTTGTCCATCGTGTAGCGGGAGTAGTGCTTCTTCACCAGCTGGAAGACGCAATTGGGGTCCTGCAGGGTCAGGTCCCTTTTGGGAACGCCCTTCTCGTCGGGCTGGAATGCCCAGGTCTTCCTGTCGTATTTCGCTTCCTTTTCGTTGTAGCCGGAAAAGACGCCGTCGAGTTCGCCCGGCATCTTGAAGTCCCCGTTGACGAGGAACGGGGCGTCGGTGTAGTTGACGACGTATTCCTTGAAGAAGAGGTTCTGTTCCAGGATGTAGCGGATCATCCCCCCGAGGAACGCGATGTCGGTGCCGGAGCGGAGGGGCGCATACAGATCGGCCACCGCCGCGGTCTGCGTAAAGCGCGGATCGACGCAGATGAGCTTGGCACCCCGTTCCCTCGCCCTCGTGATCCACTTCATCGAAATGGGATGATTCGATGCCGGGTTTGCTCCCATGACGAGAATGACATCGGCATTCTTCAGATCGTTCCAGTGGTTCGTCATCGCCCCGCGACCGAACGACTCTCCCAGAGCCGCTACAGTGGCGGAGTGTCAGAGCCGCGCCTGGTGTTCGACATACACCAGGCCCCAGGAGCGCACCAGTTTCTGGATGAGATAGCACTCTTCGTTGTCCAGGGCCGCGCTTCCCACATGGGCGATGCCGTCGGTCCTGTTGACCATGAACTGCTTCTCCACGTCGGTCACGGTCTCGGTAAAGAGCCCCGATTCGTCGGGCGTATCGGCGACCTTTACTTCCCGTATCTTCGTCGTCGTGGTCGCCCGGAAGGTCCTGTCCCGCGTATCCTTGATCCTGCGGGCGATCCGGTCCAGGGCCCAATCCCACTCCACGTCCTTCCACTCGGCGGATCCGGGTGCGCGGTAGCGTGGCTTTTGCAGGCGATTCTCGTTGTTGACCACCTGGTAGATCGTCCCCCCCTTGGAGCAGAGCGTCCCCTCGCTGATCGGGTGCTCGGGGTCCCCCTCGGTGTTGATCACCTTTCCCCCGCTGGTGTGCACGAGGATTCCGCACCCCACCGAGCAGTAACAGCAGATCGACGTTGTTTCCTTCGCCCCTTTGATCCTCAGTTCCCGTGCATAGGCCTCCGCCGGGGACAGGTCGAATCCCAGTCCGCCCATGAGGACCGTCCCGGCCGCTCCGGATACTTTCAGAAAATCCCGACGGGTAATCTCCATCCGTTGTTCTCCTTCCGTATCGTGCGATTCAGAAACGCGTTCCCATCGCTATTGCACGGGACCCTGTCACTTCTTCGCCCTTCTGTTTGACAAAACCTTTACGTGGTCCTTGTGACAGAGAAGGCATTCCATGTGGCCCTGCTGCTGGTTCATGCCATTCCCGTATTGCAAATAGGCTTCCGGACCGTGGCACTTGACACAGTGTGTGATCTCCTGCGACGGCGTCCATTTCGCGGGTTTCCATCTTCCCTCGAAGTATTCATTCAGATAATGCACCACGGTGTACACGACCTCCCCCGCCACCTTGGCGCACCGTTCATATTTCTCTTTGGAGGTGACCTCGGCGCCGGCGGCCAATGTCCACTTCGTGACCGACGTGTGGCAAAGCGGGGTCTTCGCCTGGGCCTTTACCTGGCCTGGGCACGCGGAGATCGCATCGAAACGATCCGTCGGGAAATACATCTGCGCGTACCACCAGAACAGCCGGTCGATCACCGCCGTATAGGAGTGTTCCTTGTCGTAAAGAACGAGGTTGATGAGGCACGAGCTGACACCCAGGGCGCCGCAAAGGGTGCCGTGCGCGGCGTACCCCTGCCCTGCATGCTCGAACATGTAGTCCGGCAGGGTTGTCCAGGGATAACCGGCTTGCTCTTTCAGAAGGCTGAGGACCCCCAGCCAGGTGCCGTTCCCTCAGCCTTTGTTCTTCAGATAGTTCTGATAGGCCCGCGTTCCGGCCTCCAGGGGGTCGAGCTTGGGCCACTTCCAGGGCAGGGGCGGCGCCGGGGCGTAGGTTGGTTCCTGCGCAGCGCAGGCGGTACTGATCCGCCCCGCGATCCCCCCCGCGAGGAGCGCGGCAGACCCCAGCAGGATGCTCCGGCGGGAGCAGTCTCCTTCCCCTTCCCCGGCTTCTACTCTGGGTTCCTCGTCCCGTTCCTTCATAACGACCTCCTCAGAGTGTGGATCCCTTTCCCGTTGTGGTCAGGCAATCCGTATCTTGCCTTCTTCTTCGCGCAACTTGCGAAGATACCCCATCCCGACATGCCCGGACAGATTCCCTGCCACGATCCGCGGCTCCTCGGAGCACAGATCCACCGCGATGAGGACGCGCCGGAACTCCTCCGATTGGACATGATGGGTAAAGGCATCTTCCGATTCCCACTCCTCAAGGTAATGGACCAGACCCGTATCGGAAGCATCCATCCCGACCCTGCAGGCGCGACAGCCACGCTTCGCCTGGATGTTTTCCTTGACGGAGAGGAGCAACCGAACGGCGTCATCCACGTCCTTGGGCAGGAAACGCATATCGATCGAGCAGGCCGTCAGAGTCAGCCGATCGTCGGGAATCATAGGAATTGATATCGCACTATTCGTACCAACGGACGACGGCCCGGGGGCATCTCTACAACCAGTCGTTTCAATTCGTTATTCCTTAGATATTGCCCGAAAAGGCGGGGGGATCGCAGGTAGGTATTGGCGAAATCACGACAAAGTTACTACATATCGTCACTCTCCGTGAACAGGGAGAGAACCTGCAGTCAGGGCTTTGGGCGGGAAACCCCCAACTTCTTCATCCGCGAATGGAGCGTGGTGGGACGGAGCCCGAGGATCCCGGCCGCGCCCCCCTTGCCGCTGATCCGCCAATGCACGCGTTCCAGCACCTCGCGGATATGCTTTCGCTCGACCTCCTCCAGCGTGACGGGGACAGAGGTCGGTCCCGGGCCGCCGGCGGGAAGATCGATCGTCAACGAGCGACCGTCGCTGACGATCATGGCCCGCTCGATCAGATTCCGCAGCTCGCGGACGTTGCCCGGCCAAGGGTGCGCCATGAGTCGCTCCATGGTTTTCCTGGGGATCGATTCGATCGACCTCCCCATCTTCTTATTGAACTCCTGGACGAAGCTCCAGACCAGGAGCGGAATGTCGGAGACCCTGGCGCGCAACGGGGGCACATCGATCGGAAAGACGTTGAGGCGATGGAACAGGTCCTCCCGGAATCTGCCGTCCCGAACCATGGCGCCCAGGTCGTGGTTCGTGGCGGCGATCACCCGGACGTTCGCCGTGAGGGTGCGGTTGCTTCCCAGCCGCTCGAACCGTCCGTCCTGCAGCACGCGCAGCAGCTTGACCTGGAGATCGAGGGGGAGGTCTCCGATCTCGTCGAGGAAGAGCGTCGAGCCGTCCGCCACTTCGAAGCGGCCGACCTGGCGGGTCATCGCCCCGGTGTAGGCGCCCTTCTCGCGCCCGAACAGCTCGCTCTCGATCAGCGGCGGCGGCAGGGCGGCGCAGTTGACGATCACCATGGATTTTCCGCTGCGGCCGCTCATGTCGTGAATCGCCTGCGCGAGCAGTTCCTTGCCCGTGCCCGTCTCACCGGTAATGAGCACCGCCGCATCCGTCGGCGCCACCCGCTTGGCCTGCGCGAGCATCTTCAGCATGACTTGCGTCTCTCCAACGATCCGTTGCTGCCCGTCGTCCCGCTGGAGCTGCTCCCGCAGGTACACGTTCTCCATTTGAAGCCGGTCGCGGAGCCGCCGCACCTCCTCCAGCGTCTGTCGAAGCTGCGCATCCCTTTCCCGCAGCGCCACCTCATCGCGCTTGCGGGCGAGGGCGTTGGCGAACACGTCCGCGACAAGCTTCATCCGGGAGACAAGTTCCGACGGCCACTCCCGCTCTTCCCGGACGATATCGAAATTCAGCGCGCCGAACGTCGGCCCGCCCCCCGTGGACAGTGGAATGGCCACGAGCGATTTGACGCCGAACTGGCGCACAACCTCCACGTCGAGAGCTGCCTCGGCGGGAGCATCCGTTAACCGGGACAGGACGATGGTCTCGCCCACGAGGAATCTCTCCAGAGCCCACGGAAAGGTCTCCTTGCAATCCCAGGCCTCCGGCAAAGGAGGAAAGCCCGGGGGCAGATGTTTATGGGTCAGGAACATCGTGTCCGGATGGTCCGGGAACAGCTGCCAGAGCAAGGAGAGATCCAGGTCCAGGCATTCACATACCTGTCGCTGGGCATTTTCGATTTCGGTGTCTACCTTGGCCGCCGGCATGTTGACAAAACGGGCCGACAGATCTGCCAGCAGCGTCTCGAATCGCAAACGACTTTCCAGAGAGCGACGCGGGTTGGGAGGGGTCGCTGCCGTCGGGGTGATATCTGGTTTCATGCGAGCATTATCGGGTCACGAACAGGATCCAGGGGGTGCCCACGACAAGGAAGACCAGGAGATTGAAGGCTGTGGTCATCGCCCCCAGCCGGTACAGCTCCCCCTGGGTCAGGTAGCCGGCCCCGACGAAGATCACGTTCTGGCTACCCCCCTGCGGGGTGATCGTGGAGAAGTAGCTGCTCGCGAAGAGGAGGGCGAAGGCGAGAATCTCCTTCGGCACGCCCGTCCGGATGCCCACGTCCAGGAACACGCCGAACAGGGCGAGCACCTGGGACGACTGGCTCACGAAAAGGTAGTGAATCAGCACGTAGAGGACGACCAGCGCCACGTAGGCCACCGGCCAGGAGACTCCCTCAAGCCTCGTGGCCAGCCGCTCCCCCACGTACCCCATGAACCCCATCTCGTTGAGCTGCCCGCTCAGCGCGAAGAGGACGGCCAGCCAGAGGAACGTGGCGAGCGTGTCCCCCTCGCGGGTGAAATCGTCGAGGGTCAGGACGCTGGTGGCGAGCAGCGCGCCGAGGCCGGCGAACGCCACGGCGGTCAGGTCCAGTTTCAAGGTCCCCGCGAAGACCCACCCCGAGACCATGAGCGCGAAGGCCACGGCGACGACTTTTTCGTTCCGGCTCAAGGGCCCCATGGTCCGGAGCGCCTCGCGGGCGGCGGCAGGGGCGTCGGGGGTCTCCTTCACCTCCGGCGGGAAGATTTTGTAGAGGAAGAGGGGCAGCAGGAGGATCGCCGCCAGCGCGGGGACCGACGCCGCGATCAGCCAGGAACCGAAATCGACGCCCAGGCCGAAGGTGCGGCCGATCTCCACCCCGATGGGGTTGGCGGAGGTGGCCGTGAGCCAGAGGGCGGAGGAGACGCTGAGGCTCGCCATGCCGCAGAACATGAGGTACGCGCCCATCCGCCGCGCCGTCCCGTCCTCCGGGCTCGACCCCCCCGACTGCGAGAGGGAGAGGACGATGGGGAAGAGCACGCCGCCCCTCGCGGTGTTGCTCGGGAAGGCGGGGGCGATGACAGCGTCGGTGAGGAAGATGCTGTACGCCAGCCCAAGCGTGGACCGGCCGAAGAGCCCCACGACCATGTAGCTCAGGCGGCGACCCAGCCCGGACTTCACGACCCCGCGGGCGACCAGGAACGCGACCACCACGAGGAGGACGGACCCGTTGGCGAACCCCCCGAACGCCTTCGCGGGCGCCACGGTCCCCGTGAGCACCGCCGCCGCCAGCGCGATCATGGCGGCCGTCAGGAGCGGGAATGCGTTCAGGATCACGGAGAGGATCGCGGCCCCGAAGATGGCGAAGAGATGCCACGCCTTGGGCGTGAGTCCTTCCGGGACCGGGGCGAACCAGATCCCGAGGGCGACGGCCAGGGCGATCCCCCGGACGAGGAACTTGCCGGCAGCCGGGCTAGGCGGGTTCATGAACGGATCCGCTCTTGCCCAGGGAACCGTTCCGCTTCGGGGAAGCGGGCGGCACATTCTGGCGGAATCGGCCCCGGAGCCCCGTGATCCGCCCCTGGATGTTTCCTTCTCCGGATTCGATGACGTACTGCCAATCGAACACGTACTCCCCGATCACGCCCGCGTACCGCCCCGTCCCGCCAAGCAGGGTACCCGTAAAGCGGGCTCCGGTGCCGATGGGTCCACCCCGAAACTCGCTGAAGATCTGGTCGCCGCGACTGTCCGTCCAGACGCACCAGGCGGCGGCGCCTTTCAGGCTGTCGGTGGTCCCGATGACATCGACGCGGAATCCCTCGCCCAACCGTCGCTCCCCGACGAGCAGCAGCGATCCGGAGAGATTGGCGATGGAGACGATTCGGTCCGGCCCCAGGTGAAGGGCCTGACGGTGGCCCGTGGCGGACCCCGTCCCTTCGAAGGAACGCCACTCGCCCGGGGATAACACGCTTACCGGTCCTTTCGCCGGTCCCCCGCATGCCGACACCAGCAGGAAGGCCAGCAGCGCGAGCGGGAGACCCCGCCGGTACGGCGCAGGCACCGTTCGCCGATACGGGTTCCTCGCGATCATCCGGCTCATCCTCCCAGGAAAGTGACCGTTTGCACGAACCCTCTCCGTTCGCCCGGCAGGCAACGAGCTGCACCCGGTGAAAACCGGATATTCACCCCGAATCGGGCAATGTATACACTTTACATGCCTCGACAGGGCGGATCAATATTTCCAAAAAAATGTGTATGCAGTATACAATTAAAGGCATCCGGAAACGGGTCAACCGACACGTGGAAGCGCCCCGCCGCCACTACGGGGCGCCGAGGGAGGGAGCCGATGGCGCGAAGGAACGTCCCGGGAGTGAGAATCGTGTTGCTCGTCGTCTTCCTGGTTTCGGCCCTGGGCGCCGCCGGCCCGGCGTCGGCCGGCGGGCTGGACGACGCCCGGAGCCGGGGGAAGCTGTTGGTTGGCGTGAAGACCGACTTCCCGCCCTTCGGCTACCTGGACCCGTCCGGGAAGCCGGCGGGGTTCGACGTCGACGTCGCCCGGTACCTCGCGAAAGCCCTGTTCGAGGAAGAGGGGCGGCTGGAGGTGGTCCCGGTCACCACCGGCAGCCGCATCCCGTTCCTCTACAGCGACTGGATCGACATGATCGTCGCGACGATGACGGTCACGGAGGAGCGGCGGCAGGTGCTCGAATTCTCCGAACCGTACTTCGTCTCCGCCTCCCTGCTCCTCGTCCCAGCCGGCAGCCGCGTCCGCGGGATCGAGGACCTCGCCGGGAAGACGGTGGCCGTCATCGAAGGGTCGGTCCAGGAGAAGGACCTCGCGCAGGTGGCCCCCGGTGCGAAGAGGGTCGCCTTCAAGAACATGGGCGAGGCGGTCCAGGCGCTCAAGACGAAGAAGGCGGACGCGCTGTGCCAGGACGACATGCTGGTCCTCGCCCTGGCGAAGGAGAACCGGGATCTTTCGGCCGCGGGGAGGCCGATCCTCCCGCGCCCCTACGCCATCGCGGTCCGCAAGGGGGATCTGGCGACCCTTCGGTGGGTCAACGAGAAGCTTTCGGCCATGAGGAAGGACGGGAGCTACGACCGGCTCCGGGAGAAATATTTCGGCGTGTCGGTCGGAAAGGAAGGGAAGCCATGACGGTGAAACTCCTTCTCGAATTCGCGGTCGTCATCGGGGCGATTCTCATGGGCAGCCGCTACGGCGGGGTCGGCCTGGGATTGTGGGGCGGCGCCGGCGTCCTCGTCCTCTCCTACGCCTTCGGCCTCCCGCCCACCGCGCCCCCCGTCGACGTGATGCTCATCATCCTCGCGGTGATCATGGCCACCTCGGTGATGGAGGCCGCCGGGGGGATCGACTGGCTCGTCCGGGTGGCCGAGGGGCTCATCCGGCGGAACCCGAAGCAGATCACGA
>Ga0209496_10000067_pt1 | contig 9812 bp, 8 predicted proteins | sample Plant_0915_D1_FD_187692 | JGI IMG/M metagenome (GOLD analysis project Ga0209496, IMG submission 187692) | Wetland microbial communities from Old Woman Creek Reserve in Ohio, USA - Plant_0915_D1 (SPAdes) (version 2) | ecosystem: Environmental > Aquatic > Freshwater > Wetlands > Sediment ...
GTGCACACGTCGGCGTGCTCAAGGTGCTCGAGGAACTGCACGTCCCGGTCGACTGCATCGCCGGCACCAGCATGGGCGCGCTGGTCGGCGGCGGCTACGCATCCGGCATCCCCGCCAAGGGCATGGAGGAATTCCTGCTCGGCATCGACTGGCCGAAGGTCGTCGGCGGCGTGGGCCTCTGGGAGAAAGAGCCGATCGAGCAGAAGCGCGCAGGCGTGACTTACAGCAATGACCTCGACATGGGCCTGCGGGACCAGAAGGTCATCATGCCGGGCGGGCTGGTGAACACCAGCGGCATCGACGACCTGCTGCGCAGCTACGTCGCGCAGGCACGCGGCGTGTCGAGCTTCGACCAGCTGCCCATCCCGTATCGTGCGGTCGCGACCGACATGGTGTCGGGCCAGATGGTGGTGCTGTCCAGCGGCGATCTCGCTACCGCGATGCGCGCCAGCATGGCGATCCCCGGTGCCTTCGCGCCCGTGCACATCGACGATTACATCCTCAACGACGGCGGCATGGTGCGCAACCTGCCGATCGACGTCGCGCGCGATCTCTGCGCCGACGTGGTCATCGCCGTTAACCTCGTCACGCAGCCAACGACCCCGGACAAGCTGCAGAGCGCCGCACAGCTCGCCGGGCGCGCCATGGACGTCATGCTTGAGGCCAACGTACGTCTGCAGCTGCAGACGTTGAAGCCCGGTGACGTCCGGGTCGACGTGTTCATGGGCGACATCGGCACGGCCGATTTCACCCGGGTGCCGGAGACGATCCCGCTCGGTGAGAAGGCGGCCCGGGCCGTGGCGGACCAGCTGTCCCGGTACGCGGTCCCGGAACCGGAGTACATGGCATGGCGGGAGCGGGTTACGAAGAGCCAGGAGTTCGACGCCCGCGTGGCCGACGTCAAGTTCGAGGGCCTGGAATGGGTCAACCCGGCCTATCTCGCGACCCTGACCGACATCCGGCCCGGCGACGTCGTGGACAGCAAGCGCATCAGCGAGGAAGCGCGCGCCATGTCGGCGGTCGACGACGTCAGCACGGTCGGCTACAGGCTCGAGGGCGACCCGAAAAACCCGACGCTCGTGTGGCTGCCGCAGGAAAAGGACTGGGGGCCGAACTACCTGAAGTTCGACCTTGGCGTGTACGCGGCTGCGGGCGGCGACATGGGCTTCGTGATCTACGGGCGCCAGGAGCGCCACTGGCTCAATTCACTCGGGCTCCAGTGGAACAACGAGCTGCAGCTCGGTTACAACAACATCATCTCGTCGACTCTTTACCAGCCGCTCGACATCGCACAGAGGACCTTCGTCGACGCCAGCGTCTTCTTCACCCAGACGTGGCAGTACCTGTACTACGACGGCGAGCGCATCGCGAACTATCAGTTCGACGACTTCGGCGGCCAGGTCGACCTGGGCCTGAACCTCGGGCACACGGCGCAAGTGAGGGCAGGCTACGTGTATTCCAGGCGGAAGGTCAGCGTCGAGACGGGCCCGAGGCTGCTGCCGGATGGCGAAACGGTCGATGCGGGAATCACCGCGCAGGCGACCTATGACACCCGTGACTCGGCATTCGCCCCGACCCGCGGCATCGCCGCCGCGGTCGAGTACTACGACAGCAGTGATTCACTCGGCGGCGATCGCGACTGGCAGAAGCTCGAGGCTGGAGTGCGCGTTGCGCTGCCGGTCCGCGGCGACGTCGTCTGGCTGGCGGCGGCGGGAGGCTCCAACCTCGGCAGCACGCTTCCGGTGGACAGGTTCTTCACGCTGGGCGGTCCGGGCAGCTTCCCGGGGCTGCAGCTGGCGGAATTCCGCGCGCCGGAGTACTGGACCGTGAGTGGCAGTTACCTGTGGAAGCTGGCCGACCTGCAGACGGTACGGGGCGAGGCGATGTACCTCGGCGCACAGCTCGAGGGCGGCGAGATCGCGAACTGGCTCGGCACGTTGCCGAATGACGGCACGCCGCCGGACATCGACAACCTGCCGACAAACCCGGAGCTCGAGCCGATCTACGGCGGCTCGCTGTACCTCGTCGGCAGGACACCTGTGGGACCGATGACCATCGGCCTGGGCGCGACGTCCGCAAACACGTGGGCACTGTGGATCGCCGTCGGCCGCCCGGTCGGCGAGGGCACGATCCTGGAGCGCGGCATCTTCCGCTGAGCGCATCCGGGACAGCGCGACGCCGCTCGGCTGCACCGTGTGCCGGCAGCCGGGCGGCACGCCGCATCAGGACTCGTTCCCATCGCGCGCCGATCCACGCCCGTTTCGCGCCCCGGCAGCGACTGCTGCGCCGCAGCAGGCTGATTTCTAAGTAGATCTACGATTGAACCTTCGTGCACCCAGAGACGAGCATGCCGCCTGTCGTAATCGAGGCTGGGAGGCACGCCACGCGGCGCGCAACCTGGCGCAGGTGCCAGCGGGGGCTGCGGCGAGAATCGACTGCGCAGCTTCGCTGACATAACAACCAAGCACTGGGAGCGCGACATGCGTCGAACCGAGACCTTCTACGAACTGATCAGGCGCCAGGGAATCTCGCGGCGCAGTTTCCTCAAATTCTGCTCGCTCAGCGCGGCGTCGCTGGGGCTGGCGCCGCACTTCGCCGGCAAGATCGCCCACGCGATGGAGACGAAGCCGCGCGTGCCGGTGATCTGGCTGCACGGACTCGAGTGCACCTGATGCACCGAGAGCTTCATCCGCTCGGCGCACCCGCTCGCCAAGGACGTGATCCTGTCGATGGTGTCGCTCGACTATGACGACACGATCATGGCCGCGGCCGGACACCAGGCCGAGGCGATCCTCGAAGAAGTCCGCCGCGACTACAAGGGCGGCTACATCCTCGCGGTCGAGGGCAACCCGCCGCTCGGCAACGACGGCACGTTCTGCATCCCGGGCGGCAAGCCGTTCGTGAACAAGGTCAAGGAGATGGCTGCCGACTCCGCCGCCGTGATCGCGTGGGGCTCCTGCGCGTCCTGGGGCTGCGTGCAGGCCGCGAAGCCGAACCCGACGACGGCCGTGCCGATCCACAAGGTCATCTCCGGCAAGCCGATCGTCAAGGTGCCGGGCTGCCCGCCGATCGCCGAGGTCATGACGGGCGTCATCACTTACTACATCACGTTCGGCGAGCTGCCGGCGCTCGACCGCCAGGGCCGCCCGCTGATGTTCTACAGCCAGCGCGTGCACGACAAGTGCTACCGCCGCGGCCACTTCGACGCCGGCCAGTTCGCCGAGAAATTCGACGACCTCGGCTCGCGCGAGGGCTACTGCCTGTACAAGGTCGGCTGCCGCGGGCCGACGACCTACAACGCCTGCTCGACCACGCGCTGGAACGAGGGCGTGTCGTTCCCGATCGGCTCGGGTCACCCCTGCCTCGGCTGCTCGGAACCGGACTTCTGGGACAACGGCCCCTTCTACGAGAGGCTCGAGACGTTCCGCCAGTTCGGCGCAGAGGCGACGGCGGACAGGATCGGCGCGACGGCCGCAGCGGTCGTCGGCGTCGGCATCGCGGCGCACGCGGGCCTGACGGCCCTGCGCCAGGCCAAGGTGAAGCCGAATTCACCGGTCGCCGAGTCGGACCGACGGTCCGTTTGACCGAGTGGAGAACTGAATCATGAGCATCGCAACACCCAATGGCTTCCAGCTCGACAACTCGGGCAAGCGTGTCGTCGTCGATCCCATCACCCGCATCGAGGGGCATCTCCGCATCGAGGTGAACGTCGACGCGAACAACGTCATCCGCAACGCGGTGTCCACGGGCACGATGTGGCGCGGTCTCGAGGTCATCCTCCGCGGCCGCGATCCGCGCGACGCGTGGGCGTTCGTGCAGCGCATCTGCGGCGTGTGCACCGGCGTGCACGCGCTCGCCTCGGTGCGCAGCGTCGAGAACGCGCTCAACATCCAGATCCCCGAGAACGCGAACACGATCCGCAACATCATGCACCTGACCCTGTATTCGCAGGATCACCTGGTGCACTTCTACCACCTGCACGCGCTCGACTGGGTCGACGTCGTGAGTGCGCTGTCGGCCGACCCGGTCGCCACCTCGCAGCTCGCGCAGTCGATCTCGCCGTGGCCGATGTCGTCGCCGGGCTACTTCCGCGACCTGCAGAACCGGCTGAAGAAGTTCGTCGAGTCGGGACAGCTCGGCCCGTTCCGCAACGGCTACTGGGGCCACCCGGCCTACAAGCTGCCGCCCGAGGCGAACCTGATGGCGGTCGCGCACTACCTCGAGGCGCTCGACTTCCAGAAGGAGATCGTCAAGATCCAGACGATCTTCGGCGGCCGCAACCCGCACCCGAACTGGCTGGTGGGCGGCGTGCCGTCGCCGATCAACCTGAACTCGGTCGGCGCGGTCGGCGCGGTGAACATGGAACGGCTGAACATGGTCGGCTCGATCATCGACCGCACGATCGAGTTCATCGACCAGGTCTACATCCCCGACCTGCTCGCGATCGCGTCGTTCTACAAGGACTGGGCGGGAATCGGCGGCGGCCTGTCGTCGAAGTACCTGATGTCCTACGGCGACCTGCCGAAGTCGGCCAACGATTACAGCCCGGGCAACCTGATGTTCCCGCGCGGCGCGATCGTCGACGGCAACCTGAACGAAGTGCAGGACATCGACCTGAACAAGATGGACGAGATCCAGGAGTTCGTCGATCACTCCTGGTACAAGTACGAAGGCGCCGCCACGGGCCTGCACCCGTACCAGGGCCAGACGGTGCCGGACTTCAACATCGGCAACGCCAAGGGCACGAAGACCAACATCGAGGCCGTCGACGAGTCGGCGAAGTACTCGTGGGTCAAGGCGCCGCGCTGGAAGGGCCACGCGATGGAAGTGGGCCCGCTGGCGCGCTTCGTGATCGGCTACGTGAAGGGCATCCCCGAGTTCAAGGAGCCGACCGACATGGTGCTCCAGAAGCTCGGCGGCCTGCCGGTCACCGCGCTGTTCTCGACGCTCGGCCGCACGGCGGCCCGCGGACTCGAGTGCAGCTGGGCCGCGCACGCGCTGAAGGCCGAGTTCCAGAAGCTGCTCGCGTCCATCAAGGCCGGCGACACCAATACGGCCAACATGGACAACTTCGAGCCGAGCACCTGGAAGAAGTCCGCGCAGGGCGTCGGCTTCGTCGAGGCGCCGCGTGGCGCGCTCGCGCACTGGATCGACATCGAGGACAAGAAGATCAAGAACTACCAGTGCATCGTGCCGACCACCTGGAACGCGAGCCCGCGTGACCCGGCCGGCAAGATCGGCGCCTACGAGGCTGCGTTGCTCGACACGCCGATGCACGACCCCGAGCTGCCGCTCGAGATCCTGCGCACGATCCACAGCTTCGACCCGTGCCTGGCGTGCGCGACGCACGTGCTCGACATGGACGGCAACGAGGTCACGAGCGTCAAGGTGCGCTGAGGAGGCACGCCATGAAAAGAATGTACCTCCCGTCGACACCCGTCGGAAGCCGGGTGAAGGAAGGCCACTTCGGCGAAGCGGTGCTGCCGCCCGTCGGAACGATGGCGGGCCCGGTGTACGTGTACGACGCCGCCATCCGGCTGTGGCACTGGGTCACGGCCCTGTGCATCGTCGTGCTATGCATCACCGGGTACTTCATCGGATCGCCGCTGCCTTCGGTGGGCGGCGAGGCGTGGGACTCATACCTGTTCGGCTGGATCCGCTTCACCCACTTCGCGGCAGGGATGATCCTGGGCGTCGCGTTCCTGCTGAGGCTCTACCGCGTGCTGACCGGCGGGCCCCACGCGCGGCAGATCTTCTTCATCCCGTTCTGGAGCATCGCCTGGTGGAAGGACGTCTTCAACGAGATCGGCTGGTACCTGTTCCTGAAGCCGCCGAAGGAGTACGTCGGCCACAACCCGCTCGCGCACGCGGCCATGTTCTTCATGTTCGTGCTGCCGATGATCGTGCTGCTGCTGACCGGCTTCGCGCTCTACGCGGAAGGCGCCGGCATCCAGACGGTCTGGTACAAGGTGTTCGGCTGGGTGTTCAGCGTGCTCGGCGACTCGATGACCGTGCACACCTGGCACCACGTTGCGATGTGGGTCGTGATCATCTTCTCGATGGTCCACATGTACATGGCGATCCGCGAGGACATGACGCACCGGCAGACGACCGTGAGCTCGATGGTCAGCGGCTGGAGGTTCTTCCGCTGAAACAGGGCTGACGACCCGGGCTCGGACGAGCCGACGGGACAGCGGGACGCGGGGCGATGCTCGCCCCGCCATCCCACTGTCCCGTTATAATTTTCGGGGCCGCCTTTCCGGCGGTCCGCAGGGGGCCGGACTCTAGACATGAACGACGACTCATTACTGCCGTCGCGCCGCATCGTGGTGCTCGGCGTCGGCAACCTGCTCTGGGCCGACGAGGGCTTCGGCGTACGCTGCGTCGAGTCGCTGGGCAACGCCTGGGACCTGCCGCCGGACGTCGAGATCCTCGACGGCGGCACGCTCGGCCTCGCGCTCGTGCCGCTGCTGCTCGACGCCACGCACATCCTGCTGTTCGACGCGGTGGCGCACCGCGGCGAGCCAGGCACGCTGATCGTCGCGCGCGACGACGAGGTCCCCGCGCTGATGAGCGGCAGCAAGATGAGCCTGCACCAGGTGGGCATGAACGACATCCTCGCGAGTCTCGACCTGCTCGGCCACAAGCCGGAGCACTTCACCGTGGTCGGCGTGCGCCCGGTCGAGCTCGCGGACTATGGCGGAAGTCTCACCGCGGCCGTGCAGGCGCAGCTGCCGGCGGCATTGCAGCTCGGCATCGACGAGCTGCGTCGCTGGGGCGTCCCGGTCAGCGAGCGAACCGGCGAGCCGGCTCGACAGACCGTGATCAGCGCCCTCTCCCAGGAACGGTACGAATCGGGACGCCCGCCGGCCGACGTGGCCTGCCGCGTCGGCGACGAGCGCTTCCTGGCGATGCGCAATGCACCCGCGCGCGATGGCGGTCCGGATGAAGGAGGCGCGTCGTGAGCGATCTGCTGGAAACGCTCGCGGCGCACCCGGCGTGTGACCTGGTGCGCAAGGCCGACGTCGACGGATTCCTCGCGCGCAACCCCCGGGCGCTGCTGTTCTTCACGGGAGACGTGACCACCCGCGCCGAGGGACTGGACGTCGCCGTGGTCGTGCGCGAACTCGCCAGCGGTTACCAGGGCCGGCTGCGCGTCGGCCTGGTCGACAGGCGCGACGAGACCGTGCTGATGGCTCGGTTCGGCGTCGTCGTGACGCCTGCCGTGGTCTACCTGAGAAACGGCGAGCCCGCCGAGGTCGTTGCGCGCATGCGCGACTGGCCGGTGTTCGCGCAAGCCTGCGACCGGCTGCTCGCTCCCGAAGGCTCCTCGCCCGCGCCCGTCATTGGAGGCAACGCATGACCGAATACGTGCTCGTCTGGCATCCCAAGGTTCCGGGCGAGCTGCCCTCCGGCGGCGAGGAACAGCCGCGGCTGATCGGCATGCCGACCGGGCTGGTGCGCCCCGCGCGGCAGGCGCTCGCGGCGGACCAGCTGTCCCCGGGCGCGCGCGCGATGCTGCACGAAGTGGTCGCGGACCTGCGCGCACGGATCGAGTCCCCGGAGATGCCGCCGCGGCGCTTCAGCCTCGAGGGACTCGACGAGGACGGCAAGGCAGCCGTCGCCGACATCCTCGGCGAGGGCGACATCTGGGCGAAGGTGGGCGTCGGCGAGACTTTCTGCCGCATCGTCGAGTCCGTGATGCCGGGGGTCTGGCGGCTCGAGTCGAGCGCGGCCAACGGCGTCGCGAGCGAGTGGATCGAGGTCGGCGCGGTGCCGCAACCGATCCTGCAGGCAGCATCCGAGTTGCCGCGCGCATCGATCGACATCCCCGCGCACATGCCGCAGGGCGCGATGAACGCGCCGTCGCTGCTGCACGAGCTGGCGGAACGCTCGGCCAGGTACCAGCCCGGCGCCGAGAACCACGTGATCAATTTCACGCTGCTGCCGCTGACCGACGTCGACTCGCAGGTCCTCACGACGGTGCTCGGCCAGATACCGCTGGTGATCCGCTCGGGCGGCTACGGCAGCTCGCGCGTGTTCGCGACGGGACTCCGGCACGTCTGGGCCGTGCAGTACGTCAACGGCATGGGCAGCGTGATCCTCGACACGCTCGAGGTGGGCGGCGTACCCGTCTCCGTGCTCGCCGCGCGCGAGGACTTCGAGGATTCCTCGGAGCGGCTCGCCGAGGTCCTCGAGGCGTTCACGTCATGAGCCGCCCGTTCGAGGGCAGCTATCTCGGCGACGGCTCGAAGATCGCCGACGACACGCTGCTCGAGTGCGGCGTCTGCTGGTGGGTCTACGACCCCGCGCTCGGTGACGAAGCCCGGCAGATCGCGCCCGGCACCCCTTTCCGCCTGCTGCCTGACACCTGGGACTGCCCGAACTGCTCGACCGACAAGTCGAAGTTCATGGTGATCGGCAGCGCGGCGGTGGGCGCCGAGGACGCGGTACAGACCCTCGCCAACGCGTATCGTCGCGCGGCGCTGAACGTCAAGGGAATGCCGATCTACAACCCGACGCTGGCCGTCGAGGCCGTCGGGTTCCGCGTGCACGACGGCCGCCACGCCGGCGTGATCGTCACGCCGTGGTTCATGAACCTGGTCGTGCTGCCGAAAGCGGAGGACCTGGCCACCTGGGTGAATGGCGGCAGCGTCCGGCTCGCCTTTCCTTCGGGCGCATACGACTTCAGCGTGACCGAGCTGGCGGACGTCGGCCTGGTCGGCGCGTGTTCGCTTTTCTCGACGATGACCGACTTCACGGACCACGAGGCGGCGCGGCTCGCCGCACAGTCCGCAGCCGACGCGCTCTTCCTCGCGGAAGAGCCGCCGCCAGCACCGGTCGTCTCGCGGCGCCAGTTGCTCGGCGGCTGAGCGCGCCCGCACGATGGCCAACAGCGCGATCCTCGCTGTCTCGGCGCTGCTGGTCTTCGCCTACCTGCTCGACATCTTCGGCCGGCGCTTCAAGCTGCCATCGGTCGTGCTGCTCGTGGTCACCGGCATGGTGGCGCGGCAGGTCATGGACCGCACCGGCACGCACCTCTCGTGGGTCGATCCGCTGGTGCCGGTCATCGGCACCGTCGGCCTGATCCTGATCGTGCTGGAGGGCGCGCTCGACCTGTCGCTGCGTCGTGACCGGGCACGCATGATCGGGCGCGCGCTCGCCTCCGCGTTCGCCGGCTTCGTGGCCTGTGTCGCTGCGTTCGCGATGATCTTCCACTTCGGCCTGGGCCTTCCGGTTCCATCCGCCACGCTCGCGGCGATACCGTTCGCGGTGATCTCGAGCGCCGTCGCCATCCCGAGCGCGGCGGGCCTCGACGAGCACTCGCGCGAGTTCGTGATCTACGAGAGCGCGGTCTCGGACATCGTCGGCGTGCTCGTGTTCTACGCGTGGCTCGAGTCCAACGGCTCCATCGCGGCGTTCGCCGGCAGTCTCTTTGGCGGCGGCGCCATATCACTGGTCGCAGCCGCGGCCGCGGCGGTCGGCCTGCTGTACCTGATCAATCGAGTCGACGGGCACGTCCGCTTCCTGCCGCTGCTCGCGGGGCTGGTTTTGCTGTACGCGATCGGCAAGGCGCTGCACCTGTCGCCGCTCGTGCTGGTGCTGGTGTGCGGGCTGCTGCTCAACAACCACCACCTGCTGGACCGTGCGCCACCGCTCAAGTCGCTGCTCTCGGACGGGTACGAGGACACGCTGTCCGAGTTCAAGGGGCTCGTCGCGGAGCTGACGTTCGCCGTCAAGAGCTTCTTCTTCCTGATGCTCGGTTACTGGACCGACGTGAGCCACATGGCGGACTGGCAGGCCTGGGCCGT